>Ga0307517_10007358_pt1 | contig 16068 bp, 22 predicted proteins | sample 23_EM_MG_FD_194515 | JGI IMG/M metagenome (GOLD analysis project Ga0307517, IMG submission 194515) | Populus trichocarpa ectomycorrhiza microbial communities from riparian zone in the Pacific Northwest, United States - 23_EM | ecosystem: Host-associated > Plants > Roots > Unclassified | place... | reverse complement strand
GTCAGGGTTTCAGCAGGAGGACGATCTCGTGCTCCCGACGACGAGCCTAAAATCAAGTTGCCAATATGGTCACGGTTGAGAGGTCAGAGGTGGGTCTGTTGAAAGTGGTGACTCCGATGGAAAAGTACGGGTAGGTACGGTTTTTTTCTCTCAATTTTTTCTTTCTTTCTGGTGCTTACATCGGATCCGATCACTGCATCATCGGGCCGGTCGGGAGTCGATCAACATGTCTTCTCAACATCAAGCTGGCACCCAACATACCACAACGCCGCACCTCGATGGGTACCTAAAAGGTATCAAGGATGAATTCGATCGTCTCAATCACGAACTAGGCGAGACGAGGAAGCAACGGGACGAATATATAACAAAGTGTATGTTTGGCTTTCGAAATTTAGCTGTCTAGGTTCCGAACGAGTCGTTAACCCAAACTTTTATAGACAGGATTCAGGTTGAAGAATTGCGGGAACTTCGACAAACGGCGTCTCGTCGCGAAGAACACACAGTTTGCCAACACGGCCAAGGAGAGATCACTCACAGCGCTTGTCGAGATACGGATGATGGCTCATTGATTTCTCCGATATCCTCGTCTAGCAAATATCATTCCTCCTTTGAAGACGAAGACGCTGCCACTGATCGACTGCACGACCCAGAAAGCACGAAAGAAGTTGCATTCAACGGAGAAAGAGATGAGGAAGGCGGCGATGGCCCCGATAGCCAAATAACTGTGGAGCCTACGGTAACTGGGATCGTATCTCTGTCCCCGGAATCCAATTCAACTTTTACGAACAAACCTGGGTACTCCGCATGGGACGTTGAATTTAGCAGTAATACGACGGCCGCACTAAATCTGAATCTGGTGCACAAGTTGACACAAAAGGGCTTAACCTATGTGACCTTTAGTATGGATGGGAAGTATCTGGCTGTAGCATCTCGCTCAGGTATAGTGTCCATTTTTGATTCGAAGACGGGGAAAAGATTCAGGTAAGTTCCTAAACATATGTTCTCTACTCGAACCTGATGGATGGAATGTCAGCGTCATGAAAGACCTATATCATGATGAAAAGTCTTTGCCTGCATATTGGTGTTTAGGGTTCAGTCCCGATAGCAAATTTCTTGCCACAGGGGAAACAGATGGCAACGTACGGGTACGTTTTCCAATTCGGCTGTATTTAACCTCCGCCCAATATCTTCTTACTCCAGATATGGATAATCAATCAAAGGAGAGTTAGAAATATGTTCCGGCACCGATGTACCGTCAGTGCTCTGAATTTCTCTCCGGATGGCCGATGCCTCGTCACTTGTTCGTATGACATGACAGTCAGAATATGGGGGCTGCGCGATGGATCCTCGAAAGTCCTAACTACTTTCGGAGACTTCCCTCGGTCCGTTCGATGCAGTCCAGATGGACGATACATTGCGTCGGGGGGCAATCCCCTGATATGGAGTATGCGCACAGGAAAATTAGTGACTAAGTGGCCAGGACATTCCGGTCTTGTCGCAAGTCTGGTATTCACACCCGATGGTAAAGGTCTGCTGAGTGCATCATTGGATAAGCAGGTTATACATTGGGATGTTGCTTCGTTTGGAATGACCGATCCACCGAGTTCTGATCCGATGGAAATCTCTCGCCTCTTGGGCCACAAGGTGCGCTGATCACACAGTCTGTTATTCCATCCGCCTCATTCTTCGCTTCGTTACGAAAACCAACACTATTTAGAATGACATTCGCACTGTTTCTATTTCACCTGATGGTAAATGGATCGCATCTGGCTCATGGGATATGACTGTGAGGATTTGGAATGTCCAGGAGGTTACATTGCATTGTATCTTGCACTGTCCTGGGAAGGTTTGGTCCGTTGATTTCAGTCCTGTTGGGAATTGTCTGGCAATTGGGGGCGAGTTTGACGATGTAACAATCTGGAATTACGATGTGAACCCGTAGCATGTATAATCATAATTGTCTAGATCTCTATATCACATATTTTTGCCGCCGTTTGGTTAACTGAAGTCGTGATTAACATTCTGGCCGGGAGTCAGACTCGTGGTTAACAGCATGTCTTGTTGAAATGCCAATTATTCATTACACCTAAGCGGTGAAGTAGAACCGAAGTGTTTTCAAGCCATCACTGCTGCATCAGTGATCGGATTCGTCTGGCTTCCGGCGGCGAGCCGCGACAACATGTCCTCCCAACATCCAACTGGCACCCCAACACCACAACTCGATGGATACTTAAAAGGTATCAGGGATGAATTCGATCGACTCATTTACGAACTTGATGTAACGAGGAAGCAACGGGACGAATATATAAAAAAGTGTATGTTTGGCTTTTGAAATTCAGCCATCTAGGATCTAGGTTGAGAACGACTGGATAACCCCATCTTTTATAGATAGGAATCAGGTTGAAGAATTGCGGGAACTACGACAAACGATCTCCTGTCGCGAAGAACACACAGTTTGCCAACGAGAAATCGCTGATGATTTGACATCTCCGGTATCCTCGTCCAGCGAATATCGCGATTCCTCCTTTGAAGGCGCTGCCACTGATCGACTGTACGACCCAGAAAGCGCGAAAGAAGTTGGTCAATTCGAGGGAGAAAGAGTTCAGGAAGGCGGCGATGACCCCGATAACCAAATAACTGTGGAGCCTACGGTCACTGGGATCGTGTCTCTGTCCCCGGAATCCAATTCAACTTCCACGAACAAACCTGGGTACTCCGCATGGGACATTGAATTTAGCAGCAATACGACGGCCGCACTAAATCTGAATCTGGTGCACAAGTTGACACGAAAGGGAAGAGCCTATGTGACTTTTAGTATGGATGGGAAGTATCTGGCTACAGCATCTACCTTTGGTGTAGTTTCCATTTTTGATTCGAAGACGGGGAAAAGAATCAGGTAAGTTCCTTACATATTTTTCTCTTACTTGATCCTGACGGATGGAATGTCAGCGTCATGAGGGACCTATATCATGATGAGAAAAATCTTTTGCCTGGATATTGGTGCTTAAGATTCAGTCCCGATAGCAAATTTCTTGCCACAGGGGAACGCGATGGCAATGTACGGGTAAGTTTTCCATTTCCGCTAAGTGTAAATTCCGCCCGATATCTTTTTACTCCAGATATGGATAATCTCCCAAAGGAGAGTTAGAAATACATTCGGGCACCAACGTACCGTCACTGCTCTGAATTTCTCTCCGGATGGTCGACGCCTCGTCACTTGTTCTTATGACAAGACAGTCAGAATATGGGGGCTGCGCGATGGGTCTTCGAGAGTCCTAACTACTTTCGAAGCCTTCCCTTGGTCCGTTCGATGCAGTCCAGATGGACGATACATTGCGTCGGGGTGCAATCCCCGAAATATCTTGATATGGAGTATGCGCACAGGAAAATTTGAGACTAAGTGGCCAGGACATTCCAAACCTGTCACAAGTCTGGTATTCACACCTGATGGCAAAGGTCTGCTTAGTGCATCATGGGATAAGCAGGTTATACATTGGAATGTTGCTTCGCTTGGAATGACCGATCCGAGTTTTGATCTGATGGAAACCTCTTGCCTCTTGGGCCACAAGGTGCGCCGATCACACAGTCTGTTATTTCATCTGCCTCATTCTACGCTTCGTCACGAAACCAACACCCTTTAGGATAAAGTTCAGACTGTTTCTATTTCACCCGATGGTAAATGGATCGCGTCTGGCTCATGGGATAAGACTGTGAGGATTTGGAATGCCGATGAGGCTACATTGCATTGTATCTTGCACTGTCCAGGATTGGTTTGGTCTGTTGATTTCAGTCCTGTTGGGAATTGTCTGGCAATTGGGGGTGAGTTTGACTATGTAACAATTTGGAATTACAGTGTGAACCCGTAGAGTTTTTTACGCAACCCTACTGGATGGCTCCCTCCTTGAAAGGCAAGGCCAAGCGCTTTAGCTTCTACGACTACCTTGATGGTCTCCGTGAAGAATTTGAGCTCCTTACTGATGAGATCAACAATATGAAAAAGCAGAAAGATGAGTTGGACTCGGAAACAAGTCCGTAGTTTGCATGCCACTTACATTTCAAGCTATTCACTATCTTTCTCGTAGTCAAGTCGCAGGTGCAGGAACTCATGCGACTTTCCGTCTCTCATCTTCCAACCCACCATCATCACTGACTCTTCCATTGCCGCAAAACGTCCTTGTCCACAATCTAATTCTCGACAAATAACGGTCCCGCTAGGGCTTGATCAATTTGTCTACCCTTGCCCAATCCTACATCTCTGCCTTCTTTGAACACCATTGCAGATGATTCTCGATCTGATTTCCCCCTTCCCTCTCCTTCCCCTATGCAATCCATCTCCGTTGATAATCCTGATTCAGGTCCTGGAAACTGGTCGATCACATTCAACAACGAAGCTAGAAAGGAGCTGGATGTGCGGATGGCGCATGTATTCGTTCATGAACAGCTGGTAAGCTTTTTGGACACCGACCTGGGATAATAGCCAATTTTCTGTGTGCAGCGTCCTCAGAACCTCAGAAATGTGATCGAAGGACCTGACCTTATCTCGGTTGTGTGCTTCAGCCACGACGATAAATATCTTGCCACTGGCGCATTTGATGGATACATTTATGTAAGGCTCGTCCGAGCATTGCCCTTACTCATCCTCTCTAGGTCTGGGAAATAGATGCAAAATACGTACGGAATGCTTTCAAAGGGCAGACTGGTTACGTCCGATCCCTCAACCTCTCACCGAATGGCCGACTACTCGTCTCCGCCGCGGTGCTGCAATGGTTTTCATTGATGTGTTCCTCGATGATGACGATGGTTACTATTCTGCTCTTTTCACCCCTGATGGGAAGTACATTGCAACTTCCAATTGTGCTATGGTGGTGATATCGGATGGATGTATGGGGGTGGTGATATTGGATGGATGTATGGGCCGATTGATTAGAAGAGTGAAGGTGCATACGGAATGGGTGAATGATATTGCGTTCACGCCAGATGGGAGGGGTTTGATGAGTGGGAGTCCTTGAAGTATTGGAATATCAGCTCTTTGTACACCAATAGCTCCCCTGTGGGATCACCGACGATGAATCATTTGGACAGATTTGTTTCAGGAGTGGGGGAAGAGACTCTTGTTGGCGTGATAACTGCTCAATAACAGTGCCGAAGGTATCAGTGCGGGCATTGGGAGGAGGGTGTAGTGCGCAAAGGCAGGAACACTGGGAACTCCCCGAGAGTTGAAAACATACAAGTAGACAGGGCGCGAGACGTTGACGCCCATGTCGTCGTTGAAAAGATCCCATTGGTCAGCCAAGAAGCGGGAGGCAAGCCACTGTAGTTTGGAGAGAATATTGAGCGGGAGCATACTAATATAAAAATACAAAAAATACTAGGGTTTCCAAACGGAGTGAGCTAACTGGAAATCGATATCGACAAATGAGAAAACAAGGTGCACGAAGGGGGAAAAAGGCAAAGCAAAGAGAACAACATCTGTACATATATATATGAAAGAATATATCAGTGGACTCCCTTTTTCCTCCCCACCAACTTCGGGTCATATATCTAATAGAAGCAGGGAAAAGAAAGCAATATGCGCCCATCACGATGTCGACGGCTCAGGTGCCCCACTTGGAGCAACACCCACCACAGTGCCAGAGCTGCCAAGCCGATCGTTCACCCGTTGACGGTGTTGCCGATTTTTTAGATGGACCTCATAGTTGGAAAGTGTTTCAAGTGGACCTGGTGTGTACAACTGAACAAAACGACATCAGGAAATATTAGGAAAGCTGCAGGGTTGAGGCGGACCTTTCCAGGGCAATCTAGGCATTTTATACGCCATTCAGGGGTACTCGCGCTGACCTTCCGCAGGATCACTTCAAAGCGGTCGCTTGGGTATTTGACTTGCATGAGGTGCATTTGAGAAGTGAGCCATTGCGGTGGCTGTGAGAAGATGACTTATGTGTTGGTGGCGGAGATATGATGGATTAACTTACGTATGTCTTTGAAGGGCTAGCGGGTCCTGGCGTTGATCCTGATACCGAAGTTGATCCTGATTTTCCTTCCACGCCAGTAGACAAAGCATTATTCCCAGTAACCAATTTCGTCCCGTCGGATTTTAGAGGCGTACTTGCGGGAGGTGTCGGCGCCTTCTGGTGATTTCCGTTCACTTTAACCTTGTGGGCCAGTGGGGCCTCTGACTCGCTTGACACGGTCGACACTGGTGAGATCGCCCGGTCATCGTCATTATCCCTGTCCTTAATACTTTCACCATTCTGTCGGCCAGATGGTGTCTGAGGCTCGGATATATCTGCAACACCAGCGACTGACGACGGGGTGGCCGCTGCGGCAGTCGAAGCACGGAGGGCAGCAGCAGCACCCTTTTTTTTGTTGGCAGGAGTTTTGAGTCCATCTGCTTCTTTCTGTTTAAGCCCGGAATGGAAGTTCGGGTCGGAGTTGTATTCAACTGGTCGTGGTCGTCTATGTCTATGCCAAAATTTGCCTATAAAAATAGTCAACGAAAGGAAGGAACAGGAGACGAAGAGTCATACCACATGTCCCGCACTGTGATTTGTCACCTAATGGCCCTTTCCTTCTCCCAACAGCAATACTCTCAGGACATCCACAATTCGAACAATGCCAGACGCCATCGATATAGTTTGGATGTTGCCCATCTACAAACTCCTTCTCCTTTGCCTCCCTTTCCAGTTCTTTTGCCCTCTTTGCGCTGATTAGTCTGCTGAATCTGCTGTCTTGCAAAACATGCCCGTCTTGTCCGTCCTTGTCCAAAGTAACACCAGGGGGAAGAAGCGAGGAATCCGCTGCAGTCGATGGGGTAGGGGCGGCCACATGTGCCCTGGGACGAAGCACCGAAGTAGGGAAGGCAGGAGCCTTGAAAAATCCCTTTCCTTTCTCCTTCTGTTGATGTTGCTGCAACGCTTGCGGCGTTGGGGCGTGAGGAGTAGGTACCATAGGCGGTCGACTTGTGGTAAATTGGGGCATAAAGGGTGCATTGTCGTCTCTGTTCTCTGATGTGACGATGTTAGCGATGGTCAATGAAGCTGCTGCCGCTGCAGCACGCTTTGTTGTGGGAGCATTGACCGCTTGCAGTGCCAAAGTGGCAGCGTCCAATAGAGGGAAGCCAACTGCAGGTGTACGGTACGTCCTGATAGGGTCTCGATCGGGTAAAACAACCCCCCTCCTTCCGCGGGTATTCCTTTTCCGGCGTTTATTCATTTCTTTATCCTTCTCCTTTTCTGTTCGCTCAACTTCTCCATCGGAGAGGTAGTTGAGCAAGGGAGTGAATAAGGAAACGTCACCAACAGGGCGAGCACCAGAAGTGAGACCAGGTAAAAATGATTGCTTGAATTCATCATCTCCTCCTGCACCTTCTGAGGGATGACCAATAAGGAGGAGGGACTTTTGGACCTCGTGAACTTGTTCTCTGATAGAATGTGCAATGGCAGTCCTGTTTCCGAAGATTTGAATTGAGCACGAATCGAATCGTAGAAGAACTCACTTGAATTCACCACTGAGACCCAACTCCTGCGTATATACCTCTGCAAAATCTTCTGGAGAGGCCATTGGATTGTCCAGATCCCATTCAAACTGATCGTCGAGTTTGATTGAAGCGACAATGATGTCCAACTGTTTTTAAGATGAGTCGAAACCATTATTTGCCGTACTCAAACCGAAACTGACCTTTATCAATATGCGCATATCGTCATGCATATTCTGCTCGTTGATTTTGATCTCCTCGAGACTGAGTGATTTCCATTCATCATATTCGTCGTCACTGCTCTCCTTTAACGTGTCGCTCCCCCATTCGCCGTCGTCTTCTCCGTCCATTTCGTTATCAGCAAGCATGTCTGTATCGTTGTCTCTATCTTCCCTCTTTACTTCAACCGCCGCAGTCTTCCTTCTTTTTCGCAATCCCCCGTTTTGTTTTGTTCCCTCTCTTTTATTGACTCCAGACTTTCTCCGCCGGCCTCCCTTCAAAGCATCAGCATCCTCCACAGCTCTTCTTGCGTCTCTTTTTACTTTCTTTCTCCACTTGGCCCACCACCGTCCTTCTGATTCGTCTAGAGCGCCGTTCAATGCTCCTCTTGTTTCTTCGTGCATCTCGGACGTAGAATGAACATTATCTGCAGGAGTGAAAGCCTGTCCGTGAAAGTCAGCCAACTGTTCTTGAATGCTTTTCGTGATGACATGGTGGTCGTTTGACGACAAGTTGTAATCCTCCACGAGCGACTGAGCGAAAATATCCGGTGTTACCACGGGGTCTATACACTTGATGCATGAGATACCATTAAAATAGAGTCGCAACGAGCGTGCCACACACCATTGAGGTTCCAGATAAATGTTTCCCTCATCTTGCGGTGGTCTACATCAAACTCGATCCGGATGGGCACGAGTACCTCGGATTTGTTGGCTTCTTCTGGGTCGATTTTTCTTGGCCTGGAGATACGCAGTTATTCCTGTAAGACGAACGAATTCAAAAGGTCTTGAAGATGCTTACAACTTAAATCCTTCCCTCTTTACACCCTTCCGTGAACTCCTATAACCTGCTCTGAGCGCTGCATCTCTCTTCCCAGAATACTTGACATCAAATGTCTCCCTGCTAGGTCTTCTAAGCCGACTCCAATTTGATCCCGTGCTTCCCCACCCACCACGCTCCCACCAGTTCGGTGCAGACGTACTCAGCCACTTCCCTTGCGGTTGTCCAAAGGGCTGTGCATTTAACGCCGGCTTGAAGACATCCTTGAATTCTTCGTTCATCTGAGCTTTCATACCTCTCATTCTGACCTCGTACTTGCGATCAACATCCATCCACTTTCTGATGTTTTCAATTTCAGAAGGAGAGAGGGAACGGATGTGTTGCTCTGAGTTCAGTATGGGAACGTTGGTGATGTGAGTTGTGGAGGGATTAAGGGACGGGAGCTGAGAGTGGTTGGACATGTTCATGGGCTGGGCGGATGTGGAACCGGAGACAGTCGCAGAGGGAGAAACGACGGATCCAGAACGACTTGCAGGTGAGGGCGACGTAGGGTTTGTAATATTACTCGTTGCGTTGGTAGTCGACATGAGGTTGGGTATGCCAGTCAAGCTGGGGTGTGATGATAGGTGTGCGGGTGTACCAATTCCAGTGCCACCTCCTGCCACATTAGCTGCAATAGCCATTGGACTTGATGGTGCTGGCGCAATATTTGATGTCCCACCAATATTCGTACCAATTCCAACATTGCCGCCGATACCAACTCCTGAATTGATATTGGCGCCCATACTACTAGGTGGTACGGACAGTCGCCTGCCCAGCGAACCCGGTTGACCTGGTCCTCCAGCCAAATTGGAAGAATTTCCAGAAGAAGGGGTCATGGAATTCTGACGTATCGACTGCATCCCTCCCAGGGCCGACAGGCCGATCGACCCCATTCCGGTATGGGGTTGTTGTTGCTGGGTTGTTGAAGGTGTCTGTGGGGGTAGCGAACCTTGTCTCATGGGAGTTTGTGGTCCTGCACCTAAGGTCTGACCTCCTATTCCTTGAGTAGTCGCCATGGGACGAGAAGGTGAATCGACGTTCATCCCCATCATCATATTCATTCCCATTCCAGAGGCATTGTGGCCTAATCCGCCAGGCAAACCCATACCACCACCAACCCCGCCTGACATGCCCATCGAAGATTGCGGGCGAGGGATAGGGCCGTTCATCCCAATATTTACTCCACCCAAATTTCCTGTGCCGCCAATGTTACCAAGGCCCATGTTCATATTTATGCCACCCATCATGTTCATCCCTGAGCCACTCATGTTCATGTTCATACCCATACCGTCAATGGATACGCTCCGAGGTAGTCCAGGGGGACCCATGGCACCTGACATAGTTGAACTTCCACCGATGCGAGGACTACTGGGAACACCCATGCCACCCATGTTGTTCATCATCATGCCACCCATATTTATGTTGTTGATGCCAGGCATGCCCATGTTAGGCATACCTGCGATTCCGATACCAGGCGGTTGGGAATTGAGGTTGGAAGAGCCTGGAAAGGGCGTCTGTTGAGACGACTGTGAGGATTGATTTTGCCCTTGCTTGAAGAGACCATCATTATGAGCCTACGGAGAAGAGTACATTTAAGAAAGAAGGACAGCTGGAAGAAAAAACGAACCAAGCCACTTTGTGGTCGTTCCATCATCGCACCCAAACTTGAAGGACCAGATCCAGGAATCGTTGGCGAGCGATGAGAAAGAGACGTGCCTGGTCTTGATATTTGCGGTGCGCCTTGTGCGGTAGGTGGTCTCGGTGGGGGAGGAGGTAACATTGAATTTTGATGGGGGCCATGGTTGGAGGCGGAGGAGGATGGTCGTTCGTATGGAACCTGCTGGCCAACCTGTGGCTGCATCATCTGTCCCTGGTTCAGCTGCTGATTGAGCATCTGAATATACTTTTGGCCGAGGTTCTGCTTATCCTGTTGGGAGAGTGCTTGAAAATGGTCCCTGGATATACCGAATGTGTTCAACAGATGAGGCAGGTTGAAGGGTGACTGCTGCTGGTGTTGCTGGAGCGCAGCCGGATTGATTGAGCCCCCCAGTTGCTGTATGGGTCCTGCGCCGTTGATGAGTTGGGAGGGGTTGAGGGTGCCAGGAAAAGGCTTCTGTTGCTGCTGGTGCGGGTTCTGGAAAGAATTGAGCAAAGCAGGGCTGATACCCGCACTTTGCGGGGCAAAACCGTTGTTGTTCATGGATACGTCGTCGCTCTCGTCGCGCACAGCGTTGAACGCGACGCACACAGGGCTCACGGGTAGTTCGGGACGGCGGAGACGAGACAATCGCTGCACGACAGCAAACGCAGTCACAGCCACACTCAACGTGGTCACGGTCACTCACACGCTCATGCCGAAGATTGTCATCAAACCGAGGGCTGCTGCTGCTAATGAAGATGAGGACCTCATGGACATCGACCAATACAATGAAGATGAAGTGGGGCAGGGTAACGATACCAACAATGATCAGGACGAAGACAACGGCGTCGAAATTGACGATATTGAATTAGGCTCTTCACCCCCTCCCGTCCCAACGAAAAGGCCGAGGGGCAGACCACGCGGGAGTGGACGAGGCGGTGGCACACGAGGTACCAATTCTGGGACAAGTACACCCCGTGGAAGAGCTCGAGGACGCGGAAGAGGGCGTGGCCGGGGCCGGGGTTCACTGCTGATCAAACTCCCTCGAAGAGGTTCGGATGAATCAGACGGAGACGACGATGCTGGAGAAGGTGGTGAAGCCGAAGATGATGTTGTGCCATTGGATGTAGAGGAGAAGGTGGTACCCATGGGCGGCGGTAAACCTTTCCGGACCATTCAGGGAAAAGTCTACATTATCGACGGGGATGAATTCGTCACGGATGATGACTCAAAAGGCGACGAGAAGATAGACCAGTTTGGAAATCTATTAGGAAGTAAGTACACTTTATCTAGATTTCTTTAGGATCCCATTGAGAATTAATTTTCAGGCCGACGGTTCAAAGCCTCCACATTTGCTCTTCCCAACAGGCATCCACAGCGTCAATACATGCTTGCCATTGATGCAGCACGCACCTCTGGCTTTCGCGACTCTCTTTATTATTTTCGCCGCAACCCACTTGCATTCAAGCTAAATGCCTCGCAAGCTGAGAAAGACTACCTCATTGGGGAGAGCAAACTCGGTTCACATCTAAGAACCCGGAATGTCACTCTCGTTACGGCCAGAAGCGCGTTTAAGATGCATGGCAGTAAGATGTTACTAGGTAAAGTCCTTCCCTTTGGTTGACCCTTATCTGACTTATCTCCACTTCCTCCAGACGGCAGATGGGTGGTGGATGATTACTATGAATCCAAAGTGTTGGAAGAGATCACCGCCCGAGGCCTGAAAGCTGGTGACCTCGTCGGCGAGCTGCCTGACCCCAACGCACAGCACCAGCACAATGTCGAACTTTCTTCACTCATGGGAGGTGCCTCCCTTGACCGTGGCAATATCGGTGGAGCAGGTGGGCCTAGTGGCTCTGGTGGCGGAATATATCGTGCTGGTGGTCCAACAACGATCTTCGGAGCCAACGGCTGGGGTCCGTATAGCGATGGTCCACTCAATGCCGTTCGGAAAAGCATACTCAGTCGAGATGGTGTCACGGAGGAAAATTGGATGTGGATGATGGCGCTGCGCGTATCCGAGATGAATGACGAATGGTCCCTGAGACGGAAGGAGGGCGTCAAAACTGTTGGAATTGAGGATGGACTGGTCGTTGGAGGGAAAACCATGGGAGCTACTGTTGTCCCGGCTAGTGAGAAGGCTCTAAATCCAGCTGCGAATGAGGGTGGGCTTGGGGTTTATGAACCCCATACCAACTGTATATTTTGTGGGTTGTGCTACTCTTTATTTCTCTAAGAGGGACATTTACGTTATTATCCAGATCGTTCCGATACCCAGCCCACTTTAAGTCGCTGGAAAGTTGTCTCCTCTTCAATGCCTACTCCAAGCAACCCTAAAGGCCGTCTTCTTGGGGGTACTAAAGCTGGCAACGGTGCATGGGGACTCGCATGGGTCGACACTGTTATGGAGTCTTCGGAAGTAAGTGCCTCAGAAGACTTTGAGCAAAGGGAACGCATTTTGCGGGAGGTAAATCTTGCAGGGGAGGTTGGGCATGAGGTCATGGATCTGACTTGATTCCTGACATCTGTGACATAACATTGATATTGTAGAATGGGTCGCCAAAGTTTTTATTCTTAATTGTAATACGGCAAATCTAAGGAGAACCTAATTCAGTTAAAGGTGTAAATAAGATTGTAAATGTTTAACACAGAAAGGTCAATCAATGCCTTGGGTTCTCTTGCACATTTAAATTGACCCTTGAACTTCGTCTTGGTTGCAGATGAGCGTCAGATACATTATTATCGTCTTTCCTTCCTTCGGGTCGTTTCCCCTTCGCAATATGTCGTCTCCGCGCCACGAATTCGCGTTCTAAAAAAGATTTGCTTCAACCAATAACGGAGAAAAATTCCGATGTACCTTCTTTATCATCTCCTTTACCGGAAGAGTTAAACGAGTTTGGTGGCGAAGCTTGATCGAAGAGGCTCGCGACCAATTTTTCTTGCTGCCGACGTTTCCTATCCGCCAAAGCAACAATTTGCTCAGCTCTATCGATGGCTATAGTCGCACTAAGTGTTATACTCCTCTCAATACAAATGAAACAAACCTCGATGACTTGTTGATAACCCGCCTTCAATTGAGGGACCGAAAATAGCTTCCAATCGTCTTGTTACGTTTCGCAACACCCTGATGTGCAGTACATTCTAGACAGAAATCCAGGCTCGATGTGGAGACGCACTTGGGGTTTGAGAACTCGGGATCTCCCAAAGAAACGACAGCATCAATGACTGCCTGCCAGTTCAGGGGTTCAATCCTGTTTTGCATACTGGCTGGACGAGGTGGTGTGAGTGAAGCAAGCTGGCCAAGGATAGCCGATAGATATTCGGAAATTATACACGTCAGAGAAGGAACGTAATAAGCATAATCGGGATCATCATCCTCCAGTTGCATATCGAGAACCACGAGATCCTCTTCGGGTTCCTCTGAATCATTAACCAAGGCTGCCTGCGGTGATAAGGCGACGTCTGCTCTCAGAACCTGGGATGAGACAACAGCGACCTCATCCTCAAGGGTCCATTCGGGCTCAAGAACGTCATCGAACATAAGTGGCCACCGTGTCCAGTGATCTCGAGGTGCATGTTTCTTCCGACAAGACGCCCCATTATCCCTGCTTCTCGACCGCGAACGAGAACTTGGGGCATCATCGGTGTATGAAGACAAAGTAGACGAGAAATGGTTGGACTTTGATAGTTTATCCAACATTTCATCCATTTCGTCTTCCGAACTCGGGTGCAGGTCGTCGCTTGCCTGAGTCAAATCAAAAGGAGAGGACTTTGTGAGATGCTTGGTGACATCCAGGGTATCCCTGGTGCGTAAAGCGCGAAGAAGTGAGGCATATTCTGATAGTTCGCGGTGTAATGCTGCTGGGATCCTTCGCGTCGACATCGAAGGAGCACTGGCCAATGAAATCGTGAGAATCTAACGGTGAGAACTGTACAGCACCACAATAATGGAGATCGTAGTCTTGGTTGTAACGTAACACACTCCTCCACATCGCATAGCAGTAAGTACCTCAATACCTCAATCATTTTATACCTGACAAGTCGCATGTGTTGACAGAATATGAGAGAGAAGTGGAAGAAAAAGAGATCCCGCAGACTTAGGCGAAAGCGCAGAAAGATGAGAGCCCGTTCCAGTATGCCCAATCCGCCTCCACTATTGTCCATTTCTCTGACTTTCGTCTACACAGAATGATCACCTCAATAGGGGCAAGCACACGACGTTTCCTGTGTGATGATGCCAGTCCTACATCATTCTAGCAGTGACAGGTATCGTTGTATTGCGTATGCACCCTGTATCTGGTTACATGCAGCTCCAGCGTATGGACCAAGCGATACTTGAACACTTCCAAATATAATAAGTTTTGTAAAGTATCCCAACTGCGTGGGCCATCATGAGATATTCTACTCCCCGCCACCAAATTTCAGGGGTACAAACTAGCTGCGATATACATTTTCTCATCAAGCCAGCCGACTCTGAGGTGATTTTCTGAACTAGCGACGTACCCGAACTCGTTGCAGCTACCAGTGGTTCCACTGGTGGTTGTACAGGTGTGCAACCATGTCTTTTTTAAAGTTATAACCAAAAACCGACATTATCACACAGCGATCTCCCCAAGTAGTCGAACCACATCCCATGGTTGTGCATGTGGTCTACTTGTGAGTCTCTTTTCGCCAACTCATTGAGACGTCTTTCCAATGACGTCCTTGGAAGTTCATGATTGGTAACCTGAATCACCTTGGACTTGTTACCATGTTTTCTGTATCTAGTATTTGTGGATTACAGATTGCAGGTATAACTTGCCGTATCAGGCTCCAAGCAAACTAATTGTGGTCGATGGTAGTCGTCGCAAGGTTCTTCCGTGCCTCACCATCGTGTATCTCAGCTGGCCAGTGCAATACCTCGACCTGCTCCACCACCATTCGGAGATTTTCTGAACAGAAGTGGGACCGTAGTGCGGCGGTCTATAACGAGTCTTCTTAGCGGCACACCACGTTGAAATCAGCATCGCAGACTTCTAAGAGTTGAAACCTAGATCCCTTTCTCCCCCACAATAACAGAAGAAAGAACGGGAAAAATCAAGTCACTCGAGGGCAACGACGCAGATGGATTCAAGCGTCGGGATCGATCCAAATATCTCGATCCAGGGCTGGAAGGTTGTAATCACAGGAGACCTCCAGATAAACTATGTGGCTGATTGGAAGTGGCGTAAAGAGCAGTCGAGGTCATGATCGTCTGAATCGTCCGGAGGCCATATACAGTGTTCATAAAGAACTTTGTTTCGCTCCAGGTTTACTTCGATGGTATATCCTTGAAAACCGAAAGAGTGTTCAAAGGCGGAAATTGCGGAAACTTCGCCAGTAATGTTGGTGGGTGTTAGAGGCAGTGGAGGACTCGATTGTTGGTGGATGAAAATGGACATAGGCCCATAAAAGAATGGGTAGAAATTCCCCGGCGGTCGTATCTCGGTAGCCCTCCACATTCGTGATTACTTTGCAAAGGGGAGGGATTAGGAGACTGGATAGGAAACCAGCTATAACGGCGGGATTGCCGTCCAACTCCAAATATTTTAGATACCGGAGGTGTGGTGCATTCGAAGCCTTTCCACCAGCATCTGAATCCTGAACATTGCAAGTCTTTGTAGGCTAGGCGTGCTAACGAGGAAAGATACGAAAGCCTGTACTTATTTCTGGAGAATGTCGAACAATTGGAGATGGGTGAGGCGATGAAAGAAGGATGCACTCCAATCGACGGGGCAATTAGCAATTGAAAGACGACGCAATGAATCTGCACGAAGAATGGAATCATCGATGTAAGGTGGCAACGTTTTCGAGCCTGTAAGTGACTTGGAGTCGGATATATGAGAATAGTGAAAATGGACAAGATGAGGAGTCTCAGGAGATCAGACGGTTATGT
>Ga0307517_10007356_pt1 | contig 16073 bp, 4 predicted proteins | sample 23_EM_MG_FD_194515 | JGI IMG/M metagenome (GOLD analysis project Ga0307517, IMG submission 194515) | Populus trichocarpa ectomycorrhiza microbial communities from riparian zone in the Pacific Northwest, United States - 23_EM | ecosystem: Host-associated > Plants > Roots > Unclassified | place... | reverse complement strand
ACAAACAAACAAATAAATAAATCATAACCATTAATTCGATTTTTAAATCCAATAGCTGAAAAAGTAAGTGTGTGTGTACCACAACATGCATATTTTAGCGGAATCGTGTTTTCATGTGTGTGTGTACCACAACACATGCATATCTATCTTTTCTTTCTTGGTTTCATGTGTTTTCTTATACAAATCCTTATATTGTCGACACCTTTTTTTGTGTGTGTGTTTTTCTTGTCAATGAATTCTGATATATGAAGAAAATTCCTTCAACATTGATATGCATTGATGATCAAAGATAAAGAAAAAAAAGTACAGATGCATGTGTTGTATTGTCAATATAGCCAGCTGAAAGTCCATTCATGTAATCCTGCCTGATTTGGTGGGTTTTTAGTTGCGTGCTATGAATTTGAGATACTGGTTTTGCTTGGTATATAGACTTTTGAAGATGACTCATCTTATTATTGGATTCAGGCCAAACATTTTGGATTTGGTTGTGGCAAAAAAATTAGCAGATAATAACAAATTAGATCAGCTCTAAATCTTCTAGCATGTTCAAAGCTATCGTTTTCGAAGAATTCCAAATGTGTCGATAATTCAGCATCACCACGTATATTGAGTGAGCTTATAGAAGTTCTGTATCCAAATAAATTGAGTAAATTATGACCCAGTCCATATAGATTAACACAATCAATTATCTGATTTCTATATTTTAAAATCTGGTTATTGTTGAGAGTGGAGAATTACTCACAAAATCAAGGGTTGAAGAAAGGAGTTAGCAAAGGGCTGAAATGAGGATTTGTGGTGATTCGTTGGGAGAAATCATGAATGAAAATGGGGTGTGTGTTTTCTCATTTTCAATTATAAATAGGCACAATTAATTTGAATTAGCAAGAGAAAAAAAGAGATAGAAAAAGCTGTCTTGGCAGCAGCTTGTAGTGACAAACTGGGTGAAAGAGATGGGGGTTGGGTTGGGTTGAGTTGAGTTGAGTTGAGTTTCTTTCTCTTCCATTATTGTGTTTTTGTACGTAGCTTTCTCTATACTGAATATTATTGATTGCTCTGTGAATATAGACAAGTTACCAAACTATATTCAAATTATTTTTTCAGCCTCCTAGCAAAGATCAAACTGATCCTAACAATCATCACTCAATTCCATTATCAAGCTTATGATATTTTTTAATTTATTTTTTTTTCCTTTTTGAGCAATAAAGAAAGAAAAAGTGAATTAGAAAGAAAAGGGAGCTTTCATCAGTGCTAGCAAAGAGAATATTTAATTTACTTTTGATAGTTCTTAATAATTAATCACAATAAACTATAAAGACTAAGCTATAATCCATCCTTATCTATCTTTTATTTTATATAGTAAAGCTAACACATCGTCTCGAAAGTTTTCCACAATTATAAAAAATATATAGTACTTTAAAAAAGAAAAAGAAATACTAGAAGAATAAAGAGGCCAAATCTGAATAAAACCCTTCAGTTTTAAATAAAAAATAAAAAATAAAAAATAAAACTTTATGGATCATAGACCGAAAATAATAATAAGGTAGTTCCTCACAACATGGAGCTAGGGTCAAAAGGCCAGGGTTGTTTGTTTATCAAATTTAAAATAAAATGTTGCTATTAATTTAATTAGGCATTGTGATTTTAAATTGGTGGTCTAAATTGCATACAATAAATCAATTTTTTTCTAAAAATAATTGATAGTGTTAAAGTCCATAAAATTGTAAGTGAATTATTGAACTTAATTTATCTCTAACAATAATTTCTTTAGTTGTGGAGAGTGTTATGTATGTTTTTTATATATTTATTTTTTGGAATGACATATTCATTCACATATCTAAAAGTATTGATATTTAAAGATTATACAAGTTTTTTTATTAATGACTTACTCCATCACTTTTTTTAGTATAAAGTTAATGCAATGTAGAAGTGCCTTTACAGCACATATTCAATTCCGTGTGGTTAAACTCTAGCACTATGTATGTATCTTAGTGACTTAATATAAAATTAATTTTTAAATCTCATTTAATATTTAATTTTTGTTTGATTGAATTTATTCTTTAGAGAACCGAATAGTTATGAAACACTACAACTTTATTATTTTCTAATTAAAAATCAACATAAATAGTTTTTATTTAAGTAAATGTATATTTTTTTATCAGATTGAGAGAATATATTAATAAATTAATATAAATTGTTATTGGAACACTTAATAATTTATTTTTTTGGATTTAGTTGATACTTTGATCATACCTAAGAAGCACGGTTTGCTAATTTCTTTCTTTCATCTTCTTATTTATTTATTTTATATTTTTTTCCGTAAGAAAACATAGTTCAATGGCTTAAATCAATGATAATAATTTAAGAGTTCAATTAATATTTGACTTCTTAATTGTTAGTTGATATTCTTTGACATGATATCAGAATCTTGTTGATCAAGTGGTCACGAGTTCGAATGTTATTATTCTCATTCTATTTAATAAGAATTAGGTTGAATGAATTTGTGCAAGTTTTAAATTTAAAATAGTTTCATCTAAAGAAATGTATTGAAAAATTATAAAAATCATATCTTATAGTTTTACTACAATTTTTCGGTTGATATATGTGTGTGTGGACAAACAAATGTATTTATATTAGGGTGTTGAAAAATTAGACAAAGTCATTAGCCAAACGATTACCTTTTATAGATAATTCTTGATTTCACTCTCTAGATATAAATAAAATCTCAATGATAAAGATATAATATTCTTTTATAAAAACACTACTATATACGTCCAATCAAATAAGGATTTTAAAGAATGGACAAATGATACTTTTGGTATGCACCAACGTTAGAAAAGAAAAAAAAGGAAACCATGTAATTAATATTATATTATATATGTTAAATCAATGATCTATAAAACCATACACTTGGTCTCTCTCCTTTTCTCTCTGTCTGATATCATGCATGATATATAGTAATGCTGTTATGATGGGATATAGTTTAAATATCTTCGAGAACAGTGATCTATACGTTAAAATAAAAGAAGAAGAACAAAAATAGTTATGGATGATCGTTTTCTTTGCAAAAGGCCCACCAGCTCCTTCTGCTAGCTCCTTTATGAATGAAATGAATACCGTTAAGAAGACTAAAACGTTGTCATAAGTAGCCAGGTCATTTTACTCCACAGAAAATGTTTCTCTTCTCAGGAGCAGATCCAAATGCCCAAGAGATCTGCCCCTAGAAATGACCAATATACTAGTATTACTCGGAAAGGACAGTTTAGTTGAGAAGTAGGTGAGTTGAAAGCTAACGTTGCCTGCCTGTGTGTTATGTAACTGGCACAAGGGACATCTTTATTATCTAATTCTCATAATAATAATAATCAGAATGATTGAATAGCACACACTTGTGTGGAGATCAGCTATGAGACGTTTAGAGCTATTAGCCTTTGAAATTCTCCTGTACAAAAGATGGGCAAGTGAGATTTCTTATCCATAAGTAAGACTTTGAATAATTGCAGGCATGCACTACACTTAATGCCTGTCCAAAAGCAAAGAAAATCACTACAATTGTCGTACCAAAGTGTCTTTAATTTTGAAGTGTACATTGGTACTATGATTCATCATTGATTGTACCCATAGCGATTCTGAGCAAGGAGAAGAAAGCGCATCTGTGAATTCACCTGCCCAATATTAATGGTTTATTAATTTCATACTTTTAATTGGGAAACAAATTGGGTTTTAAGCAAAAGCTAATCCAGAATTATTTGAATATTGAAAGAAAAAAAATACGATTAAGAATTAAGGTAATATATGTGCTACCTGATTAATAAATCTTGACTATTCCAAATCGCTAGAGTTTCATATATAGTCTTGACAAGCTACCCGAAGGCATGGAATCCTTACTATATGCTGACAGCGTTTGGATTGATTCTCTCCATTTGATTTATCTCTCGAGCTCTGTGTAGTTTCGGCTACGACCCCTTAATTAATGAGAAGAAAAAAATCCCATATTACCGATGAAACTTAGTATTATTGAGAAGGGTAATTGAGAATGACGTCACTCCATCTATTACCTCTCCATTTTAATTAACATTTATATATTACTTAATTATTTAAATATCTGACATCTCCATCACTATATTGAATTTTTTCCTCTTCAGATCCGACTCGATATTCATAATTAGGGACATGTTGCATCAGTTGATGAAATTCTTTGTTTTGGTGAGAAACATCGATTGTTTACTGCGAGAAATGAGTTGTGTAGCGTTCCAATTACAGTAAGATTTCATCTTTTTTATTCATGGGTGTCGGTGAAATTGAATCAGGTGAATATATTATATTGTTTGATTATTTTTTTATCTCATAATACATACAGTGTAAAATGTTTTTTTAATTGAAAATATATTAAAATAATATTTTAATAAAATGGACCCACACCCATTGAACTTGCTTGGATCTTCTGCACGTGTGTGTACAAGAGCACGTTTGCAAGTGCTTCTGATATGCTGCTTGGTCGTTATGTTTTATTTCTTTTCACATTTTGGTCCTAACAAGTGGCATGATGCATAAAGGCCTGTTTTTTCTTCACCTATCTACTATTACAGTAGTACTATTACAAGTGGGCACAGGCGCCGCTCGGCCGCAAAAATCAAAGCTGACTCGACTTGCAAGCCGTCATCGGTTAAACTAACCAGGCCTTTCACATGTGACATGGCAAGTTTTTCATGCACCTTATTTGCGTATCGACGGCAGTTTATTTACAGCAGGGTTATTAAAGTGGGTCTTGCCCGACACGGTTGACTCGGTAACTCTTTAACTTAGTTCAAATTAAATTAAATAAGATTTAATTCGGTATGACTTAACAACCAACTCTTAATAGGATTAAAATCTACTTTTGATTTTTATTTTTATAATGATATTATTTTAATTTTTTTCTTAAAATAAAACTATTTTAATTTTACTAAAGCTACCTTGTTCAATTTTTTACGAAAGTTTTAGACTAAATCATGGTTAAATTAGTTTAATAAATCTAGTTTATACATATAAGAATATTAATAAAAGATTCATTATAAAAAAAACAAATATATCCATCCCTCTAGATAGACATTCAGATCCTGAAGCCATTCAAAAGATTTTTATTTTTGAAAGTAGATTGATACGGAGTTCATAGTAGAAACTAGCAAGGTGGCGTGAACATTCTAACAATGTCGCTAAGCTTAAGTAGTGCGCTGTTAAAATAAAGATGAAGACAACGGTCAAAGAGGCGGTAGAAAGTGACAGATGAGAGAGAGCAACTATCTCTGTTCAGAAATAAATTCCTGGAGTTGTCTGTTCCCCCAATTCCTACTAATCTTTGGAAATCATTACCAAGACAAGAGATGATTTCACTTGGTTTCCTTTGATTTTCTTGACTTTCACCTCCGTTTTCTTTTCTTTTTCAAGTCATTGGCAAGTACATAACGAAGGTATGAGTTGATTCGATCCAATTTAAATAGAGAGTTTTATTTTATTATGCTCAAAAGGTAGTGGGACTTGATTTTTAGCCTTCCAATGACCAAGAAAATTGAGAAATGAACTGTGCCAAGGAGCACCCTTTTCACCTGGCCTCATCGAGACATAAGATGTTGGACTCACTGATCATTTCACAGCAAATGAAGGTAAGATGTATTGATTGGGCAGTGAAATACCTGCTGATCTTTAAACAACAAAGAGTGAAATCGAGGGGACTTGATAGATTTTTGCATAGATAGCAATTGGTGTAGCAAGAATGTGGAATGTTGTGGATGCTCTTCTTCTCTAGTGGGGTGGGGGGCTTTTCTTTTTAAATTAAGCACACATATAACGAACTAGTTTCCTGATGTGGGAACACATTCTTTAGTGTTGACTGAATTAGAAATGGGCTATGGCTCCAGGTTGATGTGAACAACGGATTCTCATGGGTTGGTGGCCGAGCACCTTTGCCCTCCTCCATCTTTGGACCACTCGAATCTCAAGTTGGATGCAGAATAGGAGAGATGGAGAAGGAAAAAATCCCATTATTGGTCCAACTCTCATTTCTGAAGTTATTGGCCTCAAGAAAAACAGTTTCCTAACCACCATTTTCTTTGCATATGTTGGACCTCATACGAGTGCCAAGCTAGAACAATTTAGTCAATGAAAACACATTTCAGTAAAGAAAAATTTAATTTGAATTTTAAAAAAGTATTTTTTTTTAATTTTGAACGGATAATGCATTCAATAAGATGTGAGAAACTCAGAAATGTCATATTATTTATTGATTATATCAAATCTGATCATCAATATTTTAATTGTTATATATTTTATTTTAAATTCTTTTATTTCAATTTTATCCATCAGAATTTGATTTATTTTGATTTTTATATTAACTTTGATCTTTATTTTTTATTGTTATTTGCTTTTCTCTTATTATTTTTTTAATTGAAATTTTTTTATTTATCATATTTAACCCCTATTCTTTTGATTGTTATTTATTTTTATTTGAAATAATTTATGAATTTTTTTTAATTTCATCATCTTTCAACTTTTTTATATATCAAATTTGATCTTTATTATTTTAATTATTATTATTTTATTTAAAATAATTTATTAAATTATATTTTTTTTCAATTTCATTCTCAATTTTTTTTATTTATAAGATTTCATTATCGTTCTTTTAATAAACTTGAAAAAAAATTAAAATATTAATAAGTTGTTTTTCGGTTTATGTTTTATAACACAGTAAAATACTGAAAAGTTTTTTCTAATTCATTTTTCATAACAATACCAAACATTGAAAAATAACTCAATTTTTAGTTAGGAATTCAATTTAAAAAAAACCATTTGTTAAAAAAACTGTCCATTTAACAAACGGCCTCAATAAAAAAAAAAAATTCAAATGGAAAGCCTAACGTCAAACTTCATTGTACAGAAGCAAGGGATATCAGCCTCACTTTGAATATAGTGTCGTCTATTTGACTCTGGATTTTGATTAAAACACACACACACACACACACACACAGAATGTTTTTATTTTGAAAAAAATAAAATAAGTGTTGTCGGTACATATTTTCATAAATTTCTTATACCTATATCCCCAAAATGAGTTTTTCTGTAATGGTTAATATATGTGCTTTTATATACTGAAATTAAAATCTTAATTTTCCCAGCCAGATCATAGATAAATAATCCACATCCTTATTATTTTTTACATCTACTTAAATTTGAATCCATAATAAAAATAATAATACAAATAGCAGAACCATTTATCTTCTCTTAATGAGTACCTCAAGATTCACATAATGAATTTGGGGCAGCAGATCTATCTATCATTTGAACGGTACTTGTCAAAGTCAAAATTATATGACAATAGAAATATTGTACTAAAAAAAAGTTTTGAAATTCAGCTTTCTAGTGAGTAATTAAATATATAATTATGAGATTTAACTCGAAAGTCTACTCAATCAAAAACCTACCTGGGTCGCCTACGAACAGGTATTACTGCTATTTTCTTTTCTTCCAAAAATAATCATCAAACCAAAAGGACTTTACTTTGTTATATTCACAACCAAAATGGGTTTTATATTCAATATACATCCTCACGATCTAAAAAAATTCTCTTTCACCTTCAAAATTAAATACATTAAAAGAAGCAAGATATGTACAAAATGTCTTGAAGTTCCAAAGTATTTACTAGAGATGCTAGCTAAGATTGGTTGTGTCTCCTTAAGGAATTAATTGGTTAACAGATGCTCACATAACTTCAGGTCTCTCTGGGTTTGAGTGCAACTGCTACGGGAAGATCAAGGACATGCATACATGGTGACAATAATGATTGGCATTTCTGGTAGGAGGAAAATCCTAACTAAAGAAAGATCAGTAATAATACAAAAACAAGAAAACCCCGAAAGGCCAAAAATCATTTGGAATTATGGCCCTCCTTTATGGCCTGCCTTTTGACTGAATGATTGATCAGTATTTTTAGATGACACTGTTTGAGACTTTTTGGGTTACCGACCTAATTATTCAGGGGGGCTTTAACGATAAAATTGTTTGTGGGGCTAAGAAGATCCTGTGAGTTGTAATTAACAAGTGCCATTCTTCTCTTGGTTGTGACTTTCCAGCCTCTAATTAGTCCATTCTTGCTGCTAATCTGAACAATCTAAGTCTTCGGTATTTTTTCCACACAGCTAGCCGTCTGCCAATCGGTAAACACAATTGCATGGGAATGTAATATAGCTCAACTGTAACATATCTTAGTGCTTGATAAAATAGTGTGTGTATGCAAGTTGAAAAGTACGGATGATTCTAGCATGTTCATGGTTGCAATGAGCATATTTTCTTCATAATTCTCTCAACATTTTGGACAATAATTGAGATCATACTCAATGTCGGATCTGAGTTTCATGGCCATTATATCTCATGGGGCAAAATGCTTTCTCATCATGTCCCTGCATTATTTTTCGCTAGTTGGATCATTGTCAGTGACCATAACAAAAGGTGTAGAGCAGAATCTGCCCAAATCCTGGGGCAACAGCATAGTTTAGGTACTGCACTATATGCTTTCCTTTCTTAGAAGGTTACCGAGATTCGGTTGTGTTGTAACTTCCTTTACAGCATTTCTGCAACTAGTGGGAGCCATAAATCACTACGAATGTTTCATCGTCCATCAGAAAATGTGGGTGTCATTTTTTAATCCCCGTTGCAATGGGAATCGTGCTTGGGATTGATTGAAAGAGATGGTGGTGTTTTGGATTATTAGAGCACGATAATAAATGATGATGAAAGTCCTCTTCTTTGAGGCGCAATAATAGAAGTTGATTACCAGAACTTTTCAATGTTCCCGAAAGTGTAAAGAGAGAAACTAATGAATGGCTTGAACTTGAAAAACCCGACTGCAATTTCCTTTGGATTGCAAGTGGATGGATTTTGAGATTTATAGTGAAGGAACTCTTGTGGTGTGCAATGCATGAGTCCGCGCTTCCCTTTCTTTTTTCTAATGAAAAAATTATGCAATTTCTTCTCCAACATCACCAATTGCAACAATTTATCCAGCATGTTCTATACAAAAGAAGCAAGACTAGCATGTTTGTTATCGGATTTAATTGCATTACTGATCCAAATTTCACTCCTTTATTTTGGTTGGAGTATTTTTCTATTATGAGTTCAAACTCATAATCTCTCCCTTCAAATTACGAAAAAGTATCACCAGCTTAAACGATTCATTAATGGAGCTGAGTTAATATTTATGTTTACTTTAAATGTTGGGAAGGTTTAGCAAACGGATAGAACATAATTAGAAAAAAGAAGATTGTCTCGTAAGAGATAATTAAAGGTATAAATCACATGTAAATCGAATATGATTGGAAAGAACAAGATTGAATATATAAGCCAAGACTCTCTTCTCCAATTTCTAGTCGTTGTAGCGACTAAGAAACACGAATACCCCAAAAAAGCATCCATCAAATACGAATACACCTCGAATACATCATGGTATGTATCATATATAAAGAAATATATATGATTAAAAGATTAAAAAAAAAATTGTTTTAAATATGAGAGGGATACATGAGGGGATATTTTTATCTTAAATTTGTAATTAAAATAGACTCAAATATAGTTTTGAGTTTAATGAGATAAAAAAAAAAAACTAAACTCGACATTATTTCAACATTTTTAAATTAATTATTCCTAATTTATAAATTTTTAAAACTATGAGAATTAATATCTAGTATGAATATTGATGATAGCATCGTTTTTATATAAAAGAGTTATTTGAACTAAAAATGTAAGTATCACAATTTTTAATTTATAAACTTTATAAGAAAACATGAAATCAATATTTTTAAATTAAGAAGTCATTTATTTTTTTTCATAAACAACAAGATAAAAAAATATGAGTAGAACTGATTAGATTTAAAATTAAAATAAAATAAAATTATGATTGATCCTTTCATGATTATTATAATCTTTTTCACGATCAATTAATTCTTAAACATCCAAAATTTATTTATAATTTAAAAGAAAATATAAATAACATGAATTCTACTTCTACTTTCATATATTTTTATGTACAATCCATCATGTTGACTTTTATTTACTATTGCGATAAATTCTTAATATAACATATGAAATAATTAAAAAAATTAATGTTCTCTACACGTATCTTGATTTTTTTAAATTACTGTATCATCGTATTCATATCCTATGGTACCCGTTGTTCTATATCGGTCTCCATGCTTCATGGTGTAGCACAAGGTGCTTAACAATAACTAAACCTTCACTAGTCTTCGCCCAACTCCTTGTCTAGATGAGATGATTAATAAATTAATATGACAAAACTTTGGTTTGAACTAAGAACTGGTAACTTTGTCGAACAAATTCCAACCTACTGACCCACATGTCCGAATTTCCACCGATTTATTTCCCCGTTAGTGTTGACGGAATTAACATGGGATTTTCAACTATCTTTGTCTACATTCTTCAAAACCAGTACCCCGAATTACTAGTGATATAGAACGAAATCCCATGTTAAGCAAAAGCCGGCGTCAAATTCAAAGTAAGCATTCTTACCAGAAGTCAGAAGATTCGAAGTAAAGCCTGTAAAGTGCTCTTTTGATCACTTTCACAATCAGCTACTCAGCACCACGGGCCACAAGATTGCCTTCTTTATTTTCTCTGATTCATACTACTGTATTAGCATCCCACAACTCAGTTTCAACTTTGATTTCTTGGCTCTAGTTTGACTAACGACAAATTATTCATATAAACACTAAGAAATTTATTAAAGTTTTATTTCTCAGAGTCTTATCAAGATTTAACCATATAAGACCAACCCATTTAAATTGAACAAAATTCATTTATGAAATTTCAAATGTTTGCGTTGATGAAAATGAAAATGATATGCAACTTGTATTTGAGCGATTCTATAGAAAAACTCAGGTATGGATTCAATATTTGAGCAATTTATATTAGATGTTAAAAAAAGGAGCAATTCAGCTTAAATTCAAAACTTGAAAACTAATTATTCTGGAAAAAAAAAATAGAGGCGGTGATGTAATAATATGGACTGTCTTGTACAAGTAATTGGTCAAAAAAATTTAAAATTGTTCTTACAAATTCATGTGCTAGTTGATATATAAAAGCGTAGTGTCAACGCATATTGTGAATAATTAATGTGAATCAAAGTAATAAAACCAAATATGCCGCATGACCTGGTATAAAGTCAATCATGAGTTATTCTAAGTTAATTTGGATTAATTTTTAAAATTATTTAAAAAAAATTAAAAAAAATCCAATTATATTTTAATAAAGTTAATCAAGTTTTTTTAAAACTCAACTCGATTTAAATTTTAAATCGACTAGGTCTCGAATTGACATATTAGATCAAGTTGAGTGTGATATTTTATAAAACTCTCTTTTCATGGATTTTAGTTTCTATTAAGTTTTATGTTGGGCTTTCTTTCTCGTTGCCTTTTTAACCATAAACATTAAAAAAAAAAACATTTAAATATGAAATACATTGATCCATTACTTTTAAACATTAAATATAATAAAACATATCATTTTTATCTTCGTCTTTGTGTATTCCATTCCAATATAATAACTAAACGAAAGTAGGTTATTGCCTTTGTACACTTAAATTAGTATATCAAATTGTGCTATAAGTTCAAGCTACGCCCTCAAACAGAATATCTGTCATCAAATTCAATTGCAACATGCTAATTACTAGTCATAAACTAGATTTTGATACAGAAAGAATGATTTTTTTAGTATATATTTTCATTTCGATGTAAATTTGGATTTTGCTCATAAGAATGGTTTCTTATACTTTACTATTTAAGATTCTTAAGGATTTGATATATACAAGTACTGCTCACAGATTATACAATTTTATAATCTGATTGTTTGAACCAATACCCTCATTTCAACACCCTTGCTTGCAAAACGAAAAGGAGAATCTTGCGCTTCTGGATAGTGCATAGATTTGCCACCATAAAGCAGGCCGCAGGCCGTCGTGTAACAATGTTGCATCAGACGTGTATTGTCTTGGCATGGCATCTCCTGGGCTTGCTATAGACTCGATCCAATATCATTTCCTCTGCCCGTTGCTGCTTCAGATTTAAAATGGTATATTAAAATAATTTTTTTTTAATTTTAAAAAAATTAGTTTTAATATCCGCACATCAAAATAATCTAAAAATACTAAATAAATATTAATTTAAAATAAAAAAAATTCAATTTTATTTAAAAATGCAAACACAAAAACAAACATTACTTTGGGCAAAATATAAATTTCAAGTTGAAGTATATTTTGGGCCGAACTCCTAGCTGTTTAAAACAATCAGATTAAAGTGCAAATATTCTTAACATTTCTTAACCAGCACTTAAATTGACAACAAAATAGAAAAGAAAAGGAATATTATCTAAGAAAATAACCAAGTTCAAAAAAATAAATCGATGATGGTTGAGGTTTATCGGTTTACAGATAGCGGCACCATGGAAGAAAGGAATACACATGATAGCTGATTTTCACCAACATAACAAATCACACTGCACCTCGCAAGCTTGCATCTCTCTCGCTTGCTCGCATGAATATTCAATTCCCTAGATATTTTAGCATAAACCAATTTCAAAAAAGAAGCCACAATTTCTGTTCCTTCTAATTAGTCTGCAGTACCATTCTCTCTTCTGACCCACTGACTGACTGATCTTCTTGAATTTTGTACTCTCTGCTTCCTCTTGCCTGAGTTCCTGGGCTTTCTGGCACGAGGTCTATTTAATGAACCATCGATTTTTGTACTAACTGCTTTCTCTAATAAATTTTTTTTAAAAAAAAAATTTATTTAAAAATATATTAAAATAATAATTTTTTTAATTTTAAAAAATTATTTTTAACATCATAGCATTAAAATGATCAAAAAACACTAAAAAAATTATTAATTTGAAGCAAAGAAAAAAATTAAAAAATTTCAAATTTTTTCAAAAACACTTTTGAAACACAAAAACAAATAACACCTAAGCAGATGATGTGCTTGTTGTGGAAGATATGCAAAAAAATTTAAAGTATTTATTTTTGAAAATATATTAAAATAATATTTTTTTTATTTTTTAAATTTATTTTTGATATAAATATATCAAAATAATTTAAAAACAGTAAATATAAGTTCTCTAAATCAGAATGAAGGATCATCTCCTTATCTTTGACCTCTGCTCCAGAATTCTGAGATCAACACAGATCGGTAAATACTATGCTGCATTTGAATGAACAAGAATCCACCAAACAAACAACAGGTGATGGAATTGAACAGACAGGGTTCATTAGAAGTTTTTATCATGGAAGCAGCTATTACCAGTTCAAACTGTTGGTAAATACACTTCAGATGTATACCAATCATTTTGATGGCATACCGATTGAGAAGCTTGAGTTCGAGTCAAGCACATGTTCATAACCCTTGGCATGGAAAACCTTTCTGTCAACTGGACAGTTACCCCTTTTTCCTTCCAATACTACATGCACATCTCATAACCCCAGTTTGTTTTAAGAAAAATTAATAGCATGATAGTTAAATAACCAATGTCTTCTTGATTAAAACAATGTTAATAACCAGGCAGCACATGTTCTATTAGCCCAATTATAAGACATACCATTCTGATTTCCCATGTCTCATGTCTCATGTCTCTGACAATGCATTCACTGCCACAGTTTGAAGAAAAAAGATAAGGATTACAGGGAAAATATTTAAAGACCAAAATCAAAACTAAAACCTAGTAAAGTATCATCTAGAAGAAAGAAATCAGAACTCTACCTGTGAAAGAAACGGAATCAAGACATCAACTTCATAAATGCCAAGGCTTCATGTTGTTCATCATCTGGGACTAAAGGGTACAAACACAGAGGACAATCACCATCTCGGTGATTCATAACAGAGAGCTTCTCCACCACTTCCTAAAAATGTAGAATCAACGAATCTTTGCAACTTCTATACATCAGTCAAAGAAAAACTGCAAATATACACAAATTCACTGCTGAAGCTATGTGTATTTTAGATTGGGCAATTTGGAGGCATTCCTGTCAAGGTGCTGGAAATCTAGTAAATAGACATTCACTGTTATTTTTGGTGCAGCGTCCAGGTAAAACACAATACTTGGTAAAATAGCATGCCATGAATGTGTTTTCACCCTGGTTACTGTGCATATAGATTCTGCCAAAAACTATTATTAAATTACAATCCAGGATCTTTTATTACCTTGATGATTCTACACCAACAACCTATTTTAGCACTGCAGGCAATTCAAACTTATGCTCATATCTTGAAAATAACAGGCATTGTGATATCAAATCCTCAACTGAAATGTTAAACAGAAAGAATAAGACGCATCAGAGCATAATCTTAATGCTAATTGGCACAAGCCAAATATCACAGCGCATGCATTTACTTTGCAGAACAGCCAATTACTTAAAGACTACCTACAAATATATGACAAATGGAAAAAAGATCAAATTAAGATGAGGATTTTCTACTGTTTATCAAATATGAGGCAACTAATATGGTTTTCTCAATTCGTTAACACAATATAGAATAACAATATCAATGCAGAAAAAATTCTTGTTATGTGAAAAATGCAGCAATTACCTCGCAAAGTGCTACAAGCATCAAACAAGAGGAAAGTTCACATGCTTTGTGTTGTCCACTAGTTATAAATTGCTTTTGCCTTTCTCCATCAAGACCCTTGGATTCTATGAGATCAATATGTAGAGGTTCGCTTGGATACTACCATGGAATATGGACAAAATATAGTATCGATACAAAGGTATTCAAGATTTCACAAACAATCTACAGCACACATGGAGCATCCAACCGCTGGTAAAAAGAAATACTACAAAAACAGTCATAAGAGTGTTAGAAAAAGAAAGGCAAAAGATAGTATAATTCACACTGCTACAGCTGGATGCGAAATCAAGAACCCTTAAGCTGATTTTTAGCTATGAGAATTGATATGCAATAAAACTAGTGCAATTTTCCCTTCCAATTCATAGTGCCAATAGTCCCAATACCTCACTTATATCCTTACACAAAAATATTCTACAAAAATACAATAAACACATTAGAATCATTATTCTAAATAAATGGGTTTGCTCAAAGGAATCAGCACTATCAACTTTTAACAACCAGCTTCCTTGATAAGAATCGTTTTTATTTCCCAGAAAATGTTTTCTCGAATTTTGTTCTTCAAAACCAAAAAATAAGCAGACCCCAAAAGTAAAAGAAGGGGAAAGAGAGTGGTGGACCTGTTGAGAGGAGATATCAACGGTTCTGGGTTTGCTGTGGAGGTGAAGATGAGGAGGGAAAGAATCGAGAATTGCACAATCGTCGCCGTACACGGCCAGCACCGCTTCTAATTCCATTCGGTTTGTTTTTCAATTTCAAAAAGAGTTTAAATTTCTTTTTTATTTTAAATTAATATTTTTTTAATATTTTTAAATTAGTTAATACATAATATCAAAAATAACTTTTTAAAAATAAAAAAAATCATTTTAATATTTTATTAAATAAAATACATTTTAAAAAACAACTAAACTACAATCTCAAACATTTTAAAACTTCTTCTGCCATTCCTTTTTCTTCAACAGCTGCCTATGCAGTTTTTGTCCCTTCAATTTTTAAAATTTTTTTATTCTTAAGGGTAAATTTTAAATTTTTTTATTTTAAATTATTTTTTTATTTTAAATTTATTTTAATATGTTAATATTAAAAATAATTTAAAAAATATTATTTTAATTTATTTCTAAATAAAAAATCTTTAAAATACAATTATTATAACATTTTTTAAAATCTATTTAATCTTCGATAGCCATTGAGAAAATAGTTGTGGGTCATGTTTTATATGCAAATTTAGTTTAATATAAATATTATTGAATTTTTTTAACTAACTAATTATTATATTTATAAGAATGATATATTCAATAAAACTTGAATTATCTAAATTTTCTTAATCAATTTAGTTAACTGATTTTTAAGAATTTCTAAGAACACGAAAATTTGGGTAATTACCTGAATTTCCTTAGGAACTCATTTTAATAATAATAATAA
>Ga0307517_10007355_pt1 | contig 16073 bp, 13 predicted proteins | sample 23_EM_MG_FD_194515 | JGI IMG/M metagenome (GOLD analysis project Ga0307517, IMG submission 194515) | Populus trichocarpa ectomycorrhiza microbial communities from riparian zone in the Pacific Northwest, United States - 23_EM | ecosystem: Host-associated > Plants > Roots > Unclassified | place... | reverse complement strand
GGTAAGGCTATGATATGTCAAGTCTTGACCACAGCGCGTGTGGATCCCATGTAGGGCCAAGGGATGCCATATTCATGATCTAGTTGTGGATAGAGTTTAGCGTAGGTGTCACGTGGTATCAGCTATCGTGTCTTTCAACATCTGAGACGGCAAAGATTATATGTTCCTGCCCTAATGCGTTTATCAGGTTTCATTCATTCAAGTTCAATCAAACTACAGTAGAGTCCTGTAATAGAGCGTCAGATTTGGGTTTTCTTTTCAAACTACCTAGAGGATCTGGGAGTTTTATATATAAAGTGATTCGATCGCGAGACTAGAGGGACTTCATACCCAGATTCATCTCACACACAGAACCTCCTCCGAGTTAACAGCCACCATCATCACATCACGAGTATCCCTAAATACTGCGAACTATATACATTAGGAATCCAGCCATATGGCGCAGAATAACAACATTGTAGTGTACGCCCTCTTGCCCACCGGAGGTGCGCAGCAGGCACAGGCGGGTCAGACCTATCATCTTCCGCCTTTTACTCTTGTTGGAGAGTATTCTCATCGACGCCCCGATCGTCAATCAATTAGCGCTTATAAGTTGGGTATGGGCGTCCCCCATCACCCCATAAACAAGCCCCCTCCTGAATACGTGTGTTGGCGGGATGCTGTGAAAGATCAGATGTTAGCCAGGGGCAATATTTCAGATAAGTGGCACTTCCCAGATGCCGAATTCCAGCAAATCGTCGAAGGAATGAGGGGATTGAAACCTGCGTGTGATGAACTCGCCACTGCGTCAGCAGCCAATAACATAGCTAGTATGCAGGAGATTGATGAGGCAGTTCTTCAATTGGTTAAGGACTGTGGAAACAAGCTGGCAAATACCATTAGGACCAATAACCACGTACCGCAACCCGGCCCAGGCGTCCCCCCTGCCCAAGTTATTGTGAGGCCGATGTTACTACCTCTCAATGCACCACCTCAGTGCCAGTGGAGTATTGCAACGGCTGTAGTACCGAACGCTCGCCCAGTTGGCCAAAATGCTCCGCTGGCCAATGCTTCTGGGCCAGCCCCAAACGTACCTGCTCCCCCGGCGAATCCCCAAGCTCAGAAGATTGCCGCACCCCCAGGCCCGGCCGATCCCGAAGCTCAGAAGGATCCTCCACCCCCAGGCCCGGCTAATCCCCAATGTAGGATTGGTCTCCCGTTGCGCAATCTCTAACGGCAGAAAGATTCGCACCAACCAGCGAATATACCTGTGCAGATCCAATGGGATCCCTCAATGGGCATTCTGGGTACGCAACTGGGTATCAAACATGCTCCATCGAATCCCCCAGGTCCGATCAATCTGTCCGGCCAAGAAGATATACCTGAGCAAATCCAAGCAGATCCCCCAATGGGCATTCTGGGTACGCCACTGGGTATCAAACATGCTCCAGCGAATCTATTACCCTAGCGGGAATACCTTACCTAATAATTAAGAGCGAGGTATATGGCTTCATAGGATGACCACATATCCAACCCAAGCTCCCAGAGTTATGAGCTTCACAGAGGCATCTGGAAGAAGACTCGGAATACTGAATGAGAGCACGTTTCAAGATATGTTTAACTGATTGGAACGATGTTTAGAGATTACTACTCCTCTCATTTTCTAGTTGCATATGGGATTAGCTGCATAATGCTTTGATAGCTGGATATCGGAACTGATTACTCTATATTCCATACTACTATTGGTATGTAGGCATTTGGGCCCCATATTCATTTATAGTCTATCATAACGAAGAGATCGAAGACTGTCTACTGGTGGAGTGAAGACACGCTCAGATTAAATAGCAGTTCGGGAAAGTCTCTGAGTTGAGCTGGGCAAGTTCTCAGGGTCAAACAGTGTTCGCACTATGTTCTGACCAACTGAATTGTTAAGAAAGATACTTCTTAACTAGAGAAGTTGAAGTAGCATGAACATTAGTATAAATAGTAGGCCTCTCCCCTGGTGGGTGAAGAATCATTAAGCAACGGAGAAGAGACCTTAACAATATAACAAGTTAGCGAGTTATATTCTAACTCTTTGATATTTGACCACACTTTATTACTTTACCTTTATCAAACAATTACCAACGAGCCTTCCTGACTATTAATCTGTTGTCTCGAATATCCTTGGCCTAGTTAGCTCGGAATTCTACCGTGTTAGCTACCCCGTAACACTATATTGTTATTCTTCTGTCACCAAGGCTCACACCTTACCTCATGCTATCAGACTTGATTGCCTGTCTGATCCCATATTACTTTTTTTTCATCCTCCAAAACAACACTGAGACTGCCGTTGACGCATCTCAACCAACAGAAGAACCCTTGGACCATTGGGAACCAGAGTCAGAAGGCGGAGTTACATTACCGTGCTCCACTCCTTCTCCCCCACCAACCCTCCCATCCCGATCGTCAACCCCGGAGACCATTATCCATCAATCTCCTTCCTTGATCGCTTAGATCCAATCGCAAAAAATTACCAGGAATATATCGATTCTTTTGAACAAAACTGGTGGAATACAAAATACGGGCCCATTCGTCACCCATTCCCTTCCAAGAGACGAAAAACCAAAACCTATTCTTATCAGGTCTGTTGAACCAAGATGACGGAAAACCAACCTGGTTCACCTTTTCCTTTCAAAGCCTCCTCCCGTGATGAATCACCAGATGACCCTATGGATGATGAAAGCACGACACCTCTTGCTTCATCTTTCGCCCCATCATCTGGACCTCTCACGGTTCCCTCTGGACCTAGCTCATTAGCAATGAGTCGATCCACAAGTGCACCTTTCCGGATTGGAAAGTCAACCTCCCGTTCGAATTCCAGGCAACACTCGAGAAACCCCACGAATCCTACTGAACTCCTTAAATGACAAATTACCCAAGCATTCCAGTTTATCTCGTCTACAATACATCAGAGTCATGATGAAAATCAAATAGCTCTCGAAGCGTTATCGGACAATGCTAGAGTACAGTACGCAAACCTACAATTGCTACAAACTCGGTTAGCAAAGGGCGAAACAATAGTCGACAAGGAGTTAAGCGATTCTAGGCAAGCATTATTAACGCTGGAAGGGGCAACTCGAGTCGAGCGAGAACGTCTAACAGCTGAAATAGCTGGAGAATTTAGATAACAAGAAGCAAAGCAAAAGGAGGATGCGGAGTTGGCAGAAGACCGAGATATGATTCTAGAACGAGAAGTTCTCGAACTAAAAGATAAGTTCAAAAACCAGGACGTTACTTGGCAACCAATCCTCCATGATTACGAGGAACGAGCGGATCAGCTACTAAAGCAACAAAAAGACGATGCTGCCGCTCAGCAACAAAAGGATCGTCAAGAAGCAAGAGATCTCCTGGATAAGCAACGATTCGAATTTGAGGTCTTGATACAGACCTTGACTGCAAGAATCGATCGTGCTGAAAAACCTCACTATCCCATTCCACCAACGGATGGTGGTAACGGTGACCCTGGCCCTTCTAACCGAGGCCAACAAAACCCTTGGATACCACCGGATAGTATCAACCCTGACAAAGAGTCAGCTTCAACTCCCCGACAAAATAAGGGAAAGGAAGTTGATCGAGAAGGAAACAACCAACCACCACCTCCGCCAGGAAATACTGGAGGAGACCCCGACCCAGATGACGATGATGATGATGATAACGACAAGAATGGAGGAGATGGCAGGGGCAGAAGAGGCGGACGTCCGGAACGCAACGCGCGAATACTATCCCTTCCAAGAGATGTTTCTCCCCATACTAGAACAATGCCGGAATTTATGCAGAGTCTTAGTACTTCTCAGTGACCGATGAAAAACACTGCAGAACCTCCTTATTTTTTTCAAGGAGAAGAAAAACCAAGACGTAAGAAACTGGTTAACGGCATGTGAAGATTACTTTGATCGCAACCCTACGTAATGGGAGAACGACTCGCATCGCATCGTATTTGCCTTAGGGAAGACCAAGGGAAATAAGGTAGCACCTCTTTCGGAGAAATACCGGAAGGTCATGGGGGGTTTAGGTGGTTACACTCAAGACCCTAGTTATTCCATGTGGGAACGATTCCGGCAAGAGATTATTAAACGGTACATCGGTATCGAAGAAGAACGACGAGCCCTAGAAGAAATGGATAAAATTATCTATAAGGGCAAAATTGATACATAGCTTCTACTACTCGAAAATCTCAACATTAAGGCTGGCCTCACAGGAATAGCGTGGAGGGTTAAGGTTGAAAGCAAACTTCCGCAGAATATCCTTCGTCGATTATCACACTTCAAGTTCAACGATGATGATCACTGGATAGAAACCTTGCGGGAAGTTGGAAGACAGGAAGAAGAACTTCTCGAATGTGGAAAACTATCGAAATCCATATCGACCCCGCACAAACCCGCACCAAAGCGCAAGCGACAAGGGTCAGAAAAAGGATTCAACACAAAATTGGAGAAAAAGAAAGAGAACCAACCTCGGAAGGATAATACCTCCCAATAGAAATGTTCACGGACAACAACCGCGAAACGAAACAGTAATAATTCCAAGGATAAGCATACCGACTGGAAGAAAGCTCATGAAGGAACTGCCGAAGAGGTGGTTGAAAAAATAAAGAGGGAAAAACAATGCACTCGTTGCACTCACGATAACCACACCTGGAGAAAATGTCGAAAGCCGATTGTAGTAGCAACTACCTTCGCCTACGGGAATAAGGGAAACCCTAAATCTTACCGGAAGTCAGGCACTTCAACAGTGGCTGTTCACAACCCTCCACCGTCGCGTTCAGAGCAAGTCCCTAAGGTTAACCGAGTATTTCGAGAAATGCCTACCCAAGTTTGGGAATTGTCCGATACAGAAATGACCTAAAGGAATCACGTTGCAAATAAACAAAGTATCGTCTTTTCTTAAGTCTATAAGTCCTTATTGACCTCGCTTAGTGGACAGACTAGAGCGGATATCACCGTGCCTTAAGAATGACAAGGTCACGGGTAAGTCGCGCCTTAGATCTTGTGAAGCAAGCAGGTAACATCTATTCTTAAGGCAAGCGGAAAGTGATTACAAAACCTTTTTACACGTGTTTATTTCCTTGGCATTCTCGGCACAAAAGTCTTGGCGCTCATAGAAAAAATCTCGCTGCAGAACCTGGACTATCCACTCGCTTTGCAGGAACCGACGTTTACGGAATAGGGTACCGGTGTGGTTGCCTCCCGAAGGAGGACTTTTGTATTGCCACCTTCCTAGGAAGGCGGACTTTTCCCTCTGACTCGGACATTTTCCCTCAGTTCGGACATGGTTTGCTACGTAGATTAAGGGCAGCCTTGCCGCTCCACTACCTAGCTAGCCGTAGTAACCGGTACTCAATTATTGTTGCCTCCAAGGAGACTCGAACGCTTGACCCTGTGGTAGCAAGGGCGGCCAACCCATAGCTAATCCAACTAGACCGTAGCGAACGGTTCAGAAAATCGGTCTAATGTTTACGAATTATACCCTAGTCTCGCGTTACGCCAAGATATCGAAAACGCGTTTATGCGACACCACTTGTGGCTAAATATCAACAAAGAAAGGTCGCTATAACAACCACGTTACACGAAAAAAAGCTAAGGGGGGTGTTTGGCGCGCCATGATTCTGATTTGAAATCACGATTTGACTTAAAATCATCATTTGAAATCCGGTGGTGTTTGGCGCGCCCATTTTGAAATCTGATTGGATACGTGATTCTGATTTGAAATTTTTGTACATGATTTGGGGTTATATTATATCATAATATCTTAAGCACTAGGTTAGGGTAAAATAAGATATATTTGATCATTATTATGAGACACTGTTTCTTAACATAGTGTTCATAAAATTGACTAAGTACAATTGAGCCTTTGGAAGATATGAAGCTCGATTCATAGCCATTTTTTTATATGTAATAAATCCTATAAGCTTAACAACTCATCTGTTTATTGTTGGCCAGGGATAGGAGCAATTCCTTGGAAAAATCTCTTCTTATTAGTCTCTATCACCTATTTGACAACTGCCATTGTGGCAAATGTTGATGCCCTTGTAGCTGAGAATATTATTTCCAATAACGCAGGCAGTGAGAGTGAGTTCTCCATAGGACCTTTTTTCAAATTAGTCCTGCTAGTGCTTTATCTAAATTAATAGCATAAAGTTAGTACCATAACGAAACCTTGCTTTCAATAGGTACAATGAATGAATAATATCAAATATCTAACATCTTGGAAAGATCTTTCAGCTCGAAAAAATAATATAGTATGATAGGATCATACTTGATTCGACTGCTAGTGGTAACAAAAGGAATATGAATGCTATTTATTATTGTTACTTGTATTATGAAAGGTATATTAAATAGAAATAATTTATGCATAGGTATAAACAAAGAGGTATGAATGTTTAAGAGAATCTACAATTGGGTTTGCTATACAACTTTAATTATATCCTTTACAGATTCTATTTTATTTGTTAAATACATTGTTAAAAATTATTTAGTATTAGGTTATAAAAGTAAAGAATATTAGTCGGGATCATAATCAAATCACCGAGTGTTTGGCGCGTCCCAATCTCAAATAACAATTTTGCGTCAGTCTGATTTAGGTTCTGAAAATCTGATTTGAAAACGCCAAGACCTGATCTCAAATCAGAATCAGGGACACGCCAAACACCCCCTATGTTTTCTCCTATCTATGAAATTTGTTTTTGCATTATTTGGCGTTGGGATTTCGCCCGTTTAGTGGGCTTTATAATTTTGGGAACCCCTCGGCAGGGGGTAAAGACTGCTCGTAGTGGGCCGCCCAGAAGTATAAACAATTTTAATTTTTTTGTCACAGTTTGTCTGAGGAGACCTAAGTGGTCGAAACAACGCGGGTGTTGTCACAAACACCAGCAACTACACGATATACAACATGTCAAAACGAGACAAGCGACTACTACAACTACGCCCTAAGCGAAAGCATAGTCGGGCAGATCCTCGTATACGGGAGCCCGAACACTATAACTGTCCGGAAGGAGATGTGCACATCTATATCCTTGGCAAACGCTATCGAATCCCTGTCCTATTGGACTCTGAATCGAATATTTTTCTCATCAACGAACAACTCGTTGAGGACCTACACATCCCGTACCACTCAAGAACTGATGCAGTTCAAATCCAAGGCTTGACCGGGGAAACTATTTCTTCCGGTGGAACCAACTTTACGAAACCTCTTTTCCTAGAAATAGGAAGCAACAAACACCTTTCTTTGGTTTCCTGTGAAATAGCTCCCGCAGGACAATATGGTATGATTATACTATTCGGATGGTGGCATCAGGAACACCCTATTACCAATATCGCAAATCCAGAAAATTGGTCCTTCAACGACAATGAATGCCGATCGCACTTACTTCCTGAAGATGAAGGAATCTCGGTAGAATGGGACGAAGATGTTCTAAATGACCCAAATGCGGTGGTCATTGGTCGAATAGAAAAGGTTGATGATGAAAAGATTACGATCATTGACCGGCTACCGGAAAGGTATCACGACGACCTCGACCTATTCCGTCCCTCAACGGCTGAGAAACAGGCACCTCGCTGTACCTTCGACCACGCGATCGACCTTAAACCCGATACCCAACCACCATGGTGTCCCATATACCCTTTATCTCAGAAACAACTAGAAGCGGTACGCAAATACCTCGATGATAGGCTCAAACAAGGAAAGATTTCCCCGAGCAAATCACCAGCTGGCGCCCCAATCCTTTTCGTTCCCAAACCTGATGGTCACCTAAGACTTGTTGTTGATTATCGTGGACTCAACAAAGTTACGATTCACAACAAATATCCTATCCCCCTGATGACGGAATTGAGAGATCAAGTCCGTGATGCTCAAATCTTTACGAAGTTAGACCTGAAGGATGGTTTCCATCTGATCAGAGTTCGTAAAGGGGATGAATGGAAAACTGCTTTTCGAACCCGGTATGGACATTATCAATACCGAGTCATGCCTTTTGGGCTAGTTAACGCACCAGCCACCTTCCAAAGTATGATGAACGAGATCCTACGACAGTTTCTCGGCCAAGGAGTTGTCGTATATATCGACGACATTCTTATTTACTCTAAAACAATTGAGGAACATATTATACTCGTCAGGAAGGTTCTGCAAAAGCTGCCCGAATACCGAATGGCGATCTCCTTGGAGAAAAGCGTGTTTCATGTTAAAAAAGTGGATTTTTTGGGTTATGTTGTGGCAACAGATGGTGTAACGATGAACGAAAAGAAGGTGGAATCTGTTAAGGCTTGGCGAGCCCCAGCCTCAGTTAAGGACGTTCAGATTTTTATCGGGTTCGCGAACTTCTACCGGAGATTCATTAAGAACTTCTCAGCTATCTGCGCCCCGATAACCAATCTGTTAAAGGGAGACCCCAAGAAATCTTTTTGGGGAAAAGAACAACAAGAGGCGTTTGACGACCTCAAACGACGCTTTATATCAGCACCAATCCTATGTCATTTCTATCCAGAACTTGACACGGTCGTGGAAACAGATGCCAGCGATTATGCACTGGGATATATCTTGTCGCAGTTTCATGGAAAAAGGCTACATCCTGTCGCCTTCCATTCCCGAAAGCTTAGCCCAGCTGAGCGAAACTACGACATCCATGACAAAGAATTATTGTCTATTCTCGTTGCCTTTATGGAATGGAAACATTACTTGGAAGGAACGGAGAAACCAATAACGGTCTATACTGATCATCAGAACCTACAATATTTCCTTACAACAAAAGCCTGGACGCACAGACAGATTCGATGGGCACAGAAATTGTGTGGTTTCAATTTCAAAATCATCTACCGACCAGGCATAAAAGGAGGCAAGCCCGACGCTTTAAGCAGGCGGCCGGAGTACCGCCCTGAAGAGGGAGCTACGCATCGCGAGCAACAAATTTTGAAGCCTCAGCACTTCGGGAAATTTCAAATTGCCGTCGTGTGGGGGACAAACTCTGAACAGCTCCATCAGGAATGGCCTCAACTAGAAAAGGAAATGCGTATTCGGATTCAAAGGCTTGACGAAAAGGCCCGAATCCCTACCAAAGGATCAAAGCTTGCAGCAGGACACGACCTCTACAGCATCGAAGATATACTTATCCCAGCCAACAGCCGAGTACTAGTGAAAATCGGCTTAGCAGTCGCGGTACCAGAAGGAACCTACGGTCGCATAGCACCAAGAAGTGGCTTAGCAACCAAAGGTATCACGGTAGATGCGGGAGTTATTGATGCAGATTACAGAGGCGAAGTCAAGGTCCTACTCGTTAATCATGGAAAGTTAGATTACGAGGTTAAGATGGGCGAACGCATAGCACAGCTGGTCGTGGAAAGAATTGATGATCAGGATTGGATGGAGGTTGATGGGTTGGATGAGACTGAGAGAGCGGGAAAGGGTTTCGGGAGCACTGGGACAGGGTTGGAGTTGAAAGAAACCCAACCAACGATATGCTTCCTTCAAGCAGATGGCAACCACGAGTTCTACGATTCCTCCGATATTAACCAACACCCTATCCTACGTAAAGGACAAGTGTTATTATCAAATACCATTATCGCTAAAGCAAATCTGAAAGGATTTGAAGCTGACTTTTTGGCTAAAGTTCGCGAAATGGCAGAGGAAGACCTAGGTTGGATGCAACGAAAGAAAGAATTGGAATCCTTGAAGGAAAAGGGAAAGGAATTGCCTAAGCAATGGTCGATATCCGATGACCTTCTCTACTACAAAGACCGGTTGTTTATCCCCGCAAACGAAGACCTTCAAACACTTATCGCTAAGGGATGTCACGACTCCCAAGTGGCAGGTCACTTCGGACAAGAAAAAACTCTAGAAATCATTACACGAGATTTCTACTGGAAAGGATTAACCGACTGGGTAAACGATTACGTTCGTTCCTGCACCGCCTGTCAACAAGCAAAAGCTCCACGACATGCACGATTTGGGTTACTTAATCCCCTACAAGTACCCTATGCTGCGTGGGCTTCAACTTCGGTAGACTTCATCACGCAGTTACCAAAATCAGCAGGATATACCCAGATCAAGGTCGTAGTAGACCGCTTCACAAAAATGGCCCACTTTATCAGATTAGAAGAAAAGGCGACCGCAAGAGATGTGGCAGAATCCTTCCTTAAGGAAGTCTGGAAACTTCACGGTCTACCCTCGGAAATCATTTCAGATATGGATGCGAAGTATCCAGGAAAGTTTTGGGAGTCATTGTGCAAAAAACTCGGCATCAAAAGAAAAATGTCGATGGCATACCACCCTCAATCTGACGGACAAACGGAACGAGTCAACCAAGTGCTGGGAGGCTACCTCCGTATATTTGTCAACTACAATCTGGACGACTGGTACTATCTCCTACCTTTAGCTGAGTTCGCCTATAACAACACGGTAACAAACGCACACAATATGACCCCTTTCTTCGCAAACTACAGCTATCATCCCCAAACTGAATAGGTGAAGGAACGTGAAGCGCGAAATCCAGGAGCAAACCTTTATGCTCACTGGATGCAAACGATCCATCAACAAGCGAGACAATCTCTAGAAAAAACCAGGGAAGCCATGGGACGTTATTACGATCGGAAGGCTAAGGAGCAACCTGACCTCAAAATAGGCGATAAGGTTATGCTTAATGCCAAGAATATCCGCACTAAACGCCCATCCAAAAAATTAGCCCCTAAGCTATACGGACCTTTCAAAATCCTGGAACAACGAGGAGACCTTGCGTATAAACTCGAATTATCGGAACGTTGGAAAATCCTCCCGGTATTTCATGTATCACTACTTGAGCCCTATCGAACATCTATTCGACCGGCCCGAGAACAACCACCTATGGAACCCGAAGAGATCGATGGTGATCTTGAATCGGAGGTGGAAAAAATCATTAACAGTGAAATAATCTCTTATGATCGGAGAGTCCGTGGCAGGACCAGGACCTTCGAAGAACTCAGTTACTTCGTGAAGTGGAGAGGGTGCTCGGAAGATGAGAACACCTGGGAACCACCTGAGCACTTAGAACGAGCACAGGAATTGGTAGAAGATTTTCATAGAGAAAATTCAGATATGCCAAGATTGGGTTAAGTAGTATTACATGGAAAGGTTTTCCTCTCGTGGCTAAGCTAACGCGAAAGGTTTTTCACCCTACCCTGTAGAGTACTAAAAGAATTTAATGTTTATTATGTATTGCTTCACATGTACTATTATAAGGGATTTGAGGACAAAACCCTTATGAGGAGGGAGCTAATATTACCCTAGCGGGAATAGCTTACCCAATAATTAAGAGCGAGGTATATGGCTTCATAGGATGACCACATATCCAAACTCAAGCTCCCGGAGTTATGAGCTTCACAGAGGCATCTGGAAGACGACTCGGAATATTGAATGAGAGCACGTTTAAAGATATGTTTAACTGATTGGAACGATATTTAGAGATTACTATTCCTCTCATTTTCTAGTTGCATATGCGATTAGCTGCATAATGCTTTGATAGCTGGATATCGGAACTGATCACTCTATATTCCATACTACTATTGGTATGTAGGCATTTGGGCCCCATATTCATTTATAGTCTATCATAACGAAGAGATCGAAGACTGTCTACGGGTGGAGTGAGGACACGCTCAGATTAAATAGCAGTTCGGGAGATTCTCTGAGTTGAGCTGGGCAAGTTCTCAGGGTCAAACAGTGTTCGCACTATGTTCTAACGAACTGAATTGTTAAGAAAGATACTTCTTAACTAGAGAAGTTGAAGTAGCATGAACATTAGTATAAATAGTAGGCCTCTCCCCCGGTGGTTGAAGAATCATTAAGCAACGGAGAAGAGACCTTAACAATATAACAAGTTAGCGAGTTATATTCCAACTCTTTGATATTTGACCACACTTTATTACTTTACCTTTATCAAACAATTACCAACGAGCCTTCCTGACTATTAATCTGTTGTCTCGAATATCCTTGGCCTAGTTAGCGCGGAATCCTACCCTGTTAGCTACCCCGTAACAGAATCCGCGAGGTCCGATCAGTCTGCCCGGCCCACAAGATATACGTGTGCAAATCCAAGCGGATCCCCCAATGGGTATTCTCGGGAGGCCAATGGGGATGCCACATGCTCCTCTGGCGGATATCCCGGAAGCCGCGGCACCGAAGGTGGAGGATCCGTTGATTCAATCCTTTGATGTAGCGCGGAGGGTGCGTCGCGCAGTGTCAGCTCTGTCACAAATTAGTGAGTTTTTTTGGCAATAATCCGGATGTGTTTTTTTCGAACTTACTGACTTAGGAGATATAGATTGGAGGGCTCTGCTTGGACGTCCACGTGCAGTACTTATTGTCTGGGTCAGCCAACCCGCCAACAGCAGCCCACCACGACCAAATTATCGCCTTCTGCATTGGCGTAATCCTCATATCAATGGGGTACGTTGTGCTGAGAGAAATTCCTATGACATACGCCGTCTGTTGGCCATTATTTCGAGAACTGTGCCACACAATATGATTCGTTACATACTTGGCGCCACTGGTGAAGGCCGGCAACAGCTGCGTCTGCATCCCGGCGCGCAATTATCTTATATAGATTACCTCTTCATCGAGAATGATGAGGATGTAAGGGCCTGGCTGCTGTCGAATCTGGTTCTCGACGATCCGTTGGATCTGTTGGTCTATTGTCATCGCCCAGAGACACGGGGCAGGTTGCCCACTCCGCCCTTGAGGGGGCACAATTACCTTCGCGAAAATGCCATCGCCAATTGGGCTAGTACTGCGGCGCCAGGTAATCGCATCCAGGCAGCCCGATCAGACGCGAGAACTGACCCTGGACCGTCCAATCCCGGAGGTCAACAGGAACAGCGAGATGACTCTCCCTTGTTTCTTCCTGGATTGAGTAGTTCATCATCTGATGTTTCTGACGCCGAAGAGGGATACCAAGCAAGCATCGGAGCATCACCCTCCCCTGTTGCACATCGCAGTAAAACACAAACTCAATCCACAATAAATATTCAGAAGGTGTCGAAGCTTAGTGCACGCGGGGGTGATACTGAGTACCATAATGTACGGAAGCGTGGTGCGCCATCCCATGAGGAAGATTTGACGTATTTGTCCAAGAAAGCCCGCCAGGCTTCCTATGCCCTTGCCTGGTTGAAAGGTAAGGCGGACCGTAATGTTCCGGCAGAACTCGAAGAGGAAAAGGGTCATGAGGAAGAGAGAGGGATTGAGATTGTCGAAAGAGTTTGATCGATCTGACAGTGCGTTGAACGCCTGAGTCTGCCAAGATATATTAGTGATTTACGTTCAAGTTCTTATACTATTAGAATAGATTTCTTATAGACAGCAGATTCGCTCATGAGGCTAAGCATTCAGGGTTAGGTCGTGTTGAGGATACTAGTATGAGAGTAGGCTGAGGCTGACGCCAAGGGACATTACAGTACACGATGTCTCTTGGCGCATGCTTAAAAGTGAGGCTTAAAACGATATTTTAGGGGGTGCACATATCACCTGTGACAATCATGACTTTTCACGATCTTTCAATAGTCTTTGATTTATCTAAGTGCTACATCATTATCCACCGCCATTTGGCGAATTGCCTTCGTTATCCATCCCAAGATACTGCAACGTCGCGCCCCACGTCATGACGTGGCGCCCTACATCACGACATCGCGGTACACCCTAAGTCGCATTCCCTGCTTGTACAGCCCGTAGGACTCACGGTCGTCGAAATGTACAGCGTCGGCAAAATCTATATCAGGACCCCTCCGACCCCTCCAACCCCTCCATCTTTCTTACCACCCGCCATAGAAGACCCCCACCTGCGTTCCTCCTCTCCCGCGTCCGAACATCTGGCGTCTTGAGATATACGAAGGTTAACCGGCATCCAAGTGGGTATCAAGAGACCCCCGCGATTTTATTTTCATCACCCTTCATATTAGATTACAAAATCGCCGACGAACCAATCGCCCCTCCAGGCATAGCAAGATGTCACCTGCGGAAGGGAAAGTAGCCAAACTACATCTCCCAGTGTTTGTAACCGATGCTAATAGCTCTCTGCCACTTAGACTCCCCGCCGCGCAACCTCCCCTGCCAGAAGTTCGGGGCGGCATACGAAGAAGAACTCTTACACGTTCAGCCGCCCGTCACCTGGCGGAAGAGCGAGCGCAAGCAATGCTAGAATTCTCTTTATATGGAATCTTAGGATATCAAACTCACTACCCTTTTTTAATCAACAGAGGACCCGAGCCTGAGCAACGCGCTCACTTCCAACGTGCCGCGGGAGATTCGGTGTATAAAGCCAAACTATTCCATAATAATTAGAATCTGGTATACTGACAATCTAAGAAACAAGACTGTGTATGGCGACATTGCGTACGCCAAATTGTGGTGTGGATTCAAGCAGCCGTGTGGCCAATCTTCTATCTATGCGACATGGCGCGAGCAAATAAAGGCCGAGATGATTGCACGGCATCTGGACATCGGGCACCTAACCGAAACCCAAGTGGATTCAATTTTATTGTTCGCCCGTGCCCTATCACCAGTCAAGGAGCGAATTGAGCTCATCAAACGCCAGCATCACGCCGACGAGCCTTTGGAACTGAACCGGCATCTGAAGATCCTTGTCAGGGATTGTGGAAAGAAACAGCAAACGACCAAGGAGCGTCAAAGGGCTGGTCGTGATGGTCGCGGCGACGTTACAGAACCCCGGAGTAAGTGCTAGCCATCTTGATTCCGTGAGGCCCCCCCTGACATCTACTGCTAGTGGCTCTTGGGATTGGGAGTTGCCATTTTTGCCGTGAGGTGTCAGAATCCATATTGTTCGTGGATCTGGAGCACCGGCGGCCCCGCATCCCTTCCTCAGCCACCCCTGGTGTGAAAGAGATTCGGACCGCGGAATCGCGTGGGGGGTGCTCGCGAGACCAAGCATCACGCATCTGCTACGGGTCGTCAGAGAGCAAGACGTCGAAGACGAAATCCGATGTCCCCGGTATCTTAGCGGTGCGACAGGCGAGGCTGCTGCAAGACTACATCAGGACCCCGAAGATCTTCTCCACTTACGCAAACTTATATTCCTGAACCGGGATGACGACATTCGTGTCTGGTTTCTCACCAACAGTGGCCTGGACCCACTGGAACTCATGGTTATCGAGTCACAACCTGAAGACGGCGAGGACCTGGACGAAACCCCAGCGCCTCCCAATGGGAGGTACCCGTTTTCGACCGGGCCATCTGGGAAGAGTCGGCCGGCGCAGAAGATGCGGCACGGACAATGGAGGAGGAGGAGGAGTGGTTTGACGAGGACGAATGGCTACAGGCCGAGGCAGAGGGGGCGCCTCGGGCGCCTCCTGGTGCTGGCGTTATCTTTGTAGACGACGGCGGCGTAAGTATCTAGACAGAACAGGGAATTAGATCAAAATTGGATAGCTAATTGCTGATGTAGGACCAGTCACCGAGAGTTCCGGGCCCCTCAAGAAGCCGGAGGAATATTTCATCACAGATGGAGGAGCCAGCGCGCTCTCAACCATTAGCGCCGGTGTCGGGGGTGCCCTCCTCTTGCCCGTCTGGGCCTTCTGAGTCTGAAATGCTCCGTAAACTCCGCGAATTTGCCCCGGAGAACCCTTGGGCAAACAGAGGGTTGGCGAATCCCGAGCTCGTACCGCAGAGGCTTCAAGGGTATGATGGCGCGGAGGACACACCACCTGCCACACATATAAATCGCGACGAACACTCTGTCTCAGCTCCCTCTGCTTCAGCTGCCGGCCGCCATCTCTCGACTCTCGAGAGAACGATAGAACATCCCTCTCCCACAACTGATCTCCCGCCATCTACTGCCAATGTGGCCCCGACCCAGCCAGCAGCATCCGTGACACCCCCAGCACACCGATCTTCAGTTGAGCGTACTGAGCACACCTCAGAAAACTCCCCATCCGTACCCGAAATACGACATTTCCTAAAGACGTCGCTCGGGTCGAAAATGAGATTTCTAGGTTTCGGGATGAATTCTTTTTTCATTTTTACCCCTACTACTGCCTTACACGCGCTGTGCGATTTCCTTTGAGACACGGTGTCATGTAATTTAT
>Ga0307517_10007354_pt1 | contig 16077 bp, 13 predicted proteins | sample 23_EM_MG_FD_194515 | JGI IMG/M metagenome (GOLD analysis project Ga0307517, IMG submission 194515) | Populus trichocarpa ectomycorrhiza microbial communities from riparian zone in the Pacific Northwest, United States - 23_EM | ecosystem: Host-associated > Plants > Roots > Unclassified | place... | reverse complement strand
ATTGGTTGAGAATGTGGTGATCGATAAAGTTGATGATCGGCAGAGTGTAGGAAATAACCATTGCCTAAAAAGGAGGTGTCATGTTATGTATTAATAGCAAGTAGGTCGTTGGTTAATATAAGTAGGCATTGTTTTGATAGCGAGCAAGTCGAGACGAAGTAAGTGTTGTAATGAAAATGAGCCAGACGAGAAGTACGACTTCCATTATGGTGTGTGTCGAAGATTGGATTTCATGGCCAAGACTAAGAAAAATGGTTGTTAAAAGGCCTGCGGTGTCATGGACGAGTCGTTAGGCTTTTTGAGAATTTGCATAAAGAATAGTTAGGAGATCAAGGTCCAAACAGAGTGATGTGATGGTCAGCCAACAATGCTAAAAGGTCTAGTGGTTAAGTTAAGGCCCAACCAAGTGACCTGGTGGTGATTGGTCAACAGGTTAATCCATTTAGTGATTATGGTGACCCTTTAATCTACTAAAAGACCAGGGGTGGTGGTTGGGCTGAGACCTAACCATATGAGTGGTCAACCCAGCCAACTGGTCTTGGTGGTTAAGCCAAGGCCCTATCCGGTATTCTAATTATTATTTTAGTATTTTTATTTTTTCATTGATTAACAAATAACAACAATAATAAAAACTATAGGGGCTATAAAACAAGTAAAGTTGTATTTAACCTTGAGAATACATGTTTAGATATTGAAAACAATCATTACATTCAGAAGAGCTTAAAGATAATATTGTTTCTAAACTCACTTTTAAAACCCATTTTGGAGCTACATGATAATTGTTTTTTTCTTAATATGCATAATTAAAGTAAATTAACAAAGAATCTATAGGGCATAACTTTTTCACTATAGCAATAGACAAAGATTATTGTGAATTGTTACAGTGAAATGATCAATTTGCCCCTTAATTGAAAAAACATTAGCTTACTTTTAGGGGTAGACTCGTCTTTTCTTGGAACACATTGGTCATTGTTGATTTTGGTTGGTCAGATTAGTTTTTTCCCACGATAAATGAACAGTGAAAACACTATAATGGCCTTAAAAGAAGGTGAAGAAATAACTTTCATGGAAGGGTGTTTTTTTGTCATTCTATATTTTGTTGCACAATGTAATTAATGTCATACCCTTATAACCAAAAAAAATTAAACTACCATGGAAGGGTTCTTTTGTCAAATAAGTTTTCGTGCATAGTGTAATTACTACCATACCTTTATAACAAAAAAAATTAAACTACAATCTAAGGGTTTTTTGGACTTTTCTCTTGATTTTTTCATTATATACAATGTGAATAAAGGTTAGTTTGGTCTTTTTAGGGGTATAAAAATAATAATACAAAAGGTGCTAGCCGAAGAAAATAAACTTGCGTGTGGGAGAGAGCTACTCCCTAATCTGACAGCCAAAATGCAAGATCACCTTGTCACTAGCATTGTCGAGTGGTGGCGCTTCCACTGAGCTAGCGCGTGTGTCTTGGTTCTTGGTGTTTTGGTGATGACAATTTTTTTATTTCCCCTTTTTTTTTCTCTTTCATGGTCTCGGGATGTGCTCTGGCCAATCAAAATTGAATTGTGTCCTTTTGTTTTAGTTATAGTTCTCGTTCTTGTAATGAATCTTTGATTATTTTAAGTATTTTTTTTTCTTTTAAATTTAATCCCTTGAAATTAAGTTTAATTTTATTTTTATATTAGATTAGACCCTCATTCTTTTAATTGCTATTTTTTTTCTTTTCAATTTCAATTGATTAAATTTAGCTTTTTTAAAAGAAACTTTATTTTTTAATTAAATTAAATTAATTGATAAAATATAAGCATGGGATGCTCACTTGATGATATTTTGGTTGGTTTGCTTTCTGGGTCATTGCTCTGATAGCATGTGTGATCTTTTTCGGTATCGTCGTGCAATCTTTCATAGTGCCGTTAGAACAATCTCGATGAGATCTTTTTGGTGGCAAAGCATTGTCAACGATGAAGTGACAGTGAGTCTCCAAGACACTTTTCTTTTTACTTTTCTTGTATATGATATTGACAACTCATTTTTTATAATTAGTTATTGCCAAAAAAAATTATCACTTTATTTTTTGTTGATACTTTTTTTGTCATATTATTAAATTAAACGAATTTATTCAACCTAATCAAGTCAATGACATGGTTCTTAGATTTGCATTGTTTCTTTAAAAAAATTGGCATCGCCTAAACAATTATTTTATGTTAGGAAAAATTTAAACTGGTAAGCGGTGTAGCTCGAGCCACCTATCTAATCCCACATGTACTTAATAACTATTCGTTTTCTTTATTATTAAATATATTTTACTTTTTTTTCAATATTAAAATATATTTTATTGTGAAACTCAGAAGTATCACAGCAGAAATTCTTATTATTTTGTCAAATGGTCAACATGTTCTCGAGTCATTTTGCAGATTAGCTAAGATTAATTCTCATTTTCTAATGAGCATACATGGTTATTCAACATTATTATAACATTGCAGACTATTCTATAAGATTTTTACTTGAAATTCTGCTTTAGCATTAATGATCATCACCATGAAGAGCAATAATAATAATAAAAAAAAGGGCAGATAATTCCAAACTTAAAAGCCACGATCACAACGCAACGGCATATAAATCTTCAATCAGTGGTACATATGCTCTGCCAAGCGTGGCCGAGCCATAGCCAACAAGGGCTTAGCCTTGGGCATGGTCATGCCATAAACCTCAGTCGTGTCAATATCTTCGGGGCTTAGCCCCTCTGGCGGGGTCCAGTCAAAACAATGAAAGAGTCGAGCCAAAGCCATGAGTACCAGAGTCACACCAAGTGGTGCGCCAGGGCATTTCCTTTTACCTGCGCTGAATGGCAATATCTTAAAATCAGCTCCGTGGCTTATCTCCACTCGGCTCCCATCAGCCAGCCAATGTCTCTCGGGACGAAACTCCTCGACATCGGCCCAGAGTTTAGTATTTCGGCCCAGCCCATGAGTGTTGATAAATACCCGGGTTTTGTCAGGGATGTGGTAGCCATTGATTGTGGTGGCGCGTAAGGACTCATGCGGGATAAGCAAAGGCCCAGCTGGGTGCATGCGGAATGTTTCCCGTACAACGCAGCGTAAGTAGTTAAGGTGGGCCAAATCAGATTCCGTGACCATTCGATTGGGACCCACAACTGAATCAAGCTCCTGTTGTATTTTGGAAAGGACACGTGGATGCTTGATCACCTCTGCCATTGCCCATTCATTGGTTACAGCTGAAGTGTCTGTAGCAGCAGCTATCATGTCCTAATGTACCAGAAACCACAGTGCTCCATATTGTAAGAAGGAAATGGATAAAAACAATGTTGGAAGGAAGTTGAAAAGAAAAAAAAAAACCATGAAAATGAGTGTTGTAGTGACCATCTTGAGAGATGCGATCATCACCTGAATTAGAGCTTTGATCTCTACATCATCCATGTGTTCTTTCCCATTCTCACCAGGCAATGATAGTAGAACATCAACAAAGTCCATGTCTTTGTCTTCCTCTCCAGTTTCCTTTCTCTTTGTCTTCCTTGTCTTTCTGTGTTCTTCAATAATTTTACTGTGAAAATCATCCACTCTTTTCTCCACTTCCCTCATTTTCTTTTCACAGCCATGAGGGTCAATCCACCTCCAAAATGGTAAATAATCACCAAGGTAGATCACCCCCAGAAGCCGAAACAACTCATGGGTTATGTGCATGAATTCCATGGCCTCTTGTGGGCCTGCTGATTCTGCACCAAAATATTGCTTACCTAGCAACATCCTAGTCACATTGTTCATGGAAAAGGCACCAAGCACTTCCCTCAAGCTCAAAGGCTTTCCTGTTTGGGTCCGGGACCAAACATCCATGACCAGATGTTGGGCTTCATCGGCACGGTGATTTGCAAAAGACTCGAGCCTCCTTGTGGTTAGTAGTTGCTCCATGCAGATCCTCCTCATTCTCTTCCAATGTGGACCTAATGGGGCCAAGGCCACATCTCCACACCCATAAGCTAGGTGGACGGCTGCGAGAGTTCTCGGCCGGGATGCGAAAACTTCATCTTGGCGTACAAGTATTTCGCGTATGATTTCAGGATCGTTGGTGGTAATGGCATCCACGCTGCCAAGTCGGAGGTAGACTAGTGGCCCATATTTATCACACAAGGAAGCTAAGTCCCGGTGAGGCTGCTGGCCAAGCTGTAGAAGGTTGCCGAAAACAGGCAATCTTGGCGGGCCTGGAGGAAGCCTTTTGGATTTATGCTGTGACTTCAAATTTCCCCACCGTAGTATGAAGTTTGCAACTATAACCAGAAAGAGTAGGAGTGAAAACAAGGTGGCAATAATGTCCATGAGCAGCCTGATATGTTTAGCTAATTTCCGCAAGATTATACCTATGACTACACGGGGAATCTAGCAAAAGCCCATGAAGCTTTCAGAGGAGAAAGTATAGTGTATAGGCCTCTATATATAAGATAGAAAACATGGAAGCTTGAGCTTAAACCTCTACTAACTTACTCAATAGAGATTTAAAAGTGATCTGCTACTCCCCATTTATTTATACCCAGTGTTAATTAGATTTCAATATTCGAGCATTTAATTTTTCAAGAAAAGCATGGTATGCATGATGATCTTGATGATATCCTACCTCAAAGAAATAGCATTTGCATGATCCTCCAATTTAATACTTTGAACCATTGACAGTAGACAGAATAGCATGAGCCCCCTAATCAGGCAAATAAGTTGACTCGTTTAGATCAGAATTAGCTAATCAGTCTATCAAATCAGCCCAATGGATCATGAGCCTCTTTTTTTGCCCAGATCTTAGCAATTTTGTAGCTGGCCCATCCTGGTCATCAGCAATAATCTAAGTCAACTAAAAGATTAAAAAAGAAACATAAAATTTCCACTTGAAAGGACAGTGTCTCCAACTTAAGCGCGCAAAACGACGCTGAAAAGGTATAAAGTAATGTTAAGAATTTTGAACCCATGAGGTTTGAAAGTGGTTCCATGGTCTAGTGGTAAGGACATTGGACTCTGAATCCAGTAACCCGAGTTCAAATCTCGGTGGAACCTGCCTTTTCTTCTAATGTTGTTTTCCTGCAAGCGGGATTTCTTTCTGGTAGGGCTCCAGCCTCTGGAAATATTATTTTTTCAGCACCCAGCAATATTTATAGTTTTAGCTCAAAAAACTAAATTTAAATCCACTCAAGTTAATTTTATTAACACACGACTTGTAATATAAGATTGAGATAATTTATAAATTTTTTTTTTATAAAGATTAATGTCCAATAACCTAATATCAAATGATAAAATAAAATAAAAATCAATTTTTAAAAACTAATGTCGAAGAAAAAAACCTGAGTCAACTGGGATTAAATTGACTAACCGACTGCCCGCGACATGAGATCAATATAAAAAAAATAGACTCTCAAAAGAAATACCTAGCAAAAAAGACCAAAGTTCAATAAAAAAAATGTTGAAAAAAAACATGAGCCAACCTCAGTTAACTCGATTATCTCGACTTATGATAACTTCATAGAAAAAACAAAGCCAGAAAAAAAAAACAAATCTCAAGGGCCAATAATATAAGGTCAAATTATAAAATTGAAAAAATAATCAATTTCATTGAGAAAAAAAATTGAGTCAACCCGGATAAAAAAAATAGAATTTCAAAAGAAAAACTTAGCAAAACAAACCAAAGTTAAATAATAATAAAACAAGATATTGGAAAAAAAAAGAAGCTAACTTGACTAATATTCTCTCGAGATAACTCCATAAAAAAATCCGACTTAATAATCAAATGTCAAATGTTGAATTTTTTAAAAATTATTTTTTAATAAAAAGAAAAAAATGAACTTAAATAGTGTTTGGATCATGAGATCGAGATGATTTTATAGAAAAACAGATACAAAAAAATAACAAAATAAAATTCCCGAACACAAAATATTTAGAATCCAATCACAAAATAATTTAGAATGCAAACAATGCAAACCAAATTTGGTAAAAAAGCCAAACAAAAAAATAATTAAGGATTAAATTAAAAAATAAAATAAGAAAAAGATAAAAAAACATTAATTAAAAGAATAAAGATCAAAATTGGATAAAATAAATAAATAAAATAAGATGCTGAGGGACAAATTTTTTTTAAATATCCATAAAAAAAAAGGACCAAAATGAGATAAATAATAAATGCAATAAAATAATGAGGAAAGAAATTGAAAAAATAAATAAATCAAGAAAGAATAAAAAACAAAAAAAACAATCAAAAGATGAAGATCAAATTAGATATAAAAATCAAATTATATAAAATTCATTGAGATGAATTTGAAAAAAATAAAAAATACCAAAAGCAAAACAAATAATAATAAATAAAATAAGGTTTAAAATTGATAGAAATACAAACTTGAGGGCATATTATTTTTTTTAAAAAAATTGACGTGAATTTGTAGGTTAGGAGAAAGAAAAGAAAGAGAAAAAAATACAACCTGGAGTGCAAAGGTTTTTTAGATTTACTTAGGGTCGTTATACTTTGACACGTGCATGCTGGAGTCAATAAATTTTTTTTTAACATTATTTAATTTGTTAAAATCACAAAACAACCCCCAAGTAAACCTAAAAAAAAACTAGAAGAAAACTACTAAAACATCCTTAAGCCAACCTTAGGTTTTGTTTTTTAATTTTTAATTTGAAGGGCAATCCTATTATTTTACTGTTTAAAACAAAGAAGAAAAGACAAAGAATTCTCTATGTGCAAACCTTTTTTTTTTTTTCAAGGATATTAAAGCTTTTGCAAATAATTTTGAAAAACAAAAAAAATCCTAAAAGTTTAATAATTTTTGGCCTTTTAAGAACAACAAAGTAATAGGCTTAAAAAAAGTGGACTGGTCCAGTGAATCTCTTTGAAAAGACAGCCTCCAGTTGCAAGCATTAGCAAATGCCTTTTTTTCCCCCTTTTAATTTAACTCGCTGCTCAATTTATAATACCGCAGCTCTCCATCTCCCTCTCTTTCCCAAATTAATTTTTGTCCCACCAAAATTATGGACCCAGAGCTCCAGCGGAAAATCCAGGAAACAGTAATTGACATACTAAAACACGCTAGCATGGACGAAATCACTGAATTCAAAGTTCGAGCCACCGCCACTGAGCGACTCGACTTCGATTTGTCCCATATCGAACACAAGAAATTTATAAGAGGCGTTATCGAGTCCTTTTTGCTCTCTACCATGGACGAGGAAGGTAAAGAAGCCAATGGAAACGTAAGAGAAGACACTAAGGAAGCACTGCAAGAAGAACACGAGGAAGTGTTGACTAAGAAGGAGGTTGGTACTGATGGTAATCGCGTTATTTGTAAGGTAAAAAGTAAAAACCCTAATTTTCTGTTTGGCCGCTAAGAAAATGGGAGAAACCTGTTTTTTTCTATTTTAGATTTTTAAGTGTTTTATGTTTAATGTGGACTTTTTATTTCAATTTAGCTATCAGAGAGAAGGAGCGTGACGATTCAAGAATTTAAAGGGAAATCATTCGTGTCGATAAGGGACTTTTATCAGAAAGATGGAAACCTGCTTCCTTCTAAAATAGGTGATCGAATTTGCTCATATCAGTAAACTTCTATTTATTTACTATTGTTTTAGGTTTGCCGTAATTGTGTTTGATGCTGGCTTAACCATGTAATGAACATGCTTTTGGTTTCTCATGAGATTTTAATTCACGTCGTTTGTCCATCTTATGCTGTGACTGGTAGTGTGAGGTTCAGTGTCTGTAAGAGAAAAGGAACTGTGGTGTATGGATCGAAGTTTTGTGTGAGCCTGATATACCCTGTCAATCCTGTTCCTGATATAGGATCCTTTGTAGGATATTTTTCTTCAGATCAATAGTTAGCGCAGCAGATGCAGATATGTTGATAGGCGAATATGTTTTCAAGCTTTTAATCAATTTATTGTTGATCTTGCTGCGATTTGCATTTGTGCTGACAGGGTTTGTCTGTGCTGCCATATTTTTCAGGAATTTGCTTGACATCTGAACAATGGACAGCCATCAAGCAAAATGTGCCTGCAATAGAGGAAGCCATTGCGAAGATGCAATCAATGTTAAGGTGAGAGGAGTGTTAGAATATTGACCTTGTCAGTTGTCACTGGTGTTGTGACATCTTTTATATGCTTAATATAGTTATATAATTGTTTGCCCAAAGAATAGAAATGGCATGATTCTATGAATTTGATTGCCAAGTGGAATAAAGTGGTCTGCACTTCTCTATATTTTAGTTTTAACTTTTTGTGTGTCATGCCTTGCTGAATCCTCAAATATGATGCTTAGTCAGAAAGCATGAAGCTGAACAATGTGTTGAAATTATTCTGAGCCTTTTTTTTCCACCGAATTCAGTTCTGGCCTTGATGTTGAACAAAATGGACAAATCTCTAAGCCAGTGGCTGATTCTATTTCTCAAGAACTCCCCCTCGAGATTTCTCGTATTGAGGTCAGCCGTTTTGATGGGAAGAATTATCAGTTCTGGGCACCACAGATGGAATTTTTCTTGAAGCAATTAAAGATTGTGTATGTGCTTACTGTCCCTCGCCTAAGCATTGCTACAAGCCCACCGGCCAGTGCTGAAGAAATTGCTCAAGCCAAAGCTACAGAGCAAAAGTGGTGCAATGATGACCATCTCTGTCGCCTCAACATTTTGAATTCTCTATCTGATTCTATTTATTACAAGTATGCAAAGAAGATTAAGACTGCCAAGGAACTATGGGAAGACCTGAAATTGGTTTACCTTTATGAGGAGTTTGGAACAAAGAGATCTCAAGTTAAAAAGTACATTGAATTTCAAATGGTTGATGAGAAATCGATTTTTGACCAACTTCAGGAACTTAATGGCATTGCAGATGCAATTGTTGCTGCAGGAATGTTTATTGATGAGAACTTTCATGTTAGCACTGTCATTTCCAAGCTTCCTCCATCTTGGAAGGACTTCTGCATGAAGTTGATGCATGAGGAGTATCTTCCTTTCTGGATATTAATGGACCGTGTAAGGGCCGAGGAAGAGTCTCGCAATCAAGATAAGTTAGGGGAGCCCTCCAGTCATGTACATTCACATCATCCCAAGTATCTTGGACCTAGGATCAGAGATATGAAGAAGCCAGGGTTGCATTGGAAGAGACGAGATATAGAGGTAGATAATAACAAGTCCTTGACATGCTACTTTTGCGGGAAGAAGGGACACATTTCTAAACACTGTCCTGATAAAAAGTTTGACAGGGGAGCTAGTGAGAAGCATGGCAAGGAAAACTCATCTGCACCTGCAGTTACAGAGGTGAACATAGAGCACTGCAGTAACTAATTCTTGGGGATTCTGATAATTTAATTGTAGCGAGGTAGATTGTTTCCAACTCGGTGGTACAGAAGGAATGATGCCCCTCTGCAAGGCTGATTTTTTGTTGGGGGACGTTGGACAGTTTTTTCAGGTGTTCACACAAAGGTCCTGCATCCCGTTGGAAAATACTTCTGGTTGTTTCCCTGCAACAGCAGAATTTGGTAGTAGGTGAACTGTATCAACACTCCTCCTTGCTTCCCCTCGACAACCCATCTTTATAGAACCGAAGCTGGATTTAAGTGTAAAGCTCACTAATTGTCAAGCTAATAGAATTATAGAGATGTTATAGGCTCTAACTTGATTTGCTCTTCTACATTACATTTTCTGAGGTCTGACAACCTTTTTCTCAAGTGCCCCAACTGGGCATATTGTAATTTTAGTATTCTTTGAAGAGTTGAACATTGACCTTTATTAGTTCCTCGCTTTAATCTTGATATGGTTTTTCTAAAAGAGGGGCATCTGCCTCTAGTTAAACGAGTTCATTGATGGAAAAGTAATCCTGTAATAGATTTGGATGGTTAATGAATTTATATGAAGAACCATAACCCAGACACCAGCCACTTGCATGAACGAACAGAGCAGTTTTGGCACGAGGGTGATGAAATTTGCCATCTTTTGCCTGTCCATAGCTAGCAACTAGCAAGTAGAGTGGAGAGGTTGCCTTCGACTGAGTCTACGGGTTGCTGAGCAACCGGGGAAAAAATTGCACGGGATCTCAAGCCTGTCACATGCCAAACCTACCAAAAGCTTGACAAACTGAGTATTCAGTCGGAGCAACAGATTTAGCATTTCATGTTAAGCTAAATTTTATTTTTTAGATTAATACAAGTTTCGCTTGCACGTATCTCAACTAATATCCCATGTTTTGAAATAAACAACCATGTAAGCCTCCAATTACCCTAAAATTTATAGGACTTAAATTAATAATATTTAAAAAACAAACTCAAAACCTGACCAGTTAAATTACACCCATCACTTACAGTTATATGTTTATGTTGAGCTAATTTTATTAGACTGGTTTTCCAACCTCTGTCACTAACAGAATTAAGCATCGTTTGGGAACGAAGTGTAAACAGCATTCCATAAAAATTTAATTTTTTTATTAAAAATTTAATTTTTTTTTAGATTATTTTAATATACTGATTTTAAAAATAATTTTTAAAAAATAAAAAAATATTTCAATATAAAAAGTGAAACAACATTCCCAAACTGAATCTTATTATTAACTACGTCACTGATGGAATCGGCACATGTTCAAAAAAGACTCGTAGAGTCGAGAAAATGTTTGGACGCTTTTTTTAATATACATATATATAATTATATATAGACAGAGCGAGGATCCTATAGGCGCTTCAAGCTTCAGAGAGATGCATTCATATCGGTCCCCTCTGCAGTAGAGGGCTGTCATTCATTCTCTTCCATATCGTTTTAAAATACTATAATCGTTTTAAAAAAATCTGCGTTTAGCTGTACTTTCCTTGGTCAAACCCTGCCTGTGAAAAACTCCCAAAAGTGTTTCTTCAACTGACCACAAATCAACAATTTACAATTTCCTGCTGACAAAAGCACAAGTTGAAGTAACACCTTCCGCAGTCCCTCACTTGAACATTCTCTAAGCATCAGAAGAAAATTCATCCGCTTGTGTTCTCAATTTGTCCTGCATACATCGGAAGCCAATTTCAGAGGTAATTAAGTATTCATTAAGATAAGCAGTTTCAAAATGATGCATCTGATTAGCACATTCAGAACTCGAACAGAATTGCATACTGGACAAATGAAAAAAATGTATCAAGCAGCAGCAGCCTTCAAACGGATATTGTGACAAAATGAAAGTGAAGGAACGATAACAGCAAGTCTGTGACAAGCTCGAGGACAAACACAAATTTTACCTTGTTTTTGGCATTTAGATATAAAAAACAAGTAACAATCCAGTATGAATAATAACAACGTAGTATTAGTGTCCTTTCCATCATGAATATCAGTGGTTAAGGCACGCTAAAATATCTACGAGACCATACCTGAATTTTAAGAGTTTGGCTTTCTGTTGGAGCATGCCTCATACTTGTGGCTTGCCTGAAGAAGCAGCCCTAGCTTTATCCAACAACTGCTGTTCTCTTAGCATATCCTGCTCAATATTATGCTGTTCCCATCTCAACTTCCTGATCCTAGTTTCAATTTGACTATAATTCAAAGACAAACCAGATCTCCCAGTGATCAATGGGAATTTCACCTCAAAATTTTCCCTGGAAACAGATGGATTTTACAATAGGGTAAACATGATAAAAAAGTAATACTGAAAGGACCATTACGAATTAACAACTCCTAAAGTGCGTCAACTATCATAATAAGCTGAATCTCAAACACACACGCACACATGAAAAAAAAATCTCATTCACAAATGGCTTGATAGGTAATCCATACTTACCTGCTGCCAAGTAAAAAGAGACCATTTTTCGTGATCATCCCACCATCTAAAGACAGGGCTCCATGAGTTATGCATGGGAGAGCAGAAAGCATGTCAGCTCTAGTCTTGTATACTTGCAGGTAAGAAAATAGGTTATAGAATAATGTCTCTCTAAGACCATGTCCACCAGCAGTAACACAAAACAAGTTCCGATCATCCAGATTGACCATGTTCACCACGAAGTCAAGAAATCCAGAAGGACACTTCCCATCTGGTAACTTCGGCTTTAAAAGAGCAAGTTTCTTTTGTGGATCATTGGCTATAAAACCGCCCGCAAATGGCCTGTTAATAAGTTGCAGTCAACATTTCCATAAGCAACATAAACATTACCGATAAAGAAATATAAGTAAATTGTTTAGAAACAAAGACAACAAGTGGGTTTGTGCCTCAAATCTTCAAGGCAAAATGCAGTAAATCGACCATCAATTTTCCTCCCAATTGAAGATCCAAGACCATGCAGACCGGCTATGTCTTTTATTCTGCCATCTCCATCATACTTCTCTAAAGCCTTAATTCCATCGAATGTTTTGCAGACTATTCCCAGCATAGTCTCCAATCCCAAGTACTCTGAGAGAAGCCTGGTTTAAGGGCACATGAGGAGAAATTTCAGGAAAAAGAAGTTTTCAACTCATGGTAAGCGATACAATTGGGAATTGGGATGTTCATTTATTTTGAGAAAGAGAAACCACCAAAATGGTTGCATTTTAGCTCATACATCAGCAGAAACCCCATTTTCATCAGATTCAGGATGTAATTAAGGTTGCAAAGAATGAATTTGCCTGTCTGAGAGTTATATTTGTGGTATTTCATCATATAATCAGCAGAAATGAAGACACAACAAAGTTCTACGATGATCCTAAGCATCATAGGGAGCATATCAATGTGAGTAATGAGCTTGAGACATTTTATAAAATAGACAAAATGAAGGGTGCATCTCTAGTCATTCTATTTCTATGCCAAAAGGAAAATGGGTGAGTGTGGAAAGGTACTAACCTACTAAGAGTATCATTATCAACTCTGGCAAGAGTAGCCACAATACCCAGCACATCCTTGATCAATGACAAATTCGATGCGTAAATTGCATGATAAGATTTTACCTTGCACAATATACCAGCTGCAGATTGCTCTTGGTGTATTATCTGTTGTGTTGATTCTTCCTCAGGGTGAAGGTCATTGTTTTCACTTGCTGCATCTTTGGAATGATACTTTCCAAGCCTCACTGAAAAATTTTGTTAGTGAAGGAAAGGATCAGCAGTGTCATCAATGAAATACATTCAAAATGAAGAAATTCCTGTTACATGAGTTATCAATTTAGTACAAGATTTCATTGGATGCCAACTTATTCAGTATGTAATACACAAATTTGGCTGAATAAAAACGTTCAAATACAAAGGCCAGGTGTATCATAAAAGCTGAATTGAGCAAATCTCCTTGATCGAGTCTGGTTGCCATTCATATGATACAAAAGAAAAAAGGATACCTTGCAGATCAAGTATAGATTCATCTAAATGATTTGCTTGCGACTTCAAAAATTTTAGGTTGTCTTCATGCCTTTTGATATCTTTTATCGGGCTCTCAAAATTATCCTGAAGATCATTCAAACAAAAAAATTGATAAGGCTTGGACGGCAAGTGACCACTGCTCGACCCATTCAAACAGAGTACAATGGCATATGCTTGATAAGGTTAGAGCAGACTAAAGAAAAATGAAAAAGGCTCTGCATTAGTAGATATGGAACCGTTAACCTTCTAAGAGAGTCCATCTTGTGACCCATAATGCAGATTACAAAACAGTGTCTCTCTTAAATGCTCAATTCAACAGTGATGTTCAAAGTCTGTTACAGGACAAAGTAAATAGTATATTTGACACAAAAAAGGCACTGATTTTGGTAAGAAAAAACAAGTAGAGGGAGGCAAAACAAATTCTATCGGATGACTTCTTTCTCAAGGAATTCCAGGTAATCCCTTCTTGTTATGAAATGAAACACGTTTGTTTCATCCTAAAGAATTTTCTTACAACCATACAAACCTAAAGTTTCACGCAACAACTTCCTCAAATAAATAAATGTGTATAACAAGGTATCAGCAATAGAATCAAAAGCAAACCAAGATGAACTAAAGTGGACTCAACACCTTAACTTGCTAGTTCAAACTCATTCATTAACCAGCAAACTAGGTCCGGTTTTTTTTAAAAAAAAGCTTGAAAACAAAATGTATGCTTTGGTAATAAGTACTTCAGAAATTAATATAAACAATTTCCTGAATGATCATAAAATTTGGTTGAAATTACTAACATTTATGTAACTTTTGTGCTTTGTTTATCAGGGTGGAAATTAGGAAACGTGGATGGCTTCAGAAGGATGAAATAAGTGCTCATCTTATTAGTCAATATAAATCTGGGAATCTCTCCTAATACCTGGTCGGGATTTCAGTATTTTTCACATAAAAAGAAAAGAGATTCTCCGGAGTCCACTTATATTTGATTTACCATTCAACAGAATGTAACGGAAACTTTTCAATTTTTGAGCCATGAAAATTCGAATCCAATCTGTTTTGTTCAATATCATAACCTGAACTCCCCAGCGTGGGACATCGGAAGGACTCCTCCATCGTTGCGAGCCTTACTAGCACAGACTAGGCTACAACAAAAGTCTGGAGCTATCGACAAGAACACAAGAGGACCCCGTATTGCTCGTTTTTTTCTTTAATGGAAACAACACGACACAGCCACAAAACCATGGTGACAATGTGGGAAGCCTCAATGCTTCATCCTCTTAAGCAAATATGGTGTTTGAATTTGACAACTCTCGAGTTTAGTCAAGCTTAAAAATTGGTCAATTGCAACCCTAGTAGTAAGCAATGGCAAATGTTGCAAATAACAAAACAGAGAGGCAAGAACATAACCTCGGAGTTGGATTGAAGCATGCTGGAGAGGGCAGTGCTGCGTCTCTCTCAATCGCTGTCTGCAATGAATTTTCCCCTAAAAATCGATCTTTTATCAAACACCAGAACTTAAGTCCGACAAATTGGTACTTCAAAAGACAATGGTAATCAGGTAATTTTAACAGCCATGCATAGTGGGTCCCACAGATTACATTTTTTTTCTTGGTCCTTGTAATTACACAAGTCTTTCAAACATGTCTTCAAAAATCCAAAATTATTAGATTGCTCCCTCTAAGATATTTATAAATTAAATAAGAGTTCACCTCATGCATCTGCAAAATGACTTTATAAATATATCAAAATTATTTTTTACGCATCTCAAAAACATAAAAAAATAATAAAATTTTAAAAAATATTATTTGAAACGCAATTTTAAACCACCTTTAAAATCTTTTTAAGGTTTTCATAGGGCTTGGTTGTTTTTGTATTTCAAAAACGTTTTTGAAAAAAATTAAAATTTATTTATTTATTTTAAAATATATTTTTTATATATTTTCATATCATTTTGATATGTTAATGTCAAAAATAATTTTTTAAAAATAAAAAATATTTTAAAATAAAAAATATTTTTTAAAAAAAGTAATCCTATAACACTCCAAACATCCCCGGTCCCTTTTCTTTCTTCTTCTTCTTTTTCCATGGACCCACACGCTGTCCGTACGCTCTTTTGGACTTGAACAGAAAATCCCCTCCCGTCCCACAAAGAGAAGGGCGAATATCTAAGGTATTCTTCGCAAAGGTATAGCAAGTAAATCCGTATTAATGTAGAAAGTAAAGTCCTTATGAGTCCGGTTGATGATTCTCAGGCCTCACAAAACTTACCGTGCAATACTCTGAAGGACACTGTATTTCTTAAAATAATAAGTATATATCACTTTTGAATAGTGACCATTAGATCATGTTCACTGCCTTCTTTAATTTTCTCAATCTAAGAAAAATAATAAAATAATTCATCCAAACCATAGTTTCTCTGTCTTCTTATTAATTAAGAGAAATGAAGATGTACGGATATGTGGAGTAATTATGATTTAAAATAGTTATTTATTTAGAAATATATTAAAATAATGTTATTTTTAGTTTTTTTAAAATTATTTTTTATATCAAAATATCCAAACGATCTGAAAACATAAAATATAAATTTTAAAAAAAAATTAAAAAAAATTTTGAGGGTCCAAACCGGCTCCAAAGAAATACTTATGCTTTTAACTTATTTAGGAGAATTTGATTAATAAATAGCATCTATTTCTTTTGCTATTGTTTTAAACTTTAGTTTTATAGAATTTAAAATAAAAAAATACATTTCACATTAGTTTTAATCAAAT
>Ga0307517_10007353_pt1 | contig 16079 bp, 17 predicted proteins | sample 23_EM_MG_FD_194515 | JGI IMG/M metagenome (GOLD analysis project Ga0307517, IMG submission 194515) | Populus trichocarpa ectomycorrhiza microbial communities from riparian zone in the Pacific Northwest, United States - 23_EM | ecosystem: Host-associated > Plants > Roots > Unclassified | place... | reverse complement strand
TTACATTTATACACATGCTATTTAGCATAATTTTAATCAGTTGTATAATTTCTTCAATTTCTTTCCCATTTCTTCCTCTTGGCCAAAAGTGAGCACTAAAAGGAGGGGGTTTGTTTTTTTTTTTTTTTTTAAAATAACCAATTACCTAATCTTAACACATGCTTATAATCATCAACAAGCCATAAATTTCATCATTACATAATCCACAAAACAAATCCCTAATTTTACATAATATAAATAATTGCATTTCTTCACCAAAACATTAAATTAAAACACTTAATTATATAGAATATGTCCATTATTTCAATGGAAGAATGTTTCAAGGAAGGAAAGCAAGAAAGCCCCAAGTTCTCTTCTCTTTCTCCCTAAACCCTAGCTTTTAATTTTTTAGACGCTGTTTGGTAATGTGGCTGCGGGTGAGGTTGACCCGCAGCCACATATATCAGTGTTTGGTAACAGAAAAAAAAAGTGATTTTTCTTGGTAGGACCCATCAATTTTCGTTGTCGTGCCACAAGTTTGGAGAAGCAGCATTTTGCTGCTTCTCGTGGTGATTTTCCAATGAACAGTGGAGCATGGCTCCACTGTCGCACTGTTCACTAAAGTGAACAGTTTTTTTTTTTGTTGAAAAACTAGTACAGTTAATTGATTTCACTCGAACTATTCACGTGAACGTGAACAATAATTTTTTTTTTGTTTTTTTAAAAAATTAGTTTAAGGTTACTTAAATTTACTCGTACTGTAATCTCAATTTTATTCCTGATAATATTTTACCTAATTTTATTGCACGCTCAAAAAATCATGAAAACTATAGTTCTTGTCGAATGAATTTTGTACGTAATGAAATTATAATTTTTTTTTTAAAAAAATTGAGTTTTACTCGAAAAACTAGTATTTAATATTATTTAATAACACTACATAAATTAGAAGGATATCGCATGATGACGTAGCATTTGTGGAATTTGATCGTAATTCCAATTATGTTCTTGCCGGGTCCGACCCAGTTAAAAAAAATTCAGTTTTTATTTTTATTTTAATTGTGTTTTATTCAAAAAAATTAGAAGGATGTCGCTTGATGACGTAACAAAAAATTCAGTTTTTGTTGTTGTGTGCTTAAGACACCATGAAAAATATAGTCATTGTTGAATAAATTTCGTATGTGATGACATTGCATATAGTTTAATGAAATAATAAAAAAAATTTGATATCAATATTATTTATTTCATGATGTAATAATAGTAGTTAAATCTACAGTACTTAAATTAAAAATATTTTTTAATTATTTTATAACCTCAATTTGAAAAGCATTTTTTTAACCAAACACATTAAACTATTTTTTGTCCAACTTCAATTTCAACCACAGTTTTAACCAAACATATATTTTTCCAAACCAACCTCAATTAAAAGTACTTTTTATAAAACAACTTTTTTAAAATCACAACCACAACAGCAACCACAATACCAAACACACTATATTCTCTTCAAAATAACTCTATAATTCCTTAATCACCCCCTTTTGATCCCTAAACATATCTCAACTTCCCTGATTACACTTAATTTCTCTTTTTTTGGAGTGAATTTAGAAAGAATTTGAAACCCTCTCTTAGCTTCAAAATCGGCTGCAAAGAGAAGAAAATTAGGCATTTATATAGCCTAATTTTCTAATTTTGCACATTTATCCCATTTAGTTTAGTTTTTTTCCTAATTTGTCCCGTATCCTTTCCTTCTCAATTAATTAATGCCTTACCATTTATTTTTTGTTCAATTTCATCTCTCTCATACATTTATCTAGTTTTTTTTTTATCCCAACCCATTTTGATTCCCAAATTAAAAATAAAGAAATCCTCTTTTTATTTTTGGTTGGGTTAGATTATAGCCGAGTTTTTACAATCACGGTCTCTCGACAAATATCTATTTCATGGTTTATGATAAAAATTATGAGCATCTTTTTTTTTTTATTATATACTTAAGTAAAAGTTGTTTTAAAAAAATAAAATTATTAAATCCATTTGAGTGCATGGACCAAGTTACAAGGTGATCGGGGTCATTCAATATATTATCATCTCAATACTTAAAAAAAAATTTCATCTTAATTTTTTTATAAGTTAAACCATGTTTTTATTAGTTATTCAGATTGTCTTTAAATTTATGAAATCAATTAATTCACATGAAGTTAGTTTTAATATAGTTTAATTAGAAACTGACAACATGCAAGGAGTCGGGTCAAATTTTTTTCAAGAATTATCTACTTATTCAAGTTTAATAAAATTACTAAAAATTTCCGGACGCTTTAAATGTATTTTTTATATTTAAAAAAAATTGAGATAGCCTAAAATGTAGCCGGCCAATGAACTAGTATTTACCATGTTATGTACAGTTACATGGTTTCCTCCACATTCAACAAATGAATCTTCATATCCATCTTTAATCATAGTTCTAGTACTTGGATTGGGATTTTATTTAAAAAATAGTCTGAGTTATTTAATTATAGTTATTGAAGCGTATTGTTAACTTGGGTTTATAATTGTTATTTAAAATGATATTATTTTATTATTTTTGATTTTTTAATTTTAATTCAATCAAGCTTGAATTGAATTGAGTTTAATTAAGTTAATTGAATTATGAATCAATTACATACCTATTTAAATTTAGTTAGATCAATACACAATATTATTTTTTATTTTAAAAATATATAAATTTATTTTAAAATTGTAAAAATGTTATAAAAAATATTTATTTTCTATTTATATTTTTATTTCTCACCCGTTTATATTTATCTCTGTTGTGCTCCGTAATACCATAATTTTTCTTCAAAGATTGGGATATTCTAAAATGGGTATTCCTAAATCAAAATTAAATCCTTTTCAAATCGGATTTTCTGTCATGTGTTGCAATGTATTCTATCAGTCTCATTCCTACCACTCTATGACACCACACCATACGTCATCAACCACGTGTCAATTTCCCAACACAACAGGAAGCAGATCCGTCACGATAAATACCCTCATTAAAAGGATAACACGGTAAATTCCAGATCATCGTGAACTTCACGCTTCCTCCTATCTTCAAAATAAAAAAAAAAGAATCCCCAAATCAAAATCTCTCACAAGAACTCCAGAATTAGGGTTTCTAATTAAACCCTAAATTCCCTACGAATTCGAACAATTGAGTTAGGTTTTTCATGATCAGGTTCAATTCGAAGAATTCGATTCGAAAAATCCAATCTTGAATCAATGGATTTGGACTATAACGGAGGCAACACCACCAACACAAACAAGCGAGTTTTTCACAGATTAGGAGGCGGGAAATCAGTGAACGACACGTCAAATCAGCATAACCATCAGCATCAGCAGAATCAGAAGGTCTGTTACCACTGGAGAGCTGGAAAGTGCAATAGATTCCCATGTCCATTTCTCCACCGTGAACTTCCAGCACCGCCGCCGCATGCGTCTGTGAACGGGGGAGGAGGAGGAGGAGGAGGAGGAGGAGCGAAGAGAGGGTTTGCGGGAAATGATTCGTCCTCGTTTTCAGGGAGGAGGGGTGGTAATAGTAATTATAGTAATAGTTGGGGGCGATTTGGAAATAAAGGTGATGTTAGAGGGGTGAAAAGGGTAAGTGTGGAGAAAGTGTGTAATTTTTGGGTACAAGGGAATTGTAGTTTTGGTGATAAGTGTAGGTATTTGCATTCTTGGAGTTTAGGTGATGGGTTTTCTTTGGTGACTCAACTTGAAGGGCATCAAAAGGTTGAGTTTTTTTTGTGATTTTGTAGGATTTTTTGTAATCTGTTTTTGTGGGTTTTGGATTTGGTGATTGATTTTGTGCTTTTTGATGTGAGCAGGTGATTAGTGGGATTGCATTACCATCTGGGTCTGATAAGCTGTATACAGGGAGTAAAGATGAGACTGTTAGAGTTTGGGATTGCCAGTCTGGACAGGTTGGAGTTTTACTTGTTTTTCAGTTTGAATTTGGTTAATTTTTTTAGTAGACATGAAGGTTATGATTGTAATTGAATTTTAATGATGTGCTTTTGATTGGAGCACTGGTGTTTCAAATTGATGTTTCTAATATTTGTATTGGATCAATTATCCAATTTCTGTTAAAGCTAAGACTATGATTATATTGAGATATTCAAAAGCAAGATACCAGCGGGGAGTTGCTTCAAGTTCCACCATTTTCTTTATTATAGTATATAAAAAATTATTTTTTTTAATGGAAAATATTACTTTTATCTACTGTTTTTTTTTGGCTCATCTAAATGTTTAGTGACAAACTTGCTATATGAATGTTGTTTGCCTCTGTTGTTTTGGCAGTGTACGGGTGTGGTTAATCTTGGTGGTGAGGTTGGTTGCATGATTAGTGAAGGTCCTTGGATTTTTGTTGGCCTTCCAAATGTTGTCAAGGTTAGGCAAGCCTCTCTTATTGTTCTTGACTTCCATTTTATATGACTCTAAACCGAATTTATAACAATGTTCAGAACAAAGTTACCTCCATGGGAATGGCTCTAACACAATTCTTTTGCAGGCGTGGAATACACAAACTAACGCTGACCTAAGTCTTAATGGGCCTATTGGACAAGTGTATGCTCTGGTTGTGGGCAATGATTTGTTATTTGCTGGTACGCAGGTAATCTTTTTCTTTCTTGGGCATGGATTATCCTTAAAGTTCTATTGGTTCTCATGTTCTCACCATATACTGTCCACCATTATTTTTAATGTTGGAAAGTATCTTGTTCATCCTATTAGGGATTTTGTTTGCATTATACATACTCTCACATAGTTATGCCTAGACTAACATTGTATGGGTGGGTGTTTGTGCATGCTAGATTGTTTGGAATTGAATTGAGAAATAACTTTGACCACTGAATTTTCTTTGGTGTAGGATGGGTCAATATTGGTATGGAAATTCAATGCAGCTACCTACAACTTTGAACCAGCTGTATCACTAAAGGATCACAAAATGGCCGTTGTTTCATTAGTTGTCGGAGCTAATAGACTCTACTCTGGCTCTATGGACCATTCTATAAAAGTAAGTTGGTTTAGTGCCATGTGGAATTTTATCTTTTGTTTTAATGCAGGACCTCCAGTGGTTGTTAGAACTTAGTATAGTAGGTTTGATTCTCCCATGTACTTTTCTTCTGCCTTTTCTTTTAACAATTACTTCATCATGCACTTTTTCTTAGGTCTGGAGCCTTGAAACTTTGCAATGTATACAGACGCTGACAGATCATACTTCAGTGGTCATGTCGCTACTATGCTGGGAACAGTTTCTTCTATCATGCTCGTTGGACCAAACAATAAAGGTTTGCTTATATTAATATTATGCTTCTCCTTTCCCCTTTTACTGGGATAAGGTTATTTAGTTGTTCTCACAATTTTTTTTGTTTCAGGTGTGGGCTGCTACAGAAAGTGGAAACTTAGAAGTAACATTCACTCACAACGAAGAACATGTAGGTTATGCAGTTCCATTTGTTTATTTTTCATTGAATTTCAGTATGTGGTTTCATGTTTTTGTGGCTTTAAATGGTCATTCCATTTTGGTCTACTTAGTGATGCAGGACAGCGTAGGGGAAAGTATGAACAATGTAGGGGCGCTGCTCTGAATCTGACTTTTAGAGGCTTCTTTAGGGCTGTGTTTTTGTGGATTTCTGCTGGAATTTGAGAAAGTATGTGGGTGGGATAGGATTCTTGGAGCCACACCTAGAGGATAGAAAAACCTAAGTTTCGGTTCTTAGGAGTCATACCTAAGGGAGATTGAGTCACACAAGGGAGATTGAGTCACACAATCGACAGCAAATTGTTGGAATTTTGTTCATCAACCGTCTTTAAAATATCAAATACTACATAACATTTATATAGAGATACTAGTACTCGTAGTCCAACAAGGGCTTATTAATCTATAGAAGAAATCTATTTAGAATAGAAAAACCCTTACTTTAGGACCGGTAGAATACTAAATAGAAATTAACCTTTTTATCACATTTTCCAGCAAATCTGAAAATTACAGAAATACCATTGTTCATAAGAGGTCATCAATCTTGCTTCTTTTGTTGTCTGTAAGACTCTGTATCGCTTAGATCTCAATAAAGTTCTGTGCCAGAACCGTTGGTTGTTTGTTTGTATAGTGTAGCTTCGTGAGGTCTCACAAGGAAGGTTCAATAATGGCCTAGATTTATTAGAGTATTAATAAATTGTCACATTGATAGTATTTATGAATTATATAAGCACATTACTCTTGGGTTCTGAGGGATGGATGCTGATTACAGAAACATCAAAACCTTTATGTTCATGATAAGATGGTGAAGCCATGAAAAGATCTTTTTTATCCTTCTAAAAGTGATTCAGTTCTTTTCAAATCATGTTGTTGGAAAAGAGGATAGTTCATTGACTTAACTACCTACCTTCTGCAGGGCCTGCTTACCCTTTGTGGGATGCATGATCTGGAAGGCAAGCCAGTCTTGCTATGCTCCAGTAATGACAATTCAGTCCACCTCTATGATTTACCATCGTGAGTTTTCGGCAATTACTTTTTCTTTTTGTTAATCCTAGTTTTGTGTGTCGACTTATATTTTGTTCCTTTGCATATTGCTTTTGTTCAGACTTGCGGTTCTTAATTTTAATGCTTTTTACCATGTTCAGGTTCTCGGAAAAGGGCAAAATGTTTGCCAAACAAGAGATCCGTGCCATTCAAACTGGTCCTGGGGGCCTATTTTTCACTGGCGATGGCACTGGTCAAGTGAGAGTGTGGAATTCTGTCGCTGTACCAACTACCACAACTTGATGGCCACTTCTATTTTTATGTGTCATCATGCATTTTTCCTTCTCTATAATTTAATTTTAACCTTTTCTTTTACTGGGTTCTCATGTGATGTAAGTTTGCGGGAGGAATAAATTAAGAAGAGATTGCTAGTTTTGGGTTCCTTCTGTTATAGAGTGCCATAGTTATAGAAAGAAGAAACACGTTGCTGATATCCAAGTCATACTGTAGTTCATAGCATTTGCTGCGTTTCGATCATTGTATGTCAATTGAGTTCCAAAATAATTTGGAAAGAGTTCCTTACCTTGTGCACTTTCTCTACGATGTCTTCAGGAATGTAGAAAAGGAGTTACTGATGATCAAATTTTCAGTTGCAGCCCTCTCTGCACTCACTCACAGATACTGTACATGTTTCTATATCTTTACCTGGTGGTTTATTTTAACTCTGGGTGTTATTTTTCATAGTGTGAGGTTTGGTTGGGCAGTTATGGTCAAAGGTTGGTATTTGGTGGAGCTAATTAGCAAGCATAATAGTATTCAAAAGGTGATTCCTATGTATGAGATGTGATGAAAGCTGACAGGAGCATGCGAGTCCCTTGTGTAATTTTTCTTGCTTCTTTGTAGCGGGGTGGATTGTAAATTGAAGTGGAAAATTAAGGGCAGGAGCACTCATTGATGAACTTTCAATGAATTACTTGTTCTCTGTTTCCGTAGCGTTCAAACAGTTTTCTCAGCCTGTAACAAATCTGGACAGATTAAACCACTGTGAACACTGGTTTCAAGGGGGCTTCGACTTCCTTATGGGAGAATCCAAACCAGTGAGTTATCTGGGGTTTTGTGGCGATCCAGGACTGATCTGCGAAAAGAAATAATTATTGACTAAATAAATGGAGAGGAATCCTCTATCGGGCAAGAAAGTCTTACCAAGCTGATCAGACTCAAACAATCGGTGACAGGAGAAATTTTTTTGACTCTAAGACCGGTCATTTGCACGTTATTAAAAATAACACATCAGAATTTAGAACGCAATGAAGTTTTCCTGCCGCAGTTTCTTTTTATAAGTTCTAGAGAGCATGCATTGTTGTTAAAAATGAAGCAGCATCCTCATCAATATTTCAATATGTACAGATGCTGCTTCATAGTTGCTTCAATGATTCACGACTGCTGTTACTGGTCTTGGCATTGCTGTACCCATTCTGTATTCCTCAAATCAAGCCAAAAACGATCATTCAGAATCCCAACTTGCAATTCTGATCGCCTTTTTTATTTTTTACTATTAATATTGGAAGCTTCTGTTTTGCTTTGAAACATCAACCAAGAAGCTATCTTTAAGTAAAATATCTTGATCTTATGATGATCACCAAACACAAATTGCTGAAAGGTGACAGGGATGCTTACCCTGGTGGGCACGGCTAAGATTTTTCTTCAAATATAATTAGTTTTGTACTTTTGTACTTTTGTACTAGTACTCGAATACAACAGCCTGGAGTACTTAGCCGTGCACCGCCACAGTTGTGCAACTCATGCCATGGTTCTTGTTTCCGTAGCAGTTACACCACAGCTAAAAGATAAGGAAGGAAAAGGAGAAATTTGCTGCTATACAGGACATTCCTCCAGAAACAAATCAAATGAAACAGCAAGCGAAAAGATTGGAAATGCAGAGAGTAGTCGCCCTAGGGAAAAACATCATCGACAATTTCAATTGTCTCTCTTCTCTCGTCAGAGAAATTCTCATAATTTACAGCTGCATGTAAAACCTTATAAAAGTACCATACAGACATTACACGAAATAAGAACAAATGTACTGATGGCATCACATCATTATTTAGAAGAACAAGTTTGCTTATTATATAAGCCCCTTACAAGATTCTTTTTGCATATTCTCCCATCGCTCTCTTCCTTCTTTATATTTTTTTTTTAGTATTCTCAAAGGATAAGTTCTCAGCTGATTTTACAGGTTAAACATGACCTTGATGGCAGTACTGCCGCTAGCACTGGTCTCAAAAGCTTCCTCAACCTCCTTCTGGGAGAATCCAAACCTGTGAGTTATCAGGGGTTTTACGTCGATTTTACCACTACTCAAAAACTCAATGCATAGTGGCCATGTGTTCTTGTAGCGGAAGACACCGATGACATCAACCTCCCTGAAATAGCAAAGAGCAAAAGCACATGAAATTCTCAATAAATGTAAACACTGATATATGAGGCACCCCTATAGTATTGACACTCATAGTTCATTTGTAAATTCTTAGTGAGATATTCTTATCTTGCTTTCATTTTTTGCACCAAGAGCTTTCATTTATCCACCGTATAACAATTCCACTCCATGACCATAACCTTAACCGAAAGACTAGAAGAAAAAGAACTACTATCAATTACCTTGCAGCAGCTGGAGTTAGAGGGACGGTCATCTCATTGTGACCCATCCCTATAAGGCAAACTTTTCCTCCTGGCCTAGTGGCACTCAGGGCTGTTGACATGGTTTTGTTAAAGCCTGCACAATCAAAAGTGACATCCACTCCAGTCCCCATAGCTTGATGTATCAATACCACTTCTTGATCTACATCCTGTAAAAGTTTGATCAGAAGAGAATGTTTTTGGTAGTTCGAGACTAAAATGGAAATAAAAAGGGTAAAACTTTGATTTGGGTTGTTTCAGGTTGGCTTTAAAGCAGAAACAACCCCAGGTTGGATACATCTGTTATCGAATTACCAATCCATTTACCATCTGAACCGATTCATGAAGATTTTAGGCTGTTGGGTTATTCTATAGTTCTTTCTATGCTAACAAGAGACAAACTTGTCATAATTCATAAAATATGTGAATGGGGTTAAGATTCTACTGTGTAATGAGAAAAAATTGAAATATATGTATAAGAAACCTGAAGATTTGTTGAAACTTTAACAATTTCATCAGCACCAAGATCCTTGGCGACAGATAAACGGTAGTCGTCCACATCCACAATGACAATTCTGGGTGCTCCAAAAGCACGAGCTGCTAGCAGTGTAACAAGTCCTATGGGTCCAGCTCCCATGACCAGCACATTTGTTTCTGGACCAATATTAGCTCGACGGCAAGCATGAACTCCAACACTTAAAGGCTCACACATTGCCCCTTCCTCCAAGCTGACATTATCTGGCAGTTTAAAACATAGGTCTGCAGGATGCACCACCTGTTGACAAGAATGAAAGAATCGTCAATGCTATACCTATTTCCTCGGTAAATCCATCTGCAACTCATTCATTTCTTCAAACAATGTCAAAAATATGCAATTCCAGAGACTCAACCATTGGCAACAGAAGTCGTTCAAACCTATCATTGAAGCATTACTATGGAAATGACGGGTTACAAAAACTTTCCAAAAGGCTCGATGATACGAGACTTATGAATTATTCAATGTTCAAAACGGTACAAATTAAACTACCTGAATGTTACATCAACCTCCAGACATGGATGTCCAGCTGATAACATGATGGTATATATTTCCATTATATGTTCATAGAACTACTCTAACTAGAAAATTAAAACCGGCCAAGTACATAGATGCTTTAAGCATAAAAAGATCCCTTGTGCAAGCAAGGCCATAAAAATTATGCATGATTACACTACAGTAGTTCTTATCATAGGATCACACAGACTTACAGTGTGAAATGCAGCATATTTGTTACCTGATTGGCAAGAGACCCGTGAACCGGTGGAGTTGCAAAGAACTTCATATCAGGGCATAGATTGTATCGACCTTCTTTGCAAAGGTAGCATCGCCAGCAACTAATCCCAGGTTCCAATGCCACACGGTCTCCAGGCACAAGACTCTTAATCTCACTTCCAACCTCCTCTATGATCCCAGCACACTCATGCCCAATGACCATCGGCTCTTTCACTACAAAATGTGCACACTTCATGGTCTGAAAAGAATGACCGAAAAATATACTTGTCAGACACCAACATCAAAAGAGAGAAACCCCAGTAGTTGGTATAAACAATTTTCATTTTACTTCATTTTCACCTCGAATTAAACTCACTAATTCCCCATCTGCTTGCACGGAAACAACGAACTAACTTATTAATGTGCACCGTGATTATTACTTGAATACAGAACCTAGACTTTACGAATTCGACTATATGCATGAATGCCTCAAATACTGATTTTTGGTTCATTTTTTACAGAATCCCAGCTACCCATCAAGAGTCGACTGAATTAGCCAATGAGTAGATAATATACAGAACACAAATCACAATAATCAATGGCATGGATAGCATAGGCAATTGATGAGAAGTTGAGCCATACCTTAAGATAGTGAACATCACTTCCACAAATACCAACAGCTTTCATTCTTACTCTAACATCATGGGGTCCTAAAAATGACATAAAACAAACAGACCAATCACACAGTAAATCAAATTAAGCAAAGGGCACTCAATAGAAATTTATATATATAGATTTGTCAATAAACAATATCATATTCAGGCAACATCATGAACAAGAATATTGGTTAATACTTGGTACTGCAAGATGATGCAGAAAGAGAGAGATTGGATAAGTACCAAGACAAGGGAGCTTGAAAGGCTGAATCTTGAGAGTATTGACACCAAGAAGCCAAGCGGCCATGTTCTCCTCTTCTCCATCTTTGGTTTCCCCATGTGACATCCCTCCTTTGCCCATGTTTGCTATATCCTCTTTGAACGCCGACACAAACAGACTGTAAGTCAAAAGCTTTAGAGTGTGAGATCAACAAGCACTAGGATTCTGTATTCACAAGGCCATGAAAGATGTAAATATAAGGAAAGGAAAAAAAAGAAAAGAAAAGATATGATGACTAGGAGAGATAAGGGTTGGACAACAAGCACCTTAATTGATTCTGTCGGTCATATTCTGCTTATTTATTTTCCTATCACCTTTGGCATCCATATCTCATTGTCCATATCCATTCCATTACTCTCGGCTATTGATTTTATCCTGATTTTTTTATATATATATGTCTTTATTCTATTTAACTATGCAAGGAACCTAATGCATTTTCAACATCAAGTTTGCTTTCTTTCATTTGCCACTTGAGACTTTGGTGCCATTGCCACAGTATAAGGACATGAAGTTACAGGTTACAAACAAAAGTTAAAGATCGATCACTTTCAGTAAAAGCCAAAGCCAATGGAGCAGAGAAGGACTGGTAGGTCATTAGCATTTCTCAGTCAAATAAAGAATGGACTTTTCAGTAAAAGACAATGAACAATACAGGGCTGGTAGGAAGCAACACTAGCTTACTAGTACAAAATGAAAGTGGAGGTTTTTGGATTAGATAAGATTCTCTTCTATACAAAAGGATGCAATTTTCGATCTTCTTCTCAAGGAAGAGGATACAATTAAGAATACCATTTGATAAAAAACAGTGAAGAACAGAAAGAAAGTGAGAGATGGCACATGGTGGTGGTGCTGCTGCTGATGTTATGGCATGCAAACAAGAAGAAGAAGAAGAAGTAGAGAACAAGGCTGCTTGGCTTCTTGGGATCAAAACCCTAAAGATTCAGCCTTACCATCTTCCTCCTCTTGGTAAGGTCTAGTCTCCTTTTAGATCACAAAATTCTGAGTCAAAAACATTATAATTGCTTCTCATTTAACTTAATTTCAATATTCTATTAGAAATTGTTAAAGAAACTGAATGTTTAATATATCTAATGATGAAATTTTATAGGTCCTCTTGATGTTAAAGTAAGGATCAAAGCACTTGGTATATGTGGAAGTGATGTTCATCACTTCAAGGTGAAAATCCAGTCTTAAACCTCATATCAGTACCCCCAACAATATATAATTTCTTGATAGAATCCCTGACTACTAATGTTATCAATTGAGTCCCTCCTTTTTTTCTTTTTAATCATGGAATCTAGCAATATCTTTAAACACAAAATAGTGCAGAGTACATCCTGTTTCCAAAACCAGTGCCTATGATCTGCCAGATCATTTTCTAATTGATTTAACAGTAATTGATAAAATTGGTAGTTGAGAGACTCAATTGGTAAACTATATATAGTTGGGGGGACTGATATTAGGTCTGTCCTTAGTTCTTGCCTTTTTAACAATGTAATCCTGCTGTATTGGCTCTTGTTAGCTACTGATCATGTCCTAAATGTTATACGTGAATACTGTTTTCATGATCACAAGACAATGAGATGTGCAAGCTTTGTTGTCAAGAAGCCAATGGTTATAGGACATGAATGTGCTGGGATCATAGAAGACGTTGGGAGTGAAGTGAAGTCTCTAGCTGTTGGTGATCGAGTAGCATTGGAACCTGGAATCAGTTGCCGAAGATGCAATCTTTGCAAAGAAGGTCGCTACAATTTATGTCCAGAGATGAAGTTCTTTGGTTCTCCACCAACCAATGGCTCTCTAGCTAACAAGGTGATCAAATTGTTGTGGAAGGAGTTTTATGCAACACATGTCATTGTTGTCTTGAGGCACTACTGGTGATAAGAAACATGAATTTTGTTTTATGATACCAGGTAGTGCATCCTGCGAATCTTTGTTTCAAACTACCAGACAATGTGAGCCTGGAGGAAGGAGCTATGTGTGAGCCCCTCAGTGTTGGTGTCCATGCCTGTCGCCGTGCACAAATTGGTCCTGAGACAAATGTATTGATCATGGGAGCAGGACCAATAGGCCTCATCACTTTGCTTGCTTCTCGTGCATTTGGCGCCCCTAGAGTGGTGATTGTTGACGTTGATGATCGCCGTTTATCCATTGCAAAGAATCTTGGTGCAGATGAGATCATTCATGTCTCAACAAATATTCAGGTTATAAATGCTGAACAGTCAGGAATTTGAGAAATTGTGTTATGGTCTAATGCGCAAGTGATTTTACAGGATGTCGATGAAGAGGTAATAAAGATACAAAATGCTATGGGTTCAGGAATTGATGTGAGCTTTGATTGTGTTGGATACAACAAAACCATGACTACAGCCCTGAATGCCACTCAATCAGGTGGTAAAGTTTGCCTTATTGGTTTGGCCCTGACTGAGATGACTGTCCCTCTTACCCCATCAGCTGCAAGGTATGCAATCTCTTATTGCCAAGGAACAAGACATTAAATTTGTATGTCCTGATGATAGGAGGGTGTTTTTGTTGTAGGGAGGTGGATGTTATTGGCATATTCCGGTACAGGAACACATGGCCGCTCTGTATTGAATTCTTGAAAACCGGCAAGATTGATGTTAAGCCTTTGATAACTCACAGATTTAGGTTCTCACAAGAGGAGGTAGAACAAGCCTTTGAGACTAGTGCTGGTGGTGGCAATGCCATTAAGGTCATGTTTAACCTGTAAGGATTATAGCTAAGGTATCCATTTGTATAGCCAGTAAGGAAGCACATATTCTAAGCTTTCTCTATTGGATTTTTTATCCATTTGCAGAAAGCTAATCTAAGTATGTGTAAGCTAATAAATAAGGCACTGGAAAATTTGCTCTTTTTTTCCTCTTTAGGTTGTCTTGATTGATTATTCCTGATGAGCCACAAGAAGGTCATGTGTGGAAAGGAAGAACATGGGGGTCGCCACATAAAATTGTAGATTAGTCACTCTTAGATGACAGCAGTTAATCAGAGACTGTAATCGAGTCTGCCATGAATGTGCACTTTAGGGAAGGACACTTCCTTAAAGACTGCAGGGGGTGATAACTCCTGCTTGGAGTTAGCAGTATCTGCAAGACTTGCTCCATTTGATGAGGAAGCAGCTTCAACAGCATTCACCGAATTTCGAAAATCAAGCTCCTGTTGAATCACAATCTGAAGAGAAGATAACTGGGTTTGTATTTTTAAATGAGCAATTCAATGGATGCACAGCAGAGACTCTGAGGATACTTCAGAGCAAAAATGACAGCAACAGGTGTACTTTTGATGATGAGGAGGACTTGCTAATGGCATGCATTATAGAGGAGATGACAATAGAGGTCCATGGAGATAGAGGACGCTCCTCTCCGCCTTTAGTGCGTGTCTATATATATATATATATATTTGGGTACGGAGATCCATCATGTTAGAGAAGGAGTTATCCTCCTTCGTATTCGAAAAAGTCAGGTATTTTTATCTTCTTTCACCTCCACCTCGTGCAGGAAGAACGAACTTTATATCCAGCTCCATTCGGATAAATAGAGGTAGACCTTTACGGAGACAGGTATAATTGCAATCTCTACAGATTTAAAGTGAGTGCAAAAGCTTTGAAAACTTTTTCCTTCAGGAATATCTTGCAGAATGGGTGCAAATTGAATCACTGTGACTTGGCCGTCGAGAAACTTGTTAATGGAGGTTTTGTTACTGAAACGTTCGTACAGTTGTTCGAGAGTGTGGCTGAGATTGTTTTTTAAAGTATTTTTTACTTGGAAATATATTAAAATAATATTTTTATTTTTATTTTTTAAAATTTATTTTTAACATCAAAATAATCTAAAAATATAAAATATTAATTTAAAACAAAAACAATTTCAAATTTTAATAAAAAAAATACATTAAAACTCAAACAAAAACACAGCGAAGACAAAGACATGCAGGAAAATGTTCCAAGCAAGAACTGAAGATCAGCGAAGGACAAATGTCAAGAAACTTGATTAGTTTCTCGACTTTTAGAATAGAAAAAACCTCTGCACATGCATCCAAGATTGACTTATGAAAGCTCAAACTCATTAATTTCTCCTTTGATGCCTTGAATTCTTGCATTAATCGTATTCATGCTCTCGTATTGCATTCTTTCTTCAAATATCAGACTCGGTTTGACAATGTGGTATTGTGTGGTTGGAGATGTTTTAGGCTAATTATAATTTTAAAAGTTGCTTGGTTGCTTAAACATATTTTTCATCTCAAATTGTGTTAAAAACTTGAGTTCGTGAAAAGTTATAATTTGTTTCTTTTTTTAATCATGTCTTTTTAAACCGCAATCTTAAAAGCTATGATAATATCAAACATATTTTTAGATAGTGTTTGATTATTATCGTGAGATAAAAAAAAAAAATAAAAAATAAAAACAAAAATATATTTGATTGAAGAGACAAAGACATAGATGTAAAAATAAATATATCTCTAGAACAATTTTAGAATGATTTTTTGTACTTTCAAAACAAGAAATATAGAAGGAACATGTATCTAGAAATAATATTTATTATTTTTATTTTTTAAATATCATTTTAAAAAACTTTCAATTTTAAATTTGTCCAACTAAGACATGTAAGGATAAAAATAGTTATTATTGTAGTTTTAAAACTCAACTCAGGAGGTCGATCCTAGGCAAAGCCTGGGCCACTGGTCAAGGCTTAGGTCACAGATCGGGTTGTCCCGAGTTAGCATAAGAAT
>Ga0307517_10007352_pt1 | contig 16079 bp, 17 predicted proteins | sample 23_EM_MG_FD_194515 | JGI IMG/M metagenome (GOLD analysis project Ga0307517, IMG submission 194515) | Populus trichocarpa ectomycorrhiza microbial communities from riparian zone in the Pacific Northwest, United States - 23_EM | ecosystem: Host-associated > Plants > Roots > Unclassified | place... | reverse complement strand
GCCCAGGCCAATGTCGGTGAACAAGTCGGTGCGGGTCTTGTTGCCGCTCCAGCGCGTCAGCTGCTGCCACAGCGCGGCGTCCGCGGGCTCGCCGCCCGGCAACTGCAGGCCTTCGGCACGCAGCGCCTGCGCGAGCATCTTCTCGCCCAGGTCCTGCGACTCTTCCTGCTCCATGTTCTTCAGGTAGTGGCGGATCTTCGAGCGCGCGCGGCCGGTGCGCACGAAGTTCAGCCACGCCGGGTTCGGCCGCGCGCCGGGCGCACCGACGACCTCGACCACGTCGCCGCTGCGCAGCTCGGTGCGCAGCGCGACCGGCTCGCCATTGACCTTGGCGGCGACGCAGTGGTCGCCGACGTCGGTGTGGATCGCGTACGCGAAGTCGATCGGCGTCGCGCCGCGCGGCAGCGCGAGGATCTTGCTCTTCGGCGTGAACACGTAGACCGCGTCCGGGAACAGGTCGATCTTGACGTGCTCGAGGAACTCGTTCGCGTCGTGGGTCTCGTCCTGGATGTCGATCAGCGACTGCAGCCACATCGCCCCCAGCCGCTGCGCCTCCTGCACCTGCGCGCCGCCGCTCTTGTAGAGCCAGTGCGCGGCGATGCCTTTTTCGGCCACCGCGTGCATCTGCTCGGTGCGGATCTGGAACTCGACCGCCGTGCCCAGCGGGCTCACCAAGGTCGTGTGCAGCGACTGGTAGCCATTGGCCTTCGGGATCGCGATGTAGTCCTTGAAGCGCCCGGGCAGCGGCTTGAACAGCTGGTGCAGCACGCCCATCGCCATGTAGCACTCCATCAGGTTGGCGACGACGATGCGAAAGCCGAAGATGTCGTTGACCTGCGCGAAGGTCAGGTGCTTCTCGCGCATCTTCTTGTAGATCGAGAACAGCGTCTTCTCGCGGCCGTAGACCTGCACCTGCAGCTTGGCCTGCATGAACGATCGTTCGACATCGTGCTGGATGCGCTCGACGATGTCGCGCCGGTAGCCGCGCGCCTTCTGTACCGCTTTGGCGAGCGCCGCCTGGCGCCACGGCTGCATGTTCGCGAACGACAGCTCCTGCAGCTCGCGGTAGGTCTGGTTCAGGCCGAGCCGGTGCGCAATCGGTGCGTAGATGTCCAGCGTCTCGGTCGCGACGCGCGCGCGCTTGGCCGGCAGCACCGCGTCCATCGTGCGCATGTTGTGCAGGCGGTCGGCGAGCTTGATCAGGATCACGCGCACATCGCGCGCCATCGCCAGCAGCATCTTGCGGAACGATTCGGCCTGCGATTCTTCGCGGGTCGAGAACTGCAGCTTGTCGAGCTTGGTCAGGCCATCGACGAGGTCGGCCACCGGCGCGCCGAAGCGTTCGATCAACTCGATCTTGGTGATGCCGCAATCCTCCATCGCGTCGTGCATCAGCGCGGCCATGATGGCCTGCGCGTCGAGCTTCCATTCGGCGCACAGCCCGGCGACCGCGATCGGGTGCGTGATGTAGGGCTCGCCGCTGGCGCGGAATTGGCCGAGGTGGGCCTCGTCGGCGAAGCGGTAGGCCTCGCGCACGCGCTTGATGTCGGCGGCGTCGAGGTAGTCGAGCTTGTGGGTCAGCGCTGCGAACGAGGCCGCGGCGGCATCGGAGGTCGGGGGTTTTGGCGTCGCGCGCTTGCCCGTGGCCGGCGATTTGGCCGGCTCGCGAACAGCGTTGGGAATCGGGGCGCTCATGCCCCGAATTTAACGTGGAATGAGGTGCAAGGTCGGTGAGGGGCTTCCCGACCTTGGGGCCTGGCACTCGGCCGGCGCCGGGCCGCTCCCAAGGCGGCCGGGTACCCGCGCGGCAGGTGGTGGCGGTAAGCCGCCACCGGGTGCCTCATTCTTTCAGACAGGAACTTTGCGCAGCATCTCGATGCCGACCTCGCCGGCGGCGATTTCGCGCAGCGCGGTCACGCCCGGCTTGTTCTTGGTTTCGATCTTGGGCGCGTGGCCCTGGCTCAGCATGCGGGCGCGATAGGTCGCGGCGAGCACCAGCTGGAAACGGTTCGGGATCTTGACGAGACAGTCTTCGACGGTGATGCGGGCCATGGTTTCTTTCGGGGTCAGCTCAGCTCAGATCGAGCGCGGCAAAGACAGCAGGCTTGCTTCTTTGGAGTGCAGCGTACTTGAGCCGCTGCGAATGAACGATCGCCTTCAGGTCGAAGAGCGCCGTTTCAAACAAGGCATTGATTATAACGAAGTCGAAATGCCGGGCTTGCGAGACCTCGACGCGGGCATTCGCCATCCGAGTGGCGATCACCTCCGGCCGGTCCTCGCCGCGGCGGTTCAGGCGCTGCTGCAGTTCGTCCCAGCTTGGCGGCAGGATGAAGATCAGGATCGCGTTCGGGAACAGCTGCTTGATCTGCAACGCGCCCTGCCAGTCGATCTCGAGCACCACGTCCTGGCCGCCGGTGATGCGCGATTCGATCGCACCGCGCGAGGTGCCGTACAGGTGGCCATGGACCTCGGCGTGCTCGAGGAACTCGCCGCGCTCGATCATCGCGCGGAAGGTCGCGTTGTCGGTGAAGTGGTACTCGCGGCCGTCCAGCTCCTGGCCGCGCGGCGCGCGCGTCGTGTGCGAAACCGCGACGACGAGGTGCGAATCGACCTGCAGCAGCGCGTTGACGAGGCTGGACTTGCCGGCCCCGCTGGGCGCGGCCACGACGTAGAGGTTACCGGGGTATTCCATGGCCGGGATGGGTTGCTGTGTGATTGCCGGGGTGGATCGAAAATTTCAAGCCTAGAAGTATGGCGGCTTCCGCAGCCTTGAATACGGCACCGGGCGCTGGTGGCCCTGAGCCTCTTCGTGTACGTTCTCTCATTACTCGATGTTCTGCACCTGCTCGCGCAATTGCTCGATCGCCACCTTCATCTCGACCGAGATGTTGGTCAGCTCGAGCGCCGAGGCCTTGGAGCCCAGCGTGTTGGCCTCGCGCAGCAGCTCCTGGATCAGGAAGTCGAGCCGCTTGCCGACCTCGCCGCCGGCCTTCAGCAGCCGTGCGATCTCGTCCAGGTGCGAGCGCAGTCGCGCCAGTTCCTCGGCCACGTCGATGCGGATCGAGTAGGCCGCGGCCTCGTTCAGCGCACGCTCCTGCAGCGCTTCGCGCGAAATCGTCTGCGCGGCGCCGGTCGTCTCCAGCGCCTCCTGCCAGCGCTCCAGAAAGCGCTGCTGCTGGCGCTGCACCACGGCCGGCACCAGCGGCTCGGCCTGCAATGCGAGTTCGCGCAGGCGGTTGACGCGCTCCATCAGCACCGTGACCAGCTTGGCTCCTTCGCGCTCGCGGGCTTCGCGCAAGCCTTTGATGCAACGTTTGGCCGCGTCGAGCGCCACGTCGTCGAGCTGCTCGGTCGGCGCGCTGCCCTTGCACCACTGCAGGATCTCGTGCACCGACAGGCCGGTGGCCTTCGGCAGCCAGCCCTGCACCGTGCTCTCGATGCGCGCGAGCTGGTTCAGCTGATCCGGTTGCGGTTGTGGCCAGTGCGTCTCGACGCCGGCGCGTGCGTTCAGCCGCAGCTCGATCTTGCCGCGCCGGAATCCGGCCGTGATCAGCTCGCGCAGCGCCGGCTCCAGCGCACGGAATTCGTCGGGCAGCCGGAAGCTCAGATCCAGGAAGCGGCCGTTGACCGAGCGGATTTCGACGCTGACGCTGGCCTTGCCGGGCGCGCCGGCCCGGGGTGCCAAATTGTCCGCGCCCCCGCTGCTTTCCTCGGTGGCAGCCCCGCCCGCCGTGGCACTTGCATAGCCGGTCATGCTGTAGACTGCCATCGACTTCTTTCCCTGTGATTGACTACCTGAAGAACGCCGGATTATGTCCAAGCCCAAACCTGCCCCCTTGCCATCCGGCACCGTGGTGGGCGGCTATCAGGTCATCAAGAAGCTCGCCGCAGGCGGCTTCGGCGTCGTCTACTTGTGCGAAGACTCGGATCGACACCTGGTCGCACTGAAGGAGTATCTGCCTTCTTCGCTGGCCGAACGCTCGCCCGGCGAACTCACGCCGCGCGTCAAGCCCGAGAAGCAGCCGCTGTACCGGCTCGGCCTGAAGAGTTTCTTCGAAGAAGGCCGCTCGCTGGCGCAGATCAGCCACCCGAGCGTGGTCTCGGTGCTGAATTTCTTCCGCGAGAACGAAACCGTTTACATGGTGATGAACTACCTGCAGGGCGACACGCTGCAGGATTTCATCGTCACCGCGCGAGACCTGAAGCGCGACAAGGTGTTCCGCGAAAGCACGATCCGTTCGCTGTTCGACGAGATCCTGCGCGGCTTGCGCATCGTGCACCAGCACAAGATGCTGCACCTGGACATCAAGCCGGCCAACATCTTCATCACGAACGAGAACAAGGCCGTGATGCTGGACTTCGGCGCCGCGCGTGAGGTGCTGAGCAAGGAAGGCAATTTCATCCGCCCGATGTACACGCCCGGGTTCGCCGCGCCCGAGATGTACCGCCGCGACGGCACGCTCGGCCCCTGGACCGACATCTACGCGATCGGCGCCTGCATCTATGCCTGCATGCAGGGCTATCCGCCGAATGACGCGCCGCAGCGCATCGAGAAGGATCGCCTCGCGCTGAGCCTCTCAAGGTTGCGCAATGTCTACTCCGACAACCTGATCGAAGTGACCGAGTGGTGCATGTCGCTCGATCCGCTGTCGCGCCCGCAGAGCGTGTTCGCGCTGCAGAAGGAGCTCGCGCGCGAAACCGAGCGGCGCTACACGAAACTCAGTTTCAGCGAGCGACTCAAACTCCAGCTGGAAAACCTCACCACAGGCGCCAAGGCCTGACCACGCACCATGCGCTTCTCCGTCTACCAGGTCAGCCGCAAGGGCGGCCGCGAAAAGAACGAAGACCGCATGGGCTATTGCTACACGCGGGACGCGGGGCTGTTCGCGCTCGCCGATGGCATGGGCGGCCACCCCGAGGGCGAGGTCGCGTCGCAGCTCGCGTTGCAGACGCTCGCCGCGATGTTCCAGCGCGACTGCAAGCCGACCCTGTCCGACCCCTTGCGCTTCCTGCAGGAAGCCACCATCGCCGGCCACCACCAGCTGCTGCGCTACGCGACGCAGAAGGCCTTGATCGACACGCCGCGCACCACCGTGGTCGCCTGTCTGCTGCAAGGCAACGCGGCCTACTGGGCGCACTGCGGCGATTCGCGCCTGTACCTCGTGCGCGGCGACAAGCTGATCGCCCGGACGCGCGACCACTCGTACTCCGAGCTGCAGCAGACCATGAGCCAGGTCGTGCCGATGCCCGACCGCTTCAACCGCAACGTGCTGTTCACCTGCCTGGGCAGCCCGGGCAAGCCGGTGATCGACACCGTCGGCCCGCTGATGCTGCAGGCCGGCGACCGGCTGCTGCTGTGCTCCGACGGCCTGTGGGGCACGGTCGACGACGCAGTGATCACCGAACAGCTGTCGAAGAACGTGATCTCCGACGCGGTGCCCGAGCTCGTCGAGCAGGCGCTGCGCAACGGCGGCGCGAAGAGCGACAACGTCTCGGTGCTCGCGGTCGAGTGGGAATCGGCCGAAGACAACGACAGCACGACCGGCATCTCCACGCAGCAACTCGGCGAAGAGGTGTTCGCGTCGACGATCCAGGCCAGCGTGCTGGGCAGCGACGCGCCGGACGAACTCGACGACGCCGAGATCGAGCGCTCGATCCGCGAGATCAACGAAGCCATTCGTCGCTCGTCGCAGAAAAAGAACTGAACCAGAGGGCGTTTCCTGCTGCGTGGACAATACGCGGCATGACCTTCCAACGCTCCTCCTCCCGCCCCTCGGACGCCTTGCGTCCGATCACCATCACACGCCAGTACACCAAGCACGCCGAAGGCTCGGTGCTGATCGAGTTCGGCGCGACCAAGGTGCTGTGCACCGCATCCGTCGAAGAGAAAGTGCCGCCGCACAAGCGCGGCAGCGGCGAAGGCTGGGTCACGGCCGAGTACGGCATGTTGCCGCGCGCCACCCACACGCGCAGCGACCGCGAGGCCGCACGCGGCAAGCAGAGCGGCCGCACGCAGGAGATCCAGCGCCTGATCGGCCGCTCGCTGCGCTGCGTGTTCGACCTGAAGGCCTTGGGGGAGCGCACGATCTCGCTCGACTGCGACGTGATCCAGGCCGATGGCGGCACGCGCACCGCGGCGATCACCGGCGCGTTCGTCGCCGCGTTCGATGCGGTGACGTGGCTGCAGGCGCAGGGCAAGCTCACGGCGTCGCCGATCCGCGAGTTCGTCGCCGCGGTGTCGGTCGGCATCGTCGACGGCACGCCGCTGCTCGACCTCGAATACATCGAGGACGCGGCCTGCGACACCGACATGAACGTCGTGATGACAGCCGCCGGCGGCTTCGTCGAAGTGCAGGGCACGGCCGAAGGCGCGGCGTTCTCGCGCGACGAGATGGGCCTGTTGCTGGGCCTGGCCGACAAGGGCATCCGCGAACTGGTGGCCACGCAGCGCCGGGCCTTGGGACTTTGACGATGCGGCTGGTGCTGGCGTCGAACAACGCGAAGAAGCTGCTCGAGCTTCAGGCGCTGCTCGCCCCCGCGGGTGTCGAACTGGTGACGCAGGGCAGCCTGGGCGTGAGCGAGGCCGACGAGCCGCACCACACCTTCGTCGAGAATGCGCTGACGAAGGCCCGCCATGCCGCTCAGCACACCGGCGGTGCGGCGATTGCCGACGATTCCGGCTTGTGTGTCGACGCGCTCGGCGGGGCGCCCGGCGTGATCTCGGCGCACTACGCCACGGTTCCGACGCGCGTCGCGGATCGCGAAGCTCATCGGCGCGTGCAGGACGCCGCGAACAACGCGCTGCTGCTCGAGCGCCTGCAGGGCATCACCGATCGGCGTGCGCGTTTCGTCAGCACGCTGGTGGCGGTGCGCTCGGCCGACGACCCCGAGCCGCTGGTCGCGGTCGGCCGCTGGCAGGGCGAGATTCTCGGCGCGATGAGCGGCGAGGGCGGCTTCGGCTACGACCCGCTGATGTTCATTCCGGCGCTTGGCAAGAGCGTGGCGCAGATGGATGCGGCGACCAAGAACGCGCACAGCCACCGTGCGCTGGCCGCGGCGCAGATGCTGATGCTGATGCGCGAGGCGTGGCGGCTTGGCTGAGATACCGATCCATGCGGTGAGCGGCGACGCCGCCACCGAATCGGTCGCGGAACGGCTGTCGCGCTACATGCGCCCTGGCACGCTCTCGCTGGCCGCACTGCCACCGCTGTCACTCTACGTGCACCTGCCGTGGTGCCTGAAGAAGTGTCCGTACTGCGACTTCAACTCCCACGAGGCCAAGGGCGAGGTCGAACAAGGCCGCTACCTCGACGCGCTGCGCGCCGATCTCGAAGCCGCGCTGCCCTTCATCTGGGGCCGGCGCGTGCACACGATCTTCATCGGTGGTGGCACGCCCAGCCTGTTCGCGCCCGAGGCCATTGCACAGCTGATCGGCGACATCCGCGCGCGGCTGCCGCTAGAGCCCGGCTGCGAGATCACGCTCGAAGCCAATCCCGGCACTTTCGAGCGCGATCGTTTCCGCGGATACCGCGCCGCCGGGGTGACGCGCCTGTCGGTCGGCGTGCAGAGTTTCGACGACACGAAGCTGGCGGCGCTCGGCCGCGTCCACGATGGCGCCCAGGCGCTTGCCGCGGTCGAGGAAGCCCGTGCGGCCTTCGACACCTTCAACATCGACCTGATGTACGCGCTGCCCGGCCAGACGCTGGCGGAGTTCGAAACCGACCTGGCCCAGGCGCTCGCGCTAGAGCCGCCGCACCTGTCGATCTACCACCTGACATTGGAACCGAACACGTTGTTCGCGAAGTTCCCGCCGAAGGCGCTGCCCGACGACGACACTGCGTTCGACATGCTGGACCTCATCACGGCACGCACCGCGGCCGCCGGCCTGGAGCGTTACGAGGTCTCGGCGTTTGCGCGCCCCGGCCACCGCTGCGAGCACAACCTGAACTACTGGCAGTTCGGCGACTACCTCGGTATCGGTGCGGGCGCGCACAGCAAGCTCTCGTTCCCGCACCGCGTGGTCCGGCAGACGCGGGCTCGCGATCCGGCGAGCTACATGGCCCGGGCGCTGGCCGGCCATGCCATCACGCTGGACGACGAGGTGGCGCGCAACCAGCTGCCGTTCGAGTTCATGCTGAACGCGACGCGGCTGAAGGATGGTTTCGAGCTGATGCGTTTCGGAGAGCGCACCGGGCTGTCGCTCGCGGCGCTGCAGCGCGGCCTGGACGAGGCCGAGCGCCAGGGCCTGATCGCACGCGATTTCGCACGGGTCTGGCCGACCGACCGCGGGTTCGACTTCCTGAACGATCTGCAGGGCCTCTTCCTGCCCTGAAGGCTCGGCCCAGCGCCGGGCCGCTCCCAAGCGGGCCGAGACCCGCCCGGCGGGTGGTGGCGTATTCCGCCACCGGGTGCCCCATTCAAACCCGGTTGTGCGACATCCCCGAGGTGCTGCGCAGCCGATCGATCAGGCGCGCGGCGATCTGCGACAGCGGCAGCACCTCGTGCGCCGCGCCGGCCGCGATAGCCTCGCGCGGCATCCCGAAGACGACGCAGCTCGCCTCGTCCTGCACCAGGTTGTAGCTGCCGGCGTCGCGCATCTCCTTCATTGCCCGCGCACCGTCGCCGCCCATGCCGGTGAGCATGATGCCCAGCGCATTCGGCCCGACCACGCGCGCGGCCGACTGGAACAGCACCTCGACCGACGGCCGATGCCGGTTCACCGGCTCGCCCTCGGTGACGCGCGCAATGTAGTTCGCGCCCGAGCGTTCGACGCTGAGGTGCTGCACACCGCCCGGCGCGATGTAGGCGTGGCCCGGCAGGATGCGCTCGCCGTCGCGCGCCTCGGCGACGCGGATGCGGCACAGGCCGTCCAGGCGCGCCGCGTAGCTGCGGGTGAAGCCGGCCGGCATGTGCTGCGTGATGACGATGGCCGGGCAATCCGGCGGCAGTTGCGTCAGCACGTCCTTGGTCGCTTCGGTGCCGCCGGTGGAGGCGCCGATGAAGACGATCTTCTCGGTCGACAGCCGCCCCAGCGAACTCATCGGCGGCGCGGCCGGGCGGGCCGCTTCGGCGGCCTTGGCGGCAGCGGTCGGCGGGCGGCGCAGCGTGGCCTTCGCGGCCACACGCACCTTGTCGGTGATGTCGTCGGCGAGCAGGCGCAGGCCATCGGCCACGCCGACCTTGGGCTTGGCGACGAAGTCGACCGCGCCGAGCTCGAGCGCGCGCAGCGTGACGTCGGCGCCGCGCTCGGTCAGCGTCGAGACCATCACCACCGGCGTCGGCCGCAGCTTCATCAGGCGCGCGAGAAAGTCGATGCCGTCCATGCGCGGCATCTCGACGTCGAGCGTGATGACGTCGGGGTTGAGGGTGCGGATCATCTCGCGCGCGACCAGCGGGTCGGCGGCGGTGCCCACGCACTCCATGTCGGTCTGGCGATTGATGATCGCACTCAGCAGGCTGCGCACCAGTGCCGAGTCGTCCACCACCACCACGCGGGTCTTGGTCATTGCTGTCGAGCTCCCCTCAGAACAAATCGACCGAACCGCCGCCGGTGGCGGCAGGCACGGCCTTCTGGGCGGCGGCGCGGTCCTGCGCCGCGAGCGATTCGGGGTTGGACGCCGCGAGCCGCTTGACCATCGCCTTGCCGCTGGCGGGCAGGAAGCAGACCTTGCGGGGATACGGCCCCTGCACGTCCTTGGCCATGATCGGGATGCGTTCGGTCTTCAGGTAGTCGACCACGAACGCGGTGTTGCGCTCGCCGATGTTCATCGTGTTCATGCCCTCGATCACCTGGCCGCCGCCGAAGACCTTGGCCTCCATCGTCGCGCGCGAGGCGCCGTGCTTCATCATTTCGTTGATCAGCAGTTCCATCGCGTAGGAGCCGTAGCGGCCCGAACCGGCGTCGCCTTCGGGCAGCATGAAGTGGTTCATGCCGCCGACCTTGGCCTCGCGGTCCCACAGGCAGGCGGCGATGCACGAGCCCAGCGTCGTCATGATCAGGATGTCTTCGGTGTAGACGAAGTATTCGCCCGGCAGGATCTTCACGGCGTCGTTCTTGAAGAAGGCGTCGTAGAAGAAGAACGAGGCCTCGCCCGGCTTGCGCGCACCGGCCTTGAGCTGGCTCAGGCGGGTGCCGGGCGCAGCGTCGCCCGTCGTGGGCATGGGGCGCGATGGCGCGGCGCTGCGAATGGGCGTGGACATGGTGATGATGTATCGGCGTGGGCTGGGCGGGACTTGAGACAATCGGCCAGGTCAGGCTCAGAGCCGTTCGTAGACCGTCTTGCCGCGCAGGCGGAACTGGACCTTCAGATCGGTGAAGTTTTCCGAGTGACCGATGAACAGCAGGCCCTGGGGTTTCATCACCTCGTGGATGCGGGTCAGCACGCGGCGCTGGGTTTCGGCATCGAAGTAAATCATCACGTTGCGGCAGAACACGATGTCGAAGGCTTCGCCGAGCGACCAGCGCTGGTCCATCAGGTTGTGGGCGCGAAACTCGACAAGCCGCGCGACCTCGGGTTTGATGCGCATGAAGCCGCTGTTGTCGCCAGTGCCGCGCAGGCAATGCCGGCGCAGCCGTTCCGGGCTCAGGCCGCGCGCGTCGGCCGGGTAGACGCCGCGCGACGCGACGCCAAGCACCTTGGTGTCGATGTCGCTGGCGACGATCTTCACATCGGGCTGCGAACCCAGCGCTTCGACCGCGGTCATCGCCAGCGTGTACGGCTCTTCGCCGGTCGAGGCGGCGTTGCACCAGATGCGCAGCGGCCGGCCCGCGCGCGACTTCAGCGCCTCGGCGAGCACATCGAAGTGATGCGCCTCGCGGAAGAATGCCGTCAGGTTGGTGGTCAGGCAGTTGACGAATTCCTGCCATTCATCGGTGGCGGCGTCGCCGGTCGCGGCGTCCAGCCACTGCAGGTAGGCGCCGAACGACCGGTGGCCGGTTTCGCGCAGGCGGCGCGAGAGCCGGCTGTAGACCATGGCCTGCTTGCCGGCGTGCAGGCTGATGCCGGCACGGCTGTAGATCAGGCTGCGGACCCGTTCGAAATCGCGCGCGTCGAAGCTGAACTCGCCGTTGACATCGCCAGCCGATCCAGAAGGGGGGGCGTTGACGCGGGCAACAGACAAGGCAACGCTCATGGGGTCTCCGGGTGAGTCGATCAGGCAAGGCCGGACGTGCCGACAGCGGCCGTCGCATGAAGGCTTATCGGCACGCCGAGGCGGGTGCTTGAGCCGAACCGAGTGCGCACGACGCCCCCGCGGCACTGGAAATGGCCGGCGTTTTCAGGGCATCTCCCCCGCTTCGGGCCCCGGGGCCGCTGCTAGACTCGGACCGCAGCAACTTCTCCGCCGTTCGTGCACAACACCCCCGAGTCCGCCGCTGCTCCCTTCGATGCGCCCGCGCTGCGGCTCGCGCCAGCGATGCAGTTGTTGCAGCAATCGGGTCACACGCTCCCGGAGCGCCACGAGGTTGGCCAGATCGTGTGGTTGCAGGCCGTGATCGATGGCCTGTGCGAGCTCTCGAGCCGCGACCCGCTCACCGGCCTGGCGAACCGCCGTCAGTTCGAGCTCGCCCTGGCCAGCGAGATCGACCGCGTCGCGCGCGCCGGGGAGCCCGCGCTGGTGCTGATGATCGACATCGACCACTTCAAGGTGGTCAACGACACGCACGGCCACCCGGCCGGCGATCTGGTGCTGAAGGCGGTCGCGCAGGCGCTGCACGAATGCATCCGCCCGATGGACACGCTCGCCCGCTTTGGCGGCGAGGAATTCGCGATGATCCTGCCCAATTGCCCGCCCTTGTTCGGCCAGGCCGTGGCCGAGCGCGTGCGCAAGAAGGTGCAGGCGCGCGCGGTCGCGATCGCGCCGAGCCAGCAGGTCAACGTGACGGTGAGCCTTGGCGGTGCCTTCGCGCCGCAGTGGGTGCGCTCGTCGGCGCCGCTCTGGATCGACCGCGCCGATCAGCAGCTCTACCGCGCCAAGGCCGAAGGCCGCAACCGCGCCTGCCTCGAACAACCCACGGTCTCGCTCGTCAGCCCCGAAGAAAAAGGCCTGCTGTTCGGCACCTCACAGTTCGCGGAAGTCCAATGAGCGGCAGCGCTGATGTGAAGGCCGCAGGCGCGCCATCGAAGCGCGCTCGCGTGCTGGCGTTGACCAGCGGCAAGGGCGGTGTCGGCAAGACCTTTCTGTCGGCCAACCTCGCCGCGGCGCTCGCCAAGCGCGGCCGGCGCGTGCTCGTGCTCGACGCCGATCTCGGCCTGGCCAACCTCGATGTGGTGCTCAACCTCTTCCCAAAGATCACGCTGCACGATGTGTTCACTGGCAAGGTCCAGCTCGAGGATGCGATCCTGCACGCCCCCGGCGGCTTTTCGGTGCTGCTCGCCGGCTCCGGGCTGGTCGAGTATTCGCGGCTCACGCCCGAGGTGCGCGAACAATTGCTGCGCATCATCGAGACGCTCGCGCCGCGCTACGACCACATCCTGCTCGACACCGGCGCCGGCATCTCCGACGTGGTGCTCTACGCCGTCTCGCTCGCCGACGACGTGCTCGTGCTCGCCACGCCCGAGCCGACCTCGATGACCGATGCCTACGCCACCATCAAGGTGCTGGCCACGCAGCAGCAGCGCCGCGAGATTCGGCTCGCGGTGAACCAGGTCGGGCGCATCGGCGAGGGGCGCACGATCCGCGGCCAGCTGCAGCTCGTCGTCGATAAATTCGTGACCCCGACCTTGCCCGCCGGCACCGGCGCGCTGCTGCTCGAGCTGATCGGCGAAGTGCCGCTGGACCCGAGCGTGCGCGAGGCGGTGCAAAAACGCCAGCTGCTGATCGAGATGCTGCCCGGCAGTGCAGCGGCTCAGGCGGTGCTGGCGATCGCCGCGAAGATCGCGCCGTGACTCCGAGCGACGAGCCGCGTGCCGGGACGAGCGCGTTCGACCGCGTCGGCGGCGAGGCCGGCACGCGTGCGCTGGTCGATCGCTTCTACGACTTGATGGATCTGGATGCGGCCTATGCCGAACTGCGCGCCCTGCATCCGAGCACGCTGGACGGCTCGCGCGACAAGCTCTTCTGGTTCCTGTGCGGCTGGCTCGGCGGACCGTCGCACTACACCGATCGTTTCGGTCACCCGATGCTGCGCGCGCGGCACCTGCCGTTCGCGATCGGCATCAAGGAGCGCGACCAGTGGATGGCGTGCATGCGGCAGGCGATGGCCGAAGTCGGCCTCGAGCCGACGCTGGCCGCGCGCCTCGGGGAGTCGTTCTTCGGCACCGCCGACTGGATGCGCAACCGCGGGCAATGACAGCCCCTCGGCCGGCTTGGGAGCGGCTCGGCGCTCGGCCCGCTGGCTTTATCGCGGCCCGAGCAGGACGAGCAGGGCGCCGTTGCCGCCATCGCTGGCGCGCGCCTGCGTGAAGGCGATCACCTCCTTCTTCTGCACCAGCCAGGTCTGGACCTTGCGTTTGAGCACCGGCTCGCGCCCCGGCGAGCCATTGCCCTTGCCGTGGATCACGCGCACGCAGCGCAGCCCGGCACGTTTGGCGTCGTGGACGAAGCGGTTGAGCCGCTCGCGTGCTTCGTCGCGGCGCAGGCCGTGCAGGTCGAGCTGAGCCTGGATCGCCCAGACGCCGCGGCGCAGCTTGCGCACGACCTCGGGGCCGATGTCGGCGCTGCGGTACGACAGCGCGTCGTCGGTGTCCAGCAGCGACTGTGCATCGAACTCATCCGAGATCGCCTCCAGCATCACCGCGGCCTCGTCGCGCTCGCGCTGCCGTGCAGCGGCCGGCGGGCGCGGTTTGCGCGCGGGGACGGCGACCTGCCTTATTGCGACGACCGGGCCGACGCTCAGCGCGAAGAGTTGCTGCTCGCGCTGTTCACGCGCGAGGCGCTCACGCTCCAGCGCGGCCGCCTGCTCGGCCTCGCGCCGCGCCTCCAGCAAGGCCTTGCGGATCGCGGCGAGCTCGCTCAGGTGACGCGCCTTGAGCGTCATGTTGTCGGCCTCGTCGTGCTCACAGCAGGCCCCGCTCCGCGAACGAGACGACCTCGTGGCGACCGACGATCAGGTGATCGAGTACGCGCACATCGACGAGCGCGAGCGCGCTCTTCAGCGTCTGCGTCAGGAACTCGTCGGCCCGCGACGGCTCGGCTGCGCCCGACGGGTGGTTGTGCGCGAGCACGACCGCACCGGCATGCAGCTCGAGCGCACGCTTCACGACCTCGCGCGGGTACACCGACGTTTGTGTCAGCGTGCCGCGGAACATCTCCTCGAGCTTCAGCAGGCGCTGCTGCGAATCCAGGAACATCACCGCGAACACCTCGAAGCCGCGCCCACCAAGCTGCAGCTGCAGGTAGTCTTTCACCTGCTCGGGCCGATCGAACACCGGCCGCAGCACCATCTCCTGCGTCAGTGCGCGGCGCGCGAGTTCGATCACCGCGGCGATCTCGGCGCGCTTGGCCGGGCCCAGGCCCTTGATGAGCTTGAGATCGTCGACGCCAGCGCGCAGCAGGCCGGGGATACCGCCGAAACGGTCGAGCATCTGCTGCGCGAGCTGCAGCACCGAGATGCCGGGCAGCCCGGTGCGCAGCAGCAGCGCGATCAGCTCGGCGTCGGCGAGCGCGGCCGCGCCGCTCCTGAGCAGTTTCTCGCGCGGGCGGGCCTCGGCGGGGATGTCCTTCAGCACGTCATCACCATGGGTCGGCCATGCCTCGTAAAATCAGGGTCACAGTCTATCGGCAGCCCTTGCTCGCACGGATCTGCCGCACCGGGATATTCATTGAATCAAGTCCAACCGGGGTCGTTCCTGACCTTGCATTACCGCCTGGCCGGCCCTGATGGCGCCGACCTGATCAACACCTTCCACGACAAGCCGGCGACGCTGTCGCTCGGCACCGGTGAGCTCGCGCCCGCGATGGAGGCGCGCCTGCTCGGCCTGCCCGAAGGCACGCACCGATCGTTCGAGCTCGCGCCCGGCGAGGCCTTCGGCGAGCGCAACCCCGAGCTGCTGCAGCGCGTGAAGCGCGCGCTGCTCGACGAGCTCGGCGACCCCGACGAGCGCTACAGCGTCGGCGACGTCGTGCAGTTTCCGACGCCCGACGGGCAGGGGGCCTACGCGGGGGTCGTGCGCGAGGTCGACGGCGAGGTGCTGGTGTTCGACTTCAACCACCCGCTCGCCGGCCGGCCGGTGACGTTCGAAGTGCAGCTGATCGGGGTACTTTGATGAACGCAGAACTGCAAGAGATCGTTCTGGCCGAGCCGCGTGGCTTCTGCGCCGGCGTGGACCGCGCGATCGAGATCGTCGAGCGCGCGCTCACCAAGTTCGGCGCGCCGATCTATGTGCGCCACGAGATCGTGCACAACACCTATGTGGTCAACGACCTGAAGGCCAAGGGCGCGATCTTCATCGAGGACCTGGCTGATGTGCCGCCCGGGGCGACGCTGGTGTTCAGCGCGCACGGCGTGTCGCAACAGGTGCGGCGCGAGGCCCAGGCGCGCGGCTTCAGCGTCTTCGACGCGACCTGTCCGCTCGTCACCAAGGTGCATGTGGAAGTCGCCAAGCTGCACAAAGAGGGCTTCGACTTCATCATGATCGGCCACAAAGGCCACCCCGAGGTCGAGGGCACGATGGGGCAGCTGACCGAAGGCATCTACCTGGTCGAGGATGTGGCCGATGTCGAGCAGGTGCAGGTCGCGCAGAGCGACAAGCTCGCGGTCGTGACCCAGACCACGCTGTCGGTCGACGACGCGGCGGAGATCCTGCGCGCGGTGAAGCGGCGCTTTCCGAACGTGCGCGAACCGAAGCAGCAGGACATCTGCTACGCGACGCAGAACCGGCAGGACGCCGTGAAGCTGCTCGCGCCGAAGGTCGACGTGGTGATCGTCGTCGGCAGCCCGACCAGCTCGAACAGCAACCGGCTGCGCGAACTCGCACAGCGCCTCGGCACCGAGGCCTACATGGTCGATGCACCGGACGATCTGCAAGCCGAGTGGTTCGTCGGCAAGCTCAGCGTCGGGCTGACCGCGGGCGCGTCGGCGCCGGACATCCTGGTGCAGCAGGTGATCGAACGCCTGCGTGCGCTCGGCGCGGTGTCGG
>Ga0307517_10007351_pt1 | contig 16080 bp, 9 predicted proteins | sample 23_EM_MG_FD_194515 | JGI IMG/M metagenome (GOLD analysis project Ga0307517, IMG submission 194515) | Populus trichocarpa ectomycorrhiza microbial communities from riparian zone in the Pacific Northwest, United States - 23_EM | ecosystem: Host-associated > Plants > Roots > Unclassified | place... | reverse complement strand
CCCCTGAGGAGTTGGAACTTAGGTCATAGTTGCCTGACCTAGCCAACCAGCCTGCTTGGTAAAACAAGCGAACCAAGACTGTACCAGAAAACCCCTGTTTCAGGGAAAACACAGTCAGAAGCCGACAACTTGGAGCCCACGGCGAGGGGATTCAACAGAAACAACACCACTCTCTCTCACACCCTATTAAACCCATTCAAGTCGGCCTCTACAGGTACTCTACCCCTCAAGCCTAAAGAGATGACCCAAGATATAGACCACCACGATGTTCAGGACTCTCCTGACACCTCTCAATCACCCCCTCTCTCTAACCACCATTTCCTTCTCCCCTTGGCTGGAGCCAAGTATGCTCCCAGAACCCTCCGCTTGAACCAAGGCAAACGAGAACTATCCCACTTCCTTCAAGTCTACAGCCACCTTTGCGTCCACTATAACATAGTCCAAGAACAAGAAAAATGTTTTGGAATCCTTACCTACTGTACCCCCAAGGTAGTCAGGATGATTGAGAAGCTCCCCTCATTCAACGAAGGAGATTTCCTCCAGCTGATCAAGGACCTGTACTATTTCCTGGAAGATGATGATGACACCTACAATATCAGCAAAGTGCAGACACTCACCAGGAGATGGAGAAAGCGTCACATTGAGTCACTAGAGAAGTTCAAAAGGTACCAACGAAAGTATCTGGACCTGGTAGGAAAAGCCAAAGGGTCTCATAACATGACTGAAGAGGACTACAATCGATACTTCTGGGAAGGAATACACCGTTCCCTCCGCAAGAAGATTGAAGACCGGATGTTGGTAGCCGACCCAGAATTAGATGTCTCAACCCCCTTTGAAATGGCCCAGGTTGTAAAAGCTACTGGATATATCTTCAACAAGCATCGATTTGACCAACACCTCTTCAATAAGACTGGCCATGACTCCTCAGAAACCGAGTCTGAAGATGAAGATGACCACCCACTCAAACCCAGCAACTCAGACTCGGAAGAAGAGAAGGAAGAAGACAGTGATGACTCTGACAGCCCCAGGAAAACCTCATCCAAGAAGAAAGCTGAAGAACGAAAGGCAACTCTCCAGAAGGATGCCCTACGTAAGAAAGAAGATGGAGAGATATCAAAGCTTGTTCATGAAATGGGACGACTCAAACTCACCGACCCCAAGTATCGAACTCGCTATGTAGAAGTCATCTGGAAAGACCCAAATCTCAAGGATGTTCTGGAAAAGCCAAAACCCCGATCTGCTCCAGACATCCCAGGACCAGTTGACTTACCTCAGAGAGACCTTCCCCCTCATCAAGTTCTTGGCACACCCCCTCAACCAGCCTATGGGCCACCTCATCAGGCATACCGACCCCCTCAAGGATATGGACCCCCTCATCAAGCATATGGACCCCCTCCTCATCAAGGATATGGACCTCCCCCACATCAAGGATATGGACCTCCTCCCCATCAAGCTTATGGACCCCCCTCCTCATCAGGATTCAGACCTCCTCAGCAATCATTTCCCCCCTCACGACCACCATTTCCTTCTGGACAACCCCCAGACAGAGCATCTTATTTTTGCTTTGGCTGTGGGAAGACTGGACATCGAACCATACAATGTGGCGAAATTAACACTCTCATACACCAAGGGATTGTTACCAGGGACAGCCTAGGCAGAATTCAATGGCCTGATGGTTCCCCCATTCGCAAGGACAGAGAAGATACATTGTTACAAGCTATCAACAAGGCGTCAAAGAAGACAAACATAGTAAGGGCTGAATTTAGCCCTGAAGATTACAACGACGTCCATCAATATGTAGGGATAGCTAGGGAAGACGATGATGCCAGCTCTGATGAGCAGGAAGAACTAGGCTGGACATCTGGGCATATAGACGACCGTTACTCTTTGGGAGCAGAAAGAAGTCCAAGAGTCAGCAGAGAGACAAGGAAACAGGTTCAATTCAACCCACCTGGCCTCACCCAAGGGGTGAAGAAGCTCCCCGAGCGTAGGGATGCAGTAGGCGTAGGAAGGCAAAGGCCTCCCATCAACCAACCCACCAACCTCAACAGCCAACAGTTTGGGTCTCCCAAACGAATTACCCCCTTCGACATTCACAAGGGTAAATTTGAAGGCGAAAAGGATGACCAACTCCTCCCAATGGAGGTTGACCAAGGAGTCGTAGAAGAACCTAGAAAGGAAGCGAGGAAGGGAACGACGCACCCAGGTAGGGGCGAAGTTCTCAAAGTGACCAATCCAGGGCCTAGAGCAGGAAGAACAAGTTCAGAAATTATTCAAGACATCATGAAGATGCCACTCACAATATCGGTTGAGGAGGCAGTGCATATGTCGCCGACTTTGCGACGAGACCTGACGTCCGCTTCGAAAGCAACACGCGAGGCCTTGCCCCAAGGGTTGGAGAAAAAAGAGAAGACCGTCTTCCAGTCGAGTGTTTCACAGTCATTGCTTCAAATGCAGGAAAGAAGATTATTAGGAGAACCAAGGGACGACCTGTTGACAGTAACAGCGCGAGTCGGGTGAGCTAAATTAACAGCAGTCTTTGATAGTGGCTCACAAGTCAATGTGCTGAGCGACAAATATAGTCGAAGATGTGGCTTACCGATTATGACCGACGGATCTGATCGACTCAAGATTTCGGGAGTAAACGGGGGACTTGCGCGTTGCGTTGGGATAATACCAAATGCGAAAATCCGCCTTACCGATAGCGAGTTGGAGACGATCGGAGAGTTAATCGTCGTCGAAGATGCCGGATTTGATGTATTGTTGGGAAGACCCTGGGCGACAGTCAATAGTGCCGGACTCCACGAATCTGAAGAGGGAACATACCTAAGCTTCGATAGCGAAGGCGGACGTTACGAAGTTATGGTATCACCGAACCCAAGCTACGAACGACCCGCGAACAGGAAGCAAGCCGCTGTGTGTTTACGCCGCGATGAGAAATTCGACGATAATACACTAGCAACTGTATCTCACGTCAGTGAAACCAATATTTCTGACGGCGAGATCGACTTGGACCCACCTGAAGGATTTGTGGATACCGACAAAAGTCTGTCGCGAGGATGGACCCCGAACGGAGTGCAAGATGAGCTCGATTACGGACAGGAAACGCGAAGCCGAGCACGAAGTGGCGGCGAAGGTGACGACCAGCGATGTTGGTTAGATCCACCCTCAGGATCCTTCAGTGATAAAGGATTTGAGACGGCCGAAAGATGTGCGACAATGTTTATTGAGAAGGATCTACACGAAAGTTACATCAAGATGGTCCAAGCAGGAGCTAACGAAGCTGAATGGGATCTGTTCTGCATGGCCGAGAAGCGCCGCCGGAAACGCGACACAGCCCAGTGGCAAGAATGGAAGGACGAACGAGAGAGTATGGAGCTACAAGAAGACGACCTAGAAGACGACATTGGTCCGCCAGACCCACCAGTACCCTCCGAGCCAATCGCAACTCCCGAACCAGCCCAACGGCCCCCGAGAGCCCCGAAGACGAACAAAAGGAAACAAGACACCTCGGTCATCACAGCCGCGAGACGATCGCGACGCGTGAGACAGGAATCTCGGCGAGCTAAAGAGAGTGATGAGTGGCAGGCCATGAAGAGGAAAGCCTACGAACGAGAAGAAAAGCTCACCCGGAAAACGGTCAAGAGTCGCAATCATGCGGCGACCGAATCGATCGTAGCCAGTTTCGGGGCCAGGATCAGCACCCGAGGGCCAGACAATCACCGCGAAGAGACAGACGTGTATGACGATGAAAGTGACAAAACGCGTCATGAGAGTAGGCAGATGCATGTGAAATATGGAGAGGATCGAGACGAGCGAGAACCCGTGGACTTGATGGATCCAGACGCCGCTGTGGTAAAAAGTTCAAGACTTTGGGCACCATACGGGACAGAAGAAGGCAACACTTACCAAATCGGACGAGTATTGTTGCGCGAAAGGCGACAGGAAAACCCGCCGCGGATGGCGATTGAATCGGAACGTGTGAAACCCCTTGACCGTGAAATTCCTGGGTGGTACATCGCCCCTGGAGATGGAACGTTTAACGAGTTCAAGCAACACCCATGGATCAGTCGCGACGAAATGGAATTTGTAATGAACTGGATACAGAACTTACCAGGAAGTGAAGGAGTCCACTTTTTCATCCACGCGGCAAGCGAGGCAGGAATCGCAGTATCGATTGTACCGACGCCGGTGGAAGAGAAACCGTACCGAACAGAGAAAGGGCCGGAGTATAGGATACTGTGGATGGAAAGAGGGTCCGATGGGCTGCTCGTTGTAATCCCAGACCACACACTTGCGTGCGCGGTACGTTCGACACAAAAGAGCCGAGTCGGATTCTGTGGATGCACCCAAGAAGGACGTGGGCCTATGATCGCGACGAACACCCGCCGATCAGAAAGACACAGCCTGAGAAGGATGAAGAAGACATACCGTGAAGATGAAGAAAGTTTGAGCGAGTCCGAGGACGAAAGAGCTGAACTTGCCCCCCAAAATCGCACATTCCGCTGTCTTTCCGCAAGACTAGTCTACGACACAACCCCAGAATCGATTGAGGAAGATCAGACCCCCCCTGACAACCCGGGACTAACAGAAACGGACGAAAACTCACCCGAGCTCCAGCCCGAGGACCCACGACCCCGCGATGTCCGAAGAATCGAAGATCGAGACGACAGAGATCAGGGTGAGAAGAGAGCCGTTCGAGGATTCACCCACGAGGTAACCACCCCGGAAACGTCACGCGATAGATCCGCAAAACGTTCGAAATACATAAAACCCCCTAAAGTCCACCAACGCCCGACGAAGATACCATCGAAGGCGATCCCAGTACCTATGAAACACTATGAAGAATCCGTCATACATGCCCAACAAACCACCTCTCCTCATCCAATCCCTCAAAAACCCTCTATTCCCTTCCCCGACATCTCCGACGTATGGTATGAACCCTCGATCCGTTCCCGCGTCCGCACAAACATCGTCTGTGACGACGAGGACGAACCTGAGGGATCAAAATCAATATCAACCCCGGAGACAGGGCAGGATCACATCGAGGGAGACGAACCCAACAAGGAACCCCATCAACCCCCCTCAAACACCAGCGACTCCAATGCCCTTGACGATGGCGGCCTAGAATTCGATCGGCAAATCACCTTAGGGCTCGATATCAGCTGTCCTATCCCACGACATACCAAATACTTGCCTATCATCCAAACCCGAAGTAACGGTATGCTTGCGGCACGCGAAGTCGTCCCCTTCGCTCAGTACGACCACGAAGAGGATTATGAGTTCTATGCAAGAGGAGTGACGTTAGCGATCGACAACCCTAACAATGAAACAACCTACTATCGAGGAAACGCGGTTATCCGTATAACCGATCGTGACGTACGGCCTGGACCTCGGACTCCCACTAGAATACGAGTAGACCATATGCGGCGAAAGTTATTCCGGATGAATCAGCCTACGGGTGACAGCAAGGACAAAGAAAGAATACACTTACCGGAGCCGAACAAGGGAGCCCCAGAGATCCACCAGGTCCCTCGCGAGCACCCCGGAAAACATCAGGAAAACCACGAAACTCCACCAAAAGATAGCGACGGACAAGAGATGACGAAGGAGGAACTAGAAGCAGTGGTCTCCCGCCTGATAGACGACCCGATCAATGAAGACCAAATCGTACGCGCCTACGAAATCCGCAAGGACAACAAGGGCGTAGTCCATGTGACATTGATGGGGCCTGATCAGCAAGAATGGAAGAGCAAGAGCACAGGATCTGTGGAGAAGTGTGTGAGAAATGGGCCAAACGTTGACGAAACGGCGCAAGATGGTCAACTCACAGCAAGACTTACCCAAATAGGAAGTGACCCACACCCTTCCGATCACGACTCTATACAGAACCGCGCCACGAACGAAATACACGAAGACGATTGGGCCGCTTTCCCATGGAATACTCAGGAAACTGAGGGAAAACAATGGTGGTGGAAGAACCCTGAAGACGACCTGACAGACTCCGATGAGAAACGGGTGAACAATGAGAAAAATATAAAACAAACTCATGAGGAGCAACAAGAGAGATTTCTTCATCCCTCTCGCTCTCCACCTACGTTCCCTCAAAGAACCAGTTCCCCTCTCTCTCAGCTGTCAATCTGCAGTATAGGAATGAGCTCGCGACCGGAGCCAACACGACACCCCTCCCAAACATTTATCCGCCTGAGCTTACACTCCGACAACCCCTTACCCCTCTCAATCGCCCCCGAGGACAATGAGCCACTCGGGGACGAAGATTCCGACTTCTACGTCATCCCCGAAGTACCCGACATTCTCCGACCCGGCATAATCACAGCCTCGCACTTCACCAGACTCGAGTCCACCGAGGACGCCCCAGCAGTAGCCTCATTCTTTGGGTACGGGAGTACTATCGTACTCGAGGATGGAGACGGAAGGACCCGAGTATATCAAGGACATACACTCGTCCACCTCTATGCCCCCGATATGCCCAACTCAGCCGAATATCCACCTCCGCCCCCATTGGAGAGGACGACAGCAGCCCGTTCAGCTTTCCGACAGCTCAGCAGCACCACCAACTCACCTACCCCCGACCCCTCTGATTCCCAAAACCCGGGAGTGGGTGGACTTGTCACTTCCGTTCAGGCCATTCGGTTCAATCCCGGCAGCGGGGGGACCGATCGATCTGTCGAACGACGCGGAACCCCTGCAATCAATCCTGATAGTACCTCGCGAGCGAGTACTAACAGAGGCCGAGAACTGTCAGCTGCGGAAACGCTGGTCAGCTTACGAGAGCGAAGAACCGGCAGTCACTCACCCGATGATATCAAAACTGAACCCCTCGCGCCCACGGCCCCAGGTAATGCTCGTAACCAAGACGCGAACGAGCAGCTGAGGGCTAATGATTCCTTAGCGAACCCAGCTACGCGAACCAAGATTAGATTCGTGCGTGGAGGAGTGCTTCGCGGGACCGTCGACATACCCGCATCACCAACCCATCCCACACCCTGTTCAGGACCCGAGGTCCGAGTGCCCGGAGTGCCTGCGAAAGAAGACAGCCAACCAGCCACCAACACCGACGAAAGGATGGACACCCACCCCATTACCCCCGAACGCGATCCTGATGGGATGGACACTGCCCCCGAAGTCGAAGACCCCCTCGGATCCCCTCCCGATTTATCGTACGCCGACGACGAGCCCATCGACGTCGACCGACACGACGCCTCGATCCCGGAGGCTGCGATGGAAGAAGACGGTCCTTCGCTTTATGAGAAGACGTATGACGCGCTGGAAACAGTCTTGGTATTCCGGAAGTGGAGACGAGGAGTCGGAGAGCTACGCCAGTTCATCCGGAACGGAACGCCGTGGACAAAGGTAGAGGTGCAGGATGTCCTGGGCGAGCTTGGCCTTCTCGAGTGGTGGTGGGCGCACAAACAAGCGAAGGAGAATGGAAAAGTGTTGAACTGGAAAGCATGGAGAGAGAGGATTGTGAAGGATTGGCAACGACGACACCCCCGAGTATCCGCGAATCGCTTTGAGGCCATGGCCGACGAGTTAAAAGAGGTGGAGGAAGAAGCCCAGACGGCCAGGAGCCTAGTGACGAGAGTCAAGACACGCGATGAAAACGAGGATGAGATGGACACTCAGGACGCACCTAGGACCCCCGACTCAGCCCCAATCCCTGTATGGCTCCCCTGCTCGCCTGCCGACTCCTTCGACAAAGACAATATCAATCCGCTCGAGATGGAGGCCACGCATCTTGGAGAGTTCAAGGGGCTTGTCGTCCGAGTTGAAGAGCTGGAAGAGAGAGTTAATAACACGGCGACGGAACTGCGAGCAAGCCTCGCGCGGCTTCACTCCCATATGCACGAGGCCAGCTTGGACTTGGAACAGCTCCGGTACGAGACTGAGATCGAGAAAGAGACGAGAGGAAGGAAGAAACGAGGAAAAAGGTCATATCGAAAAGCGAGAGGAAGGGCGGAGAATCTGGCCCATCGGTACCCGACGCGCTACTCGGAGTCCCGGCTGGATGAAGTGGTGGAAGCAGGAAAGAGAGATTATGGGACGATGGAGTGGAAAGTCCTGGCGGTCGAAGAAAAGATGGAAGAGATGAAGGAAGAGATCGAGCGCCTCAAGGTGGACTTAGCGAATGCCGAGGCCCTATCCCCCAAGATCGAAGCTCTATCCTCATCCCTCGACATGTTCCGGCTCAACCAGACCAAGGTCAACCTAGGCCTCGTCCAAGAACTCGTCAGATACAAGAACTTCTATGCCGAACAGCTAGAACCCCGACTCCAAAGCCACGAACGCGATCTCGCCAGCCTCAATGCACGCTACCAGATACTCTATGCCCTCGCTGTAGGATTGCTCGGAGTCCGCTCCAATATGCCGAATCAAGCCCCCAGGACCGAATCTATGCCCCGAACCCCGTCTCGTGTCTCCGAACCGACTCAACTCCCATCACCGCGACAGATTTCTCCCGTGTAAACCTATCAAAACCCCATATTTGCGACGACTTTTTCCTCTCTCCCATCTCTCTTTTTCGCCTCGCGACAACAACCGGCCTCTCAGCGCCACCGTAACGTTCAAAAACAGTAGGAAAATCTTGGTTAAAACACATCGTACGTGACCTCTCGACCCATTTCACCTCGTGCACCTGGAGTACGCCCCTCGCCTTCAACTCTCAAAACACACGCCCTCGAGTACCCCTTCCGACAAATCGTTCGACTGTACCATCACCCCGACCCGGTCTCCAAACCCCCGAGCGTAGCCGTGCCTGCTCGGACGAACATTTAACCCCGCGTTTTTTCGTACCACCCCTATTCGTGTATATTACGAGCCCCCTTCCCCTTCCTACCCAAGCCCACACCATCGCCAGTGCTGCGATTGGTATTTGTTCCGTACCCCCATCCGTTTTCCCTCTTCCCGCAATCCCTTTTTCGTACCGATCAAACCTTTCCTTACCCCCCCTCCGGTCTTTTCTTCGCGTAAATCGTACCGCGTCGCATATCATCTAGCCTGTACTCTACCCTGCCTGTGTAGACTACGAGGTTTCCTTATTTTGATATCTGATTAGGTGCTCTATACGCGTGAATTAAGGACTTAACTAAAGGTAACAAAGGTTGGCTTTCAAGCGCCTCGGACTTGGCACACGAAAGCTTGAAATCTGGGTAGCGCGGATAATCGTATCCGCATTACTACGTCCTTGATTGTGTTCGATACGAGCAAGGATCTTTAAAAGTACCCCGCGCACATTACCCGTTCGCACCCCAACTGCGACACAGCTCCCTCACCATTTCGACAGGACCTTCGTTCGACACGAAAACATTGATCACACCGCTTCGTCCACATCAACCGACCCTCTACGCGATCCCCAGGACAGGCTCGCGCACACTCGCGCGACCACCGATCCGCACCACTTTCCATTTTTACTAGCCTCGAGAACAGTTATCGATCGACTTGTGATCACAACCTTCCTCGTCCCCCCACCTCTCCGATCCCCATCTTTGCGGATCACATCGACGGGTACCGTTTACTCCGATCAACACCTTCCGTTGATCACTGTTTCCTTTCGTCCCTCCCTCCCGCCCTTAGTTCCGGTCTCTTTTTTTTTCCTTTTTTTTCTTTTTCTTTTTTGCGGAGTACCTGTGGTACAGGAATGGAAAAGATAAAATCTGACATAAAGAAAATGAAGTTCAACCTATCCAAATGGACAGACTCAGTGGGCTGTTATATAAAACAAGCTCAAAGAATCAGCAAAAAATTATGGATAAGACCAATACCTGCAGACTACACAGAAGCGGCCAAGGCCGTGTTGAGGTACAAAAAAGTAGACCAGAAAGTTCGACCTGTTCCCACCAAAATCCCCGAGCACATGAAAGTCCAACGAAGATTCCCAGAAGACCCCCTACACAACCTACCCACCCTTCCTCACCATCCACCAACCTTCCAACCAACACTCAAGATCACTGAAGAAAGGATGGATTCCCTAGGGATAGATGATAACCCTGAACTATGGCCAGAAGAAAAATGATTACTCCAACATGTACTGGTCCTCAATGAGCGAAGCATAGCCTTTGAGGAACAAGAAAGGGGAACATTCCGGAGAGATTATTTCTCAGACTACAAGATGCCTGTCATAGATCACCTACCATGGCAAGACAAGAATATGCCTCTACCCCAGGGATACAGGGATGAGATCATCAGACTACTCAAAGAAAAGATCAAAGCTGGAGTCTATGAAGAAGCCCAATCCTCTGACCGCTCCCGATGGTTCTGTGTCAAGAAGAAGAATGGAGAATTACGCATTGTCCATGATCTACAGAAGCTGAACGGAGTATCAATCAGAGACTCAGGAGTTCCTCCAATCCTAGAAGAATTTGTGGAAGCCTACGCAGGACGCAGCATATACACTGTCTTAGACATGTATTGGGGATTTTACGCCAGAATGCTGGATAGGGAAAGCAGAGACATGACAGCCTTCCAGACACCTCTGGGAGTGCTCCGGATTGCCTCTCTACCTATGGGCTATACAAATTCCCCAGCTGAATTCCAAGCCTGTATGATGTTCCTCTTACAGGATGAGGTCCCTGACACAGCTGGAGTCTTCATTGATGACATCCCAATCAAAGGGCCAGCAACTAAGTACCTTGGAGAAGATGGAAAGGAAGAGTGCCTACCCCAGAATCCCAGAATCAGACGCTACATCTGGGAACACCTCAATGATGTCCATCGAATATTACACCGCCTCGGGGAAGCTGGAGGAACGGTGTCAGGCAAGAAAATGCAGCTCTGTCAGACAGAAGTAGAGATTGTAGGAACCAAGTGTAGCTCCAAAGGAAGAGAACCCATCGATGCTAGAACAAAGAAAGTCCTGTCATGGCCCAGACCCAAAAACCTCAAGGAAGTCCGAGGATTCCTGGGACTATGTGGGACAGTCAGGATCTGGATCCAAGACTATAGCCTGATTGCCAAACCCCTTGTTGATCTGACCCGGAAAGGCGCAGAGTTTGTCTGGGAGCTAGCCCAGGAAAAAGCCTTTAAACATCTCAAACGACTGGTGACCAGTGCACCAGCTCTCAAGCCCATTGACTACCAAAGTGACCGACCTATATACCTCTCTGTGGATTCCAGCATCCATGGAATCGGATTCATTCTCTCTCAGGAAGATGAAACAGGACGACGAGCTCCAGCACGGTATGGCTCTCTTCCCCTCAAAAAGGAAGAAACCGAGTATGGGCAATCCAAGCTAGAACTATTTGGGCTACTCCGAGCCCTGCGACATTACCGAGCCTTCATTGTGGGGGCCAAACATCTCATTGTAGAAGTAGACGCCTCCAGCATCATAGGAATGTTAAAGAACCCAGACATTCAAGCCTGTGCCGTCATCAATCGATGGATCCAAGGAATCCTGCAGTACAAGTTTGAGCTATTACACGTTCCTGCCTACAAACACAAAGGGCCTGATGCCCTATCTCGACGCCCCCTTACAGCAGCAGATGACTCAGGAGAATCTGACCCAGATCTATGGGTAGATGAGATTGCACTCCTCACACGAAACCACACCAATCAACCCCCTTCTTCCAACATCACCCTAACTCTTTCCCCCTACACCCCACTGGACGACACCCAGTTCATAGAGTTCCTGAGTACCAGTGAGATTCCTCGAACATCATGGGCAGGGACCCTAGAACCCCAGGCCGCAGATCAGGAGCTGAGCAACATCCTCCGCTACCTTGTTACCGAAGAATGTCCCAAGCTAGCAAACCGACAAGCTATGGATCGGTTCAAACAGAAAGCAGAACAATTCTTTATCCAAGGAATCCACCTATATCGACGTCAGCCTGGATCACCCGCTCAGGTTGTCATTTTCAACCATGCTAGAAGACGTGCCATTCTCTGGGAAATGCATGAAGGGAATGCCCACCATGGGATCTGGGCTGTAGCCAAACAGACCACCCTACGCTACTATTGGCCCAACATCAGAGAAGACATCAAGCGTCACATCCAGAGTTGCCATGCTTGCCAACTTCGCTGCACCAAGAAAATGCACCTTCCAATCACCTCCTCACACCCCCAACGACTCTTCAGTAAAGTATACCTTGATGTCATGAAGATGCCCAAAGCTCGAGGCAAGCAATGGCTTGTCGCCTGCAGGGATGACCTTTCAGGAATAACTGAATGCAAAGCCCTGGCTCGAGACAAAGCTAATGCAATAGCCAAGTTCTTTCTCCATCGAATCATCCTTCGATATGGAACGGTACTAGAAGTCATCACTGACAATGGACCCTCCTTCCGCAAGGAATTCAAGAAACTCCTCAGTGACTATGGCATCAAACAGATCCGGATCTCTCCGTACAACTCTCAAGCCAATGGAGTTGTTGAGAGAGGACACTACAATATACGAGAAGCGCTTGTCAAGTTATGCAAAAATGACCTCTCTCAATGGCCGCTCATGGTACCAGCCGCTTGTTACGCTGACCGCATCACCATCAGAAAAGCCACTGGATTCAGTCCGTTCTTTCTATTACACGGAGTTCATCCTTTCTTGCCATGTGACCTGGTCGATGCCACCTTCATGGTAACTGAGTTCAAGCCCGAAATGACAGATGATGAGCTTATTGCTGCAAGAACTCGCCAACTTCTCCGCATGCCCCAAGATGTGGAACGAGCCCGTCAAACCTTAGCAAAATCTCGGTTCCGCTCAAAAGAAGCCTATGAGAAGAAGTTCTCCCGAAGATTACAGAAAGAAGATCATGTGCCTGGAACATTAGTCCTCATTAGGAATAAACCCATTGAGAATAGTGTATCCATCAAGCGGAAGACCGCCAATAGATATATGGGACCCTATCGTGTGGTACGCCGGACCCTAGGCGGATCATACGTACTGGCAGAAATGAATGGAAATGTGCTACGGCATACCACCGCAGCATTCCGGCTCATTCCCTATATCTCAAGAACAGATCTAGACCAACTGGACCCTGACGAGGAATCAGAACATGAAGAACGTAATATAGACAAAATTCCCCCAAATCCTAACTCCAGTAACGACTCCAGCGACACAGAAAATGAATCTACGCCCAGTCAATCAGATGAAAACGACACCAGCTCAGAAGAATCTTAGAATAGAATACAACAACGCTCACTTTAAAAACATCACCACGTTCCTTGCAAACCGCCACTATTCTCCAGTCGCTTTACCCCTGAAGGACAACATGCCCATCACCGAATTCTCCACCACTCTAGTAGCCCAACATGGCCGCTACTCCTCTGTCTATTGCCATGCCCTCATTCAATACTACCTTCTCCTCATCCTATGTTATCCCATAGCATACCTCTTCAACTGTTCGTTCATCCTCCATCACCCTGACCGACCACTCCCCATTCCGGTCTCTCCATCCTGGAACCGGACCATTCATTCATTCTACCTCAACATCGACATGTACCATTACCTCATGCAGCACTTCCCACACACGCCAGTTGTCCGCCGCTGGATGAACCGTTTCCAGTTAGAACGACGGGTACTCCCTGAATCCGCTAGTGTTCCCCCCATCGAATTGAACGGTGAACTCCATGGCCCCCGACTCCGCCAAGGCATGCTAGCCTATCAAGGAGGACGTGCATTATTCATCCGAGAAGAATTTGGACGACTGCCGACACAAGCCGAATATATCACTGCCGCCAGCTTCGTCATCCATTCCCAGACCGCTATCTCCCTCCATATCCCCATCCGCCACATTGACATCCAAGGACTACAAGATGAAGAGTTCCAGTCACCATTCCATGAAGCCGAGTGTTTTGAAGAAAACATGACGGTCTACTATCAGACCCTCTGGGCATCGACGGGCGACAACACGGTATAACGTACTGTTCTTATAGTTCAATCAAATATAGAATTCTTGACACATGTCAATCAATGTTTGATCCGCACCCCCGATCGCCAGATCAAACTTTATGTCAAAAATAACATAAACCCCTTGTTTCCATGCGAACTCCGTCCTTGCCCAGGGAGAAAACCCACGCACCTTCCCTACCCCATCCTCTCCGCTTTCCCCTTCACGCCTGCATCCCATTCTCCCTTCCACGCTCGTGCCCGCCGCCCTATCCTCGACTATATCTTCCCCTTCTCTCGTCAGGCATTTGGACAAAAGCCAGATCACCACGTCCACGTCTCCGTACGGCCACTCCACCCATATCTCACCGCCAGCTCCTCCGTTCGCCCAAAAAAGAAGTGAGTCCGTTGCGACGATAAGCAATCGCCAATGGAAGCAGGCTAACAATAAGGAAGTCCCTTGGCACTACCAATACGCCAATGGACTTCGGAGAACGATCAGGGAACCAAGTTAAGCTAGAAAACTGCACAGACACCTCTTGGACCACCGAATACGAGGTCCTTCAAAGCCTCTGTCACGATGCAAACCTGCGCGCTGCTGTCCTCCAAGCAGCCGAAGCTGCCCGGTTCTCTCAATGGGCGGACGTGTTCCTAATTCATGATCTCCTCTTCGTACCGCTCCTCCTTCCACCAAATATCACCGACGGAAAGTTCCTCAATATACTTTCCCAACATGCCTACGCCGTACTTTTACGATGATAAAATAGTTTTCTATATTACGCTCATGTACCCAAGCGTAGTTCCCTCGTTCTGAATCACAATAGGGAGACTCCCCATTCCTTTCACAAACGGCACCTTGCCGGATGTACTGCACGCTCTCCACTCCCTTGACAAAAACGCCACGACATCACCGCTCTTCCCCTCCCCTCATCATGGACATCGCCGACATAATCAATATAGCCCGCACCGAGGCCGGTGATCCTGGCTGGCCAGGACCCGGTCAAGACATCCTCGATTACTGCATCGAATACTTCCCCTCCAGGCGCCCCACGAATGGCCGCGAGATCGTGGAATACCTCCTCAGCAGTTACTACGAACGTCGAATGATCTTCCACATTGTACGAAGCAGGAGTCTCGAGGGGAACCCGCGATGGTTCTGCTTAATCCACCCCCTCCTCCGCCACCTTATCCTTATCCACACCTACACCTCCGAAGGAGAATTCCTCTCCAATCTACAAACAAGTCTCCTCCTCCCCGTCTACCAGAAGAAAGACACCGTCGACGGTACTACCTCTTAGGTACCGTCACCGCCCACCAACCGTTGCTTGCCAGACTAATCAGAATTAAAAGCCGCTCAAATCATTCCCCCTTCGCTTGCAACCTTCGGCGATTGAATCATCGACACTTCTCATGTGTACATACTATGCCCTTCATGTATTTACGTTACTGTGATCCCCCACGAACATTATCCTATACATGCTGTCTCTCCTAGTCTCCAACACCGCTCTCACGAACCAAAACAACAACGGCGGCAACACCACGCCTCTCACACACCTCTCCCACGCCGTCAGGACCGCCATCACCCCCGCCATGTGTCCCATGCCGTGCCGATCAAATAAAGAATAACATTCCCACGGCTTCGCCTTACCATTCTGCCAACACGCCCACAGGCGTCTACCCTCTTTCGTCCACCTACCCGCCACGTCATCAATCGAAAAACTCTCGCCACCACAATCCCACAGATTAATCAAAAATGCCACCACGTTCCGACTACATCATAGCCTACACCCCGATCCCCTTTTCGGATGGGGAACATTGGAAAACCAGCTTCGACGTCCTTTTCTATTTGGCCAGCCATCCAGCCGAGCGCGAGCGGTTGATGAACCGTGCCCGGGAACGTGCCAAGGGAGAATCCTGGAATTACCTAATCACCCATCCCCTCCTTGGTGACTGGAGGCTCTCTATCCATTCCGAAGGAGACGACCAAACATTTCTCCAAGCCATCCAAACCCTCCTCCTCTACAGGGGAGGCCTCTGGTATGAGATACCTGGTCTAGAATCAGACTGGAGGTATCTCATCCGCTCCCTCCCTCCGGCAGCCTTGGCTGAATAATCTCCTTTCTCCTCAGCTTCTAAAAAATTCACAGACATGTGATCGGGGACGATCATTCTAAAAGTTCCCCGCGGATGTCGAACATGAGGAGAGGACAGGTAGATTATTAGCCAGAACTGTACCCTCTCTCTCCCTC
>Ga0307517_10007350_pt1 | contig 16080 bp, 16 predicted proteins | sample 23_EM_MG_FD_194515 | JGI IMG/M metagenome (GOLD analysis project Ga0307517, IMG submission 194515) | Populus trichocarpa ectomycorrhiza microbial communities from riparian zone in the Pacific Northwest, United States - 23_EM | ecosystem: Host-associated > Plants > Roots > Unclassified | place... | reverse complement strand
CTAATATTAGCTATGGTCTGAAGTTTGCACATCTGCGAATTTGTAGTAACTAACAAAGAGTTGCTTATTAACCGGTGTCTCAGACACTGACAGGGGCGGCACAAAATTTTGCAATGTCTCAGCAGTCTAGGAGATAATACCAAATGCCTCTATATTAGAGCCCCTCCCTCTCTTGAGGAGCCAAATATTCGGTAGGTCTTTCATCTTGACTGTCGTACCGTATCGGCTTAAGCAATTGTGGTATTGCAATGGTTGGGGGTTATGGGGAATTGTGGTGGCATCCGTTGTCTCAGGACTTATTCTCGCCGCGAGTAGCACTTCTAGGGCCTTAAATATCCGGAGTCTGCCACCTTCGCCCAAACCCTCTCAAAAAAACCTTTCCATCTTTCGTCACTACCCCCACCTACAAACTGCAACTCTGAAAAGACAGAACGATAAGCGAGACAAGATGGGCTCTTCGGCATATCAAACCCCGACCGTTACCATAAATAGCAATATTGGTAATGTGACCGACAGCTATAAGAATGTGTGGAATAACTGCGAGATATCGGTGTTGGACGAGAGGCGCCAGATTCTGGAGTGGTTGTCGCCCATGGCCCCTCGGGAAAGGCATCGGGCTGTGAGTGAGGGCTGGCTGGATGGGGTGGGGGAATGGCTTCTCGGAACGAGCGAGTTTGAGAGATGGTATAGGGGCGAGGATCAGGCTGCCCATCCTGTGTTATTCTGTTATGGGGATCCCGGGGTGGGGAAGACATATCTGAGGTGTGTAAAAGTAGTTCTCTTGAAATGACGTGCAAAACTGAGCCTGTAAACACTAGCTCGCTGGTTATAGATACATTATGCGATTCAATTAATGGGGACAATGTGGCCGTCGCTTGTGTGTACCGCGACTTCCATGCCCATCAGGAGCCAGTGCGGTGGCAGCGACTCTCTTAAAGCAACTAGTCGCTGGGGTAGAACCGATGCCAGAAGTGATAACCAAGGCCTTTGACCAAGCGAAGAAAGGGGTTGACGGTCGGACTCTCTGCCTGCCTCAAATCCGCGCGATGCTCATCAAGTCGCTCGCACTTATGCGACGGGGATTTATCTGCATTGACACTTTAGATGAGTTTCCCGCAAAACATCGACCTGAACTTTGGGAGTGTCTGCAGCACGTGATCCGGGAGTGCTCAAATATCCGCCTATTCATTACCGGGAGACCACATATTCGAGCCGAAGTGAGGAAATACTTCCCCGGAAAAGCCCGAGGGAGATATTCGGGAATATATTAATACGAGATTGAGAAAGGACTCAGAATTGGATGCCATGGATGCAGAATTGAAGGCTGATATTCTTAGAATTATTCCTGAAAGGATCTCTGGGGCGTTCGTAAGATTTGTCGAGAGTTAACAAAAGGTTACCAGCTAACAGTGGTCTCTAGATTCCTCCTTGTTTCCCTAATTATGGATGCAGTTTTGGAAAATGCGACAATACATCAGAGGAGGCAAACCCTTTGTCGGATGACGAACGGCATTGGTTCAGATGACGCATACAGCGCAACATTAAGTCGCATACAAGAGCAGAAAGGAAACAAACTGAAACTGGGAATGGAGGCGGTGAGGTGGGTTTCACATTCGGAGCGCCCTTTGAAAGCACAAGAGCTGTGTCATGCGTTAGCGGTTGAAGTAGGAACTACAGACCTTAATGTCCACAATGTCGCATCGATGAGGCCCTTGTTGAGCTGCACTTTAGGACTTATTACAGTCGATGAGCAAATATCAACAATGCGCCTTGTGCATTTCACTCTTCAGGAGTATCTCTCAGCTCATCCCACCTTATTCATCACACCTCACTCGGTGATGGCTGAAATATGCCTCACATATTTAAACTTTCGGTCAACTAGTCTCAATACTATCACTTCCACAACACCATCTCTCCCCTATTCTTCATGTTATTGGGGATTTCATGCGCGGAAAGAGATAACAGAAGGCGTGAAGCCCTTTGCACTGCGACATCTCAAGCGAGATGCGACCCACATATCGGCGGACATTCTCCTTCGCGAAGAGGTTGTTGATTTCTTGTCCTGGGGGGACCGTCACCATGGCATACGCCACGATCTTCGGGGATTTACGGGGCTGCCCTGCATCGCATACATGGGCATTGCCGAAATCGCGATTGCCATGATAGACATGGAAAGATGGGACTTGAATGGGCGTGATTCAAACGGCGCAACGCCTTTAATATGGACTATTAAATACGGCAATTTTGCACTAGCGAACGTGCTTCTTGAGCAGGAAGGTATCGATACCACTTTGTCGGGTAACCACGGCCTAACACCACTCACACATGCTGCAAAGGTTGGACAAGAGGGATTGGTGAAGCTGTTCAAAGAGAGAGGGGAAGTTGATCCTAATTCGCGGGATCTGTCTGGCCGGACACCACTATTTCATGCAGCTAGATCAGGGCACGCGCGTGTGGTCGCGATACTCCTGGGCCGAGAGGATATCTGTCCTGATTCGCCGGATGTATTTAGCCAGACACCACTGCCATTGGCTGCCAAATCTGGACACGAGGGTGTGGTGAAGATACTCCTGGAGCGAGGAAATGTCAATCCCGATTCATCGGATAAGAGTGCCCGGACACCACTGTCGCATAGTGCCCAGTGGGGAGATGATAGGGTGGTGAAGATGCTCTTAGGGAGAGAGGATGTCAATCCCGATTCGTCGAATAGGAACGGCCGGACACCACTATCATATGCTGCCGAATCTGGACATGAGGGTGTGGTGAAGACACTTCTTGAGCGAGGCAATGTCAATCCCAATTCGTCGGATAGGATTGGCTGGACGCCACTATTGTATGCTGCATCGCGCGGACGTCAAGGAGTGGTGAAGGTACTCTTGCAGCGAGGGGATGTCAATCCCGGTTCGTTGGATGAATATGGCAGGACGCCGCTGTCCTATAGTTCCCAATGGGGAGAGGAGAGAGTGGCCAAGATGCTTTTGGAGCGAGGGGATGTCAATCCCTCTTCATCGGATAAGAGCGGTCAGACACCACTATTTTATGCAGCCGAATCTGGGCATCAGGGCGTGGTGGAGATGCTCCCGGAGCGTAGGAATGTCAATGGCCACCCCGGATTTCAGTTCGTGATAGCCTTGTTCCTTTCCTCCTGCCTTTCTTTTTTCCTCCCCTTCTCCTTTTTCTCTCCCCCCCTAGTTATTATTGCTTTAGACTTAGTTTTCATGGCTCGGCATATATTGTACAATTGAAATATTAAGAATTGCGGTGCATTATTTAGAATTCACTAGTATCGGTGAAATTATTGTATCTCTCTTTTCCTTTATTTCCTGAGGGGAGAGAGGGGGACTACCTCAACATATTCAAATTTAGATCCGGGGTCTCTAGTCAACCTATATATACTTTTCACTCATGTTATCAGTGCCCATTTCCCTTTAATTATACTGCTTCCGGGGCTTTGCCTCAACACCTATTTGTATATAAAAATTAGTGAGAAGCAGGAATTTTCATTATAACAACCCCAGTGCCGCATCTATTGAGAACGAAATAATCCCCAAAATCCACCAAGAGTTCACTTTCATGCTAAGAGGTTGAGGGCGTGGGTAAACAAGGTCGGAATCTGACTTATTATACCTACTCAGATTGATTGCTGCGAAAGTGGCTTGAGGCCTTGAGCCGGGCTTCATATACCCTTAATATCAAAGTGTTCCCCGAAAGAAAGAAAGGGTCTTGAGCACTACCCAGATCCAAGCCAGAGATCTAAATTTTGTCGGTATCCAAAAGAAGTTGTTTTAAAAAAAACCCACTTCCACAGTATGAGTAAAGTGGAGTATGGCTATCTCATACCTTCCTTGCTTAGACATGCTGTTCTGCGGGACGCCACAATACGTAAAGGCTCGGTAAGATGACCAACGGCTTAGTTTAAAGGCGTATCTGGGGGGGTGTTGAGTCATATAAGAGGGCAGAGAGGAAGTGTAATGGGGGGATGGCGGAGGTGATGTGCATTCTATGTTCCAAACGGTCACCGGGGGGCAGATGATGGAAATGTTAGTTTAATGGCCGCACTTGATGCGGGATGTGCCCGCACTCTATTGCCGCTGAGTTATACTGTACGTACGCACTAGTCAATGGACGCGCAAGCTCTGAGAATGCTTTCACCCCTTGTTTTTCCTTCCTTCTTCGCTTCACACCTTTCTTCCTCTACACAACTTTCCTCAACCCTTTCCCTCCATCAAGCCATCACAATCAATCATGATCTTCATCTCCATTTAAGCCGCTTCAATCCACTGCGTAAATCCTCACCATAAATCCTTACCTCCACAGCCCAGATTTTCAACAGCCGAAAGTTACGGAATGCGAGTGACCAGGCGTGACCAACGACCTTAGTTTCCTTAACCCATATATAGTCGGGTAATTACACGAGTTTAAGACTGACTCCCCCTCCTCATATAATACGAGTTATCAGCGGTCTGTAGGAATTGCACTGCTCCAGTACATCCCATTCGTCTATAAGAAACCTGCGGCCTGGTTAAAATTGTTCTCTGCAGTTGTAAGTTGTTGGATGCTGCTCGGCATACTTAGGTTATTGTTTCTTGTTTGGATGGTTCCGGAGATGTACTTAGGCTTGGGGTCAATACAGAAGCCGGAAGGAAATTTAAAGAGTCGTACGCAGGAAGGATATAACCCCCCAAGGTTTTTATTTATGGTGCTTGTTTTTTCTTTGTTAGCATGGGAACACGAGGGCGAACTTGGGAGGAGGCATGCCTGGAAGAGAGTGGATATGTGTGATTGATGGAAAGGACAATGTTTTTCTCATCATATATGCCTGCTATCATACTGTTTTTACTATTTGGATAGTTACAGAGAAACAAGAGAACTTCCCTCTTCATCCTAGAGCGATGCACTGATCGGAGTCATCAGAAGCATTCAGCCCCAGGGTTGAGAAACGGTTGTGCAGGTTTCAAACCAAAAAACTTTGGTGTGTGTAGCCCCTTTCTGGGGGCAAAACTGACAGATCAGCAAGAGACTTGGCATTGGAAAAAAAAAGTTCAGCCCCGGGGCTGAACAACCCTATTCTGTTCCTTTGGTTCTCACGGTCTAAGATCTGCTTCACGGCAACAGTCAGTAGGGGTTGAGCTGCTCATCTAGCTGGAATTAGTCATCGGTCAGATGGACTGTGACTAGGTTAATGAATGAGTACCTCATCGTATTTTCTTTAGCCATGGCTAATTCCGACAAAATGAGTAGTTCTGTCCGGGCCTTTTGTGTGTTGCTTTGGTGACGAAGCGATTGGGAATGATAAGCTATATAATCCGCCGGGTTGGACCTGGCTTCAATTGAGCGCCGCTCCGTCCTGAAAAAAGCAACCTCTATCTGGCGACTTAAGAACCTGTACGAGTACTAGTACAAGTAGTGTTCTCTGAGCCTTAATTTCTTGGTGCCCCACCTTGACCCAAAGCCTTCCAAAATTGTTTTTTTATTATCTCCTTCTACCCCATCTTTTATTTACAAGCAGCACCACCGACAAGAAGAAAGACAAGCGAGACGAGATGTGCTCTACAGCGTACCAAAACCCGACAGCTACCGTAAATACCAACATTGGTAACGCGGCCGGTAGTTATAAGAATGTGTGGAATAACGAGGCGTCGATATCGGAAGGGAAGCGCCAGATTCTACAATGGTTGTCTCCCATGTCACTGCGAGAAAGGCATCGGGTTGTGAGTGAAGGCCGAATGGAGGGGGTGGGGGACTGGCTTCTCCGAACAAGCGAGTTTGAGAGATGGCATACAAGTGAGGATTCGTCTATCCATCCGGTGCTATTGTGTTATGGGGACTCAGGGGTGGGGAAGACATATTTGAGGTATGTGAAAGCAGCATTATTCAAATACAGTGCAAAGCTAAACCTGTGGACACTAGCTCTCTTGTGACAGATACGCTATACAACTTGATTGATGAGGACAATGTGGCGGTCGCTTGTGTGTACTCGGAGATGGAAGTAAAAATCGAGTTCTGCAAGCAACCTTGCAGTTGCAAGGCAGAGGTTAGCTGGCCAAAATCTGAGAAAAGATCGGCAAATGAGAGGAGGTAAGGAGCCGGACCAAAACCGGACAGATGTAACATGTGAAGTAGTGATGTCTAGATGACGTTAGAATGATAGAATAATAAAATAGGTGTGTGAGATGAGAAGAAGATATATGGAGGGGTCCTACTAGGAAATAATTATGTGAATCAATCGTTCGAATCCTTCAAGCATTAACTGTCTATGCAAAATACCTTAACCCAGTCATCCATACTTTAGTGAATTTGCCTTTAGTCTTGTTCAAATGAGTACCAATCGTTCGAGTGCCAGCAGCTCCATCGAAGGAGATGCACAAGTCTCATTCGACGATTATATACAGGGGCACAACCAACATGCCCCTTCAGCACTGTTGGGAAATGCCGAAGAGCAGCTTCAAACTTTAACCATAGTAGAGGTAGGTTGTTCCAGTATCACAAATGTTCAAGTTTACTTGAGGCTTGCTGTTTTGTGTCGTTCAACTTATTGTATAGAAAACAAGTGGAATACAGAAGGTTCTATAGTATATTAGCATATGCTGATTTCTTGTAGAAACGAAATAAGGAAGAAGCAGAGGAGGCACAAGAAACTGAAAGCCAAGAACTGCAAGCAGTTCAAAATAGATACCGTATTATAAGCCCTGCAACTCGTGATACGATTTGCCAGCTTCGGCAGCAGGGTGGATGGACCTACCGTCGAATTCATGAGCAATTCAATATCCCACTCGGAAGTATTTACCGTCTGATCCATCGTACCAATATCCCTGAAGGAAGCGTTCAAACCCAACGGGGACGCAAGCCACTCTTCACTGCAGCAGTCCGCCGCCAACTTATCGACACAGCAACCGCAAGTGCCTATAACCGCCGCCTTCCGTTAGCTGAGGTTGCTAAGTTAGCCAACGTCAAAGCATCAAAGCGGTCCTTACGTCGTATTTTTCAAAGTGAAGGATATAACCGTCGTATTGCTCGTGTGAAACCTTTTCTTACGGATAGAGCTAAGGAGAATCGACTCGCTTGGGCAACAGACTTTGCCGATTGGGGAGAAAACGACTTTGCCGATGTGATTTTCTCTGATGAGGCCGCTTTCAATTGTGGGGAACTGTCCGGCACTATTTGGGTTACCCGTAAGCCTGGCGAGGAATATCTCGAAGATTGTCTTGTACCAAAATTCAAAAAGCTTACTACGATTATGGTATGGGGGGCTATTTGTGGCGATCAGAAGTCAGCACTCATCATCTGGGAGACCGAAAACTGGGGCAAGATTACGTCTCAAACCTATATTGATCGAATCATAAACCCGGTCCTATTCCCATGGTGGCAGCGACTCTGCCAGCAAGGAAGTTATTCTGGTTATGTATATTTTCAGCAGGATGGCGCTTCTGCCCATACTGCAGCGAGGACGAGGAATGAACTTACGAGACTAGGAATTGGATCTTATATATTCCCTTGGCCAGCATCGTCACCCGATATGTCACCTATCGAAGAGGTTTGGAAAAGAATGAAACGAAATATTACCCGCCGTAATCCTCGTCCTACTACCGTCCCTGAGTTACGCCATGCTATTCTGGAGGAATGGGAGTCACTTACTCCTGAAGTGATTGCAAACTATACGGAGTCAGTGCCAGAAAGAATTCATGATCTTCTTGGAGCAAGAGGGGGACATACAAAGTGGTAATCACTACTTTTCCCCTTATGAGTGGTAAACTGCCCGAGCTTTAACCAATAGTTCATATTTATTTTACTAAATCCTATACAGATATAAGTGATATTAGTATAACGATTTGAAAATTAGTCAAAATTGTATTAGTGACTGGTATTTCGGAAAATACCTTCTGACTGCTAGAATGGAGACTTACGGTGGAATTGTCTTGCTTTAACTTGATTTATGATTCAATCTTCTGAGTACTTGATTTCTTGATTATTTGCTTTTTGCTTACTGCTTGCTTGCGCTTGTATCCTGTTGTTTATTGGATTTTTTTTTTCCTCTAGGGGTTTTTTTCTTTTCTTCTTCTCTGGTTCTCTGGTTCTCTGGTTTTCTGATTCTCTAGTTTTATCGTTCTTTCGTTCTTTCGTTCTTTCGTTCTTTCGTTCTTTCGTTCTTTCGTTCTTTCGTTCTTTCGTTCTTTCGTTCTTTCGTTCATTCCTTCATTCCTTCATTCGTTTATTCATTCTTTACGCTTTTATGCTTTTGGTTATCTGGTTATCTGGTTATCTGGTTCACCTGTTCCCTAGTTCTCTGGTTCTCTGGTTCTCTGGTTCTCTGTTTTATTTTGTTTTCTTGTTTTTTTGGCCTTTTCATTCTTTACTTTCACTTGTTGCCATTTTCCATTTTCCATTTTTCCGTTTTTTTATTGTTGATTGATTCATTCCTTCATTTATTCGTTCCTTAATTAGTTTGTCGATTGGTTGGTTTCTCGATTGGTTGGTTTCTTTCTTGGTTTCTAATTTTTTTAATTTTTTAATTTTTTAATTTTTTTGGTTTTCTGGTTTCTATGTTCCTTCGTCCTTAGGTTCTGTGATTATGGTTGTTTGTGCGTTTGGTTACTTGGTTATTAGCTCCCTTTGTTTCCTGCTTGGTTGTTCGCAGTTTGATGGGTCAGTCGCTTGATCTGTTAGCCGACCACTCCTTTGTGCCCTGCGTGCCCATCCCTCCCTAGTCTTCCCTCTTTTATGCTGGCCTGCCAGCTTCTGTATTTTTCTCCTTCTCGTTCATTTACTCATTTAATCATGTATTATTTGGCTTAATCAAACATTACACTCCTTTGCTTCTGAGGTACCTCAGGCTGTCTGTAGAGGTAATCTGCAACTACTCCGGGATATTGACTTCGTTCCTTCTCCTTCTTTTTCGCCGATGCAAATCACCAGATTCCCGAGATTCCCTGTTCCTATCCCTGTTTTGCTCGATTTTTACTTCCCTCTCCGAGTACTTGTCAAATTCAGAAGTATTGGGAAATCTGGTCGGTTGCCTTGGCGCCAAGTGTCCAGGAGGTGAAGAATGAGAAAAGATTACGACTGAAGAAATCAATCATGAAATTGTTAAATTACCAGATATCATGCTACGGTGTATTACCATCAGTGGGGGGAACAATTTTCAGGCCTAAATTATATGTATATTTAATCGTTTCCTTCTCTTCGTCATCTTTTCTCTCCACTTATCACCCTCCCATATACTTCCCCGGCTGTAATATCTTGGCGCCAAGATTTCCCAATACTTCTGAATTTGACAAGTACTGCGACTCCCATGCCCATGAAAAGCAGGCAGCGGCTAGTGTGTTAGCGTCGCTCTTGAAACAACTTGTCGCTGGGGTAGAGCCGATCCCGGAAACAATAAGGGAAGCCTTTGAGCAAGCGAAGACAGTGGTTGACTTGCAGACTCTCCGGCTCCCGAAAGTCCGCGTGATGCTTATCAAGTCACTCTTATCTTTGCGACGAGGGTTTATCTGCATTGACGCTGTAGATGAGTTTCCCGCAAAACAGCGACCCGAACTTTGGGGGTCCCTACAGCATGTGATCCAGGAGTGCCCAAATATCCGACTATTCATTACCGGCAGACCGAACATCCGAGAGGAAGTTGGGGGGTATTTCCCGAGATACCCCGAACTAGCCCTAATCGAGCCCACGAAGGAGGATATTAGGGCATATGTTACTATGCGATTGAAAAGAGACGCGGAGCCGGCTACAATAGATAGGGAATTGGAGGCCGATATTGTTAGAATTATTCCGGACAAGCTTTCCGGGTCGTATGTAACGCCTGTGGATACTGGATCCAAGGTTATCGGCTAACAATTGTTCCTAGATTTCTTCTCGTTTCTCTCGCCATGGATGCACTAGAACATGCGACAATACACCAGAGAAGACAAACGCTTTGTCAGGTCACCAACGGCATGGGTATAGATGATGCATACAGCGCAACATTAAGCCGCATACGAGAGCAGAAAGGATGCAAAGAAAAGATCGGAATGGATGCACTGATGTGGATTTCGCATTCGGAGCGGCCGCTAAAAGTGGAGGAGCTATGTCATGCGTTAGCGGTCAAGGCGGGAACTACGGGCCTCGACACCCACAATATCCCGTCGAAAAGTACCTTGTTGAGTTGCACTTTAGGACTTGTTACGATTGATGAGCAAGCATCAACTATTCATCTCATACATTCCACTCTTCGAGAGTACCTTGCAGCTCATCCCAGCTTATTTAACCAGCCGCATTCGATGATGGCCGAAATATGCCTCACCTATTTAAACTTTCAGTCAGTCTGTGAGCTTTCAACAACTCTTGATACCATCCCGCCGGCAATGCCGTTTCTGCACTACGCTTCATGTTACTGGGGATCCCACGCCAGGAAGGAGATGACCGAAGCCGTGAGAGACCTTGCATTAAGGCATCTTCAACGAGATGCGAACCACATATCAGTTGCCATCCTCCTACGTGAACGCAGTGTGGGCTTCTTATTCTGGTTTGGTTATTACAGGAGCAGAAATCCGGACCTTCGGGGATTTACCGGACTGCACTGCATTGCATTCATGGGTATTACTAGTATTGCGATTGAAATGACGAATATGAAAAGATGGAATCCGAACGGGCGCGATTCTAACGGCGCCACACCATTAATATGGGCTGCGAAATACGGGAATTTCACCCTCACGAAGCTGTTTCTTGAACAAGGAGACATCAAGCCCACTTTATCAGATAAGCGCGGTCTATCACCTCTCATACATGCTGCGAGGGCTGGACAGATGGAAGTGGTGAAACTACTCTTAGAGTACGGGGTTTTCAATCCCGAGTCGTGGGGTGGGGATGGCCGGACACCACTATCCCATGCCGCCGAATATGGACATGAGGGCGTGGTGAAGATGCTCTTGGAGCGAGGTGACGTCAACCCTGATTTGTGGGATTTCTGTCGCAAGACGCCGTTATCATATGCTGCCGAATATGGACATGAGGGGGTGGTGAAGATACTCCTTGACCGAGGGGGCGTCAACCCCGATTCGTTGGATGTAAAATCTTGGACACCACTACTATTTACTGCCGGAACTGGACATGTCGGCCTGATGAAAGTGCTCCTGGAGCAAGGGGATGTCAATGCGGATTCATCGACACTGTATGGCCGGACACCACTATCATTTGCTGCCGAACATGGACAGGAGGCAGAAGTTAAGATACTCCTGGCCCGAGGGGATGTCAATCCTGATTCGCACGATGAGGATGACAGGACACCCCTATCATACGCCGCCCAATCTGGACATGAGTGCGTGGTCAAGATGCTCCTCGAGCGCGCCGATGTCAATCCCGATTCGCCAGATGAGGATGGCCGGACACCACTATCATATGCCGCCCAATCTGGCCATGAGGGCGTGATGAATATCCTCCTGGGGCGCGCCAATGTCAACCCCAACTCGGCAGATGACGATGGCTGGACACCACTATCATATGCCGCCGAAGAGGGGCATGAGGGTGTGGTGAAGATACTCCTTGACCGAGAGGACGTCAATCCCGACTCGGCTGATGTAGATTCCTGGACACCACTAGTATTTGTTGCCGGAACCGGGCATGTTGGCGTGATGAAAATGCTCCTGCAGCGGGGGGATGTCGATCCAGATTCGTCGACCGTGGTTGGCCGGACACCACTATCATTTTCTGCCGAACATGGAGAAGGGGCAGAAGTTAAGATACTCCTAGCCCGAGAGGATGTGGATCCCGATTCGCAAGATGAGGATGGCCGGACACCGTTATCATACGCCGCCCAATCTGGACATGAGGACGTGGTGGAGATACTCTTGGGACATGCCGATGTCAATCTAGATTTGCCGGATGATGATGGCCGGACACCACTATCATATGCTGCCGAAGAGGGACATGGCGGCGTCGTTAAGATACTCCTGGAGAGAGGGGCGATCACTTCCAACCCTTACGACGAGGATGGCCCGACGCCACTATCATATGCCCTACGGGAGAGCGTGGTTAAGATGCTCCTAGAGCGAGGGAATACCAACCCTAACCCGTTAGATGTATCCAGCGAGACACTACAACCATATACTGCCCGAACTGGACACATTGGTCAGGTGGAGCCGTCGGAACCACATCCCCTTCAAGACGCGGATTCAAAATCGAGTGACAAGGCACAACTAATCTCCACCCCTCCCTCAAAAGAAGTAGCATTAGAGCCGGTATCACTACAAGACGGCATTATTTCCCAAACCCAGGAGGGAATTGCGGAAGTCATTCCTCTCTCTCGCTCCGAGAGCCACCCCTTGAACCAACCCGAAGCATCCCCTTCATCACCCATTCCCACTCTCACCGGCTTATCCGACGCTGCCCCCGACCCCCCTATCTCGAACCCTTCAAGGCCGCTGAAACGTGATCGCGCCACTCCGCCCCCCCTGCCCCCTTCCAAGCGCAAGCGTTCCCCTTAATCTTAATATCTCTACCTGGAGGCATATGGAGCTTTTCTGCACGGTCGCAGTAGGGCGACCCTCTGTTTCCTTAATCCACCGCCCTGCATCTCCATCACCCACTAGGAAACATCACCTGTATACTCTGCTAGAAAATCGATTTCCGGCCTTCAGTGTGTCAATTTATTTCCTCACCTAGTGCCCGGCGAAGGCCCGAGTTGTACTTATACCCGGACTAAATGTTTGATTCCGCACAGGCTGCATCGTGTTCCTCAAATGACTTCTTTCTTCCCCCATTTACTTTGCCTTCCGCCCCTTCAACCTCCGTAAGAATGTCCCAGTTACAATCAGTTTCCCGGGCCTTCGAAGCCTCAGTGCTTTTCCTTTCTCTTTCCTTCTTTCCTGTTTATGTTTGTTTTAGGCCTGGAGTCTCATCGTGTATAGGCGATATAATGGAGATGATAGGAATGATCATGAATTATTGGGTGTATAATAGTACTGGCAGTATTTCGTTTCCCACGTGTTCTTTGTGAGAGAGAAGCAGGTTCGTTGAATGAACATCAGATCCGGGGTCTCTTGTTCGGTTGTTTGTGCGTCCCATCAGTGCAAGTTTAACGGCAATCGAGAGCGAATCTGCCGGATGAGGTTTTGGGTCCGAACCAGCCCCTAAACGAAAATTTGTGAAAAACTGCCCCCATACGGCAGGTCAAACGTACTAGGGGGTTGACAAAAGGCGGGTACACTGCCGAAAAAAAGGAGATGTGGGCGTTGTATAGAGACAAGGCTGTTGTGAGCAATGGCTGGTATGCTTCCAGATAACCGCTGAAATGGGATATGGGAATTCGGCGGATTGTCTGGAATGATGTGGAAGAATGGAATGGATCTGATGGAATGGAATGTACTGGTTGAAATGGAGTGGACAGGGTGGAATGTTGTAGGGTGGCTGGAATGAGTTGATTGAGAAGTTGAAACGGATATTGTTCAGGTCATGGGTTCCTGATATAAAAGAGAGTGGTCTATGGGTGTTCGTACTGAAAAAGGAGAACAACTACTACGAATACCTTCACTCTGTACAACTCACAATTCACAACCTTTCTGGTTCTTTATTTAGTATACTTTATTTACTTTTTACTATAGGTTATGAGACCGGTCTAATGTCTAAGAGCTCATCACCGACGCCTATCCAGTGATCGATAAAACGAACTGCCCTGCGACTATGAATACCCTTCCTGATACTATAACCACTAGTGTTTCTTCCCCACTGGTCCATGCTAGCAGTATGTATAAGTGTAAATACGGCAAGACAGCGGAAATTACACACCAAAACTACCACCGATGGCAGCGTGACATGGAGTTTTGCCTGAATGCTGAGGAGGCTTTGAATATCGTGCTCGGTGATAAGGTGATGCCAGTTGGGTGAGCAGCAGACCCTGCAGATTTCAACAAGTCATCTAGGAGAGCTGCTGTGATTATCCGTACTGCCTGTAGCCTGCCAGTAAAGGCCTATATTGATAGGATAGGTAATCCTCATGCGATGTGGATTGAACTAAAGACCAAAATTGATACAACAAACTCTTGCTAAGGACGTACTACTATACACCATCGGTTCAACCAGTTTCACTTGGCTCCTGGATGTACTGTCACTCGACAGAAGTGTTCGTGATTGTCTCATATTAGTCATGCCTTGCGAAAAATACTCGAGTACTCAGCTCTCAACGGCAGTAACTAGACAACGATCGTGAGACGGCAACAGTATTCCTTTGTGATACCCGAGTATTCCATAACCAAAGACTTCTTCCTATTCCTCTTTTAATTCCTACTATGGTCAATCGATTGGGAGGTGCTAAATATGCACCTAAAAAGAAGAACCTGAAAACTGCACGGCGAGAAATGACAAATGCAGAGAAGGGCATAATCCTCGCATTTTTCCACTGTTTGAGCAGCATTGCCCAAGTAGCCTCCCTTGTTGGCCGGCCCTGGTCAACAATTAAGAGCTTCCTCATGCGAGCTTGTGAGAGAATGACGGTGGATAATCTTCCTCGCTCCGGTCGCACTCCACTCCTAAGCCGGCAACAGCGTCGCATAATCATCTGGACTGCCAAATCAAATCGCCAAATGACCAGAGCTGATTTCCGGGATCAATATGCACCAGGGGTTTCATGTGCTACTGGTAACCACACCACAGTGATAGGTCATACTTTATGCTAATATTTGTTATAGTGGACAGAGTTCTCAGAGAAGCCAATATGCAGAAATGGATAGCAAAATCCAGACCCCAGATCAAGCCTCAGCATGTCACTAAAAGACTCAATTGGGCACTTGCTCATAGAGATTGGACTTGTGAGGATTTTGAAGGAGTTATTTGGAGTGATGAGTGCAGTGTGGAAAAATCCAAAGATCCAAGGGAGCAATGGGTGTTTAGGGAGCCTGGAGAAAAATGGTTGAATGATTGTGTGCATCCAAAGGAAAAAAATAAGGGAATATCCTTAATGGTTTGGGGCTGCTTTTGGGGTAAGAAAAAAGGACCTTTGGTTCCTATTACTCAAGGTAATATTACCAAAACTAGGTATACTAGACTTTTGAGAAGACACTTGATTCCTGTTATCCACCAAATGTTAGCTTGTAGTATTCATGATTTTCTTTTTCAGCAAGACAATGCACCTGTTCACAAAGCCTATAGCATCATGGATTGGCTAGAGGGCAATCATATTGATGTATTTGAGCACCCCCCTTATTCCCCTGATTTGAATCCCATTGAGCATGTATGGGTGGAGCTTAAGAAGAGGTTGCATCAATAGTACCCAAGAATTGGAGATACTGTAGGAGGAAAACAGGCTGTTAAGAAGAGGCTAGCACAGGTGCTTCCTCTGGTATGGGAGACAATTCCTGAGGAGTTTTTTGAAAAGCTTTGGAAGTCAATGCCTCATAGGGTGGCTGCAGTTTTAGAAGCAAGAGGAGGGTATACCAAATATTAGCTGTTTGTTTTAACCTTTCTTATTATTAAATCATTGTTATTTCTTTCTAATCTTTTATTATCTACACTTGTTGATCTTGTTCTTTAATTGGTAAAGGTACAGGGTTGATTGTGAACGGGTGATCATTGATCGTGGACAAATGATCGTTGCGCAGGTGCAGAGTTGCAACGGGAGCAGAGTTGCAACGGTGACTGGAAGCCCCACTACCCCACTTATCAAATTGCGCAACGGCAATTAAACATGTCTCAGATCACGAACACTTCTGTCGAGTGACTGTAGTTTAAAGCGTTATCTAGCACAACGGATAAAGTTTAAAAAGATGGTATCAGGTTTGGAGCAGGCGATATCCAATGAAACATTCAGATCACATCTGACAACAACTCTGCCCTTCTTACAATAATTGTATTATTGGTATGGTTCGTGCGGATCAAGACCTACACCAAGAAATTAGACATTTTCAAACGATAATACCATCAGAACAAGTCACCCTGAAGACTCAAAAAAACCTCTACCTTGTTCTCATTCTCTCTCTCAACAATGTAGAGGTTTTTTTGAGTTTCTCAGGTAGCTGTGAGATGAGGTATAATCATTTGAAGTTATAGATTTTTGGTGAGAAAGATGAAAATGTGTTACGCACAGCCACAATTCAACTGCCGAGATAGGGCACT
>Ga0307517_10007349_pt1 | contig 16081 bp, 12 predicted proteins | sample 23_EM_MG_FD_194515 | JGI IMG/M metagenome (GOLD analysis project Ga0307517, IMG submission 194515) | Populus trichocarpa ectomycorrhiza microbial communities from riparian zone in the Pacific Northwest, United States - 23_EM | ecosystem: Host-associated > Plants > Roots > Unclassified | place... | reverse complement strand
AAAAGCAAACAAAAGTTTATTTGGGCACTACGAGATGCTGATAAAGGAGATGTTTTCAACGGAGAAGAGAGAAGAGCAGAACTCCCAGAAGGGTACGAGGATTCAGTGGATGGGATAGGACTAGTGCTGAGAGACTGGGCACCCCAGCTAGAGATTTTAGCCCACCCGGCAACAGGAGGGATTATGAGTCACTGTGGATGGAATTCTTGCATGGAAAGTATTACCATGGGAGTGCCAATTGCTGCTTGGCCTATGCACTCAGATCAACCAAGAAACGCAGTTCTAATAACAAAAATCCTCAAGATTGGAGTTGTAGTTAAGGAATGGGAGCTAAGAGATGAGATTGTAACGTCAAAGATTGTTGAAAGTGCTGTGAAAAAGCTAATGGCATCGACAGAAGGTGATGAGATGAGAAGGAGAGCAGAAGAAATGGGGGAGTCCGTGCGAGTTTCCGCGGCTGAAGGAGGAGTTTCTCGTATGGAGATGGAATCCTTCGTTGCTCATATCACTAGTTAATTTTTAAAGTAAGCATGCACTAAGCTGGTTTCGTTTGCCATAATAAATTTTCAATCTGCAATGAAATAGAATGCAGCTAGGCAAGTACAAGAGATCTATACAGTCCTTGTACTCATACTGGATTGTCATTAAATTATAACTTCTGCCGTTTTTGCATTTCAAATAAAAATAAAAGTGTAAATGCAATCACCTAGACATTAATTAAAGAGTAATTGGTGGGAAAAAAAAATGCAATAAAAAGATAGAGCGACTACTTCATCATCCAGACCATATTCATCGGTAAATTCCGGTGAATAGCAGTACACTTCCCCATTGGCAGGACTCGAGCATGAACTAGAAGGTACTGCATCATCTGATTCTTTGAGACTACACTCATTGTCTGTGCATTAAAAACATCAAGTGAAACCAACAGAAGAAATTCCATCCCACAAAAATGAAACAAAGCAAACGGATAATCTTAGCCATAAACCTGAACAGTAGTTCCTCGTCGGTGTACATTGCCAATCATGCTCATCAACAGAAGCCTGCAAGTGCTCTTCTCCACCATGTGAATACCCATTTTTCTTCAGTAACTGCAGGCTACGAAAGCTCTTCTTGCAACGTGCGTGCAATCATCTCATCATTCTCTACATGGCTACAATCCGTAATATGATCATAATGATCCCTCACACAATCATCTCAGCATTCTCAGCATTCTTTAGGATGTAAGGAAAAAAACAATGCTATTTGTTTTTCCACTACCAAAAACGTGTTTCATACCCGATAACTATCGATTTCAACAAAATCGATCGCTTTTGGGAATCAATTTTGGTTTTGATTTTTTTGCCTGAGAGATAGAGGGGAATAAGAAGATAGTCGGATATGTTGTTTATGGCCATTTCATGTTTAATATATACGAGGATATTATGGTTAATTCCTCGCGGTTTAAAACATGCATGGTCTATATATATATATATAATTTGGTCCAAATAGAGACTTACAAGGACTTGTTTGAAAAAAAGTAAAGTCAAGGATTAAATGTAAAAAAACTAGAAATTTAAGGACCAAAAATATATATCAATGAAAATTTTATGTTTTAAGAATATGAAATGTACTGTTATCTTTATGTTGTCTTTTACAATAAATATCTCACATCTTACAATAATTTTTATGTTACAAAAATTTAAGGACTAATTAATCGAGCATCGATATATATATCACATCTTAAAAAAGATAATGGGAGCGTGAACTTGAGATTAAAGGCAAGTGACCCGTGGTTTGTCGTGTCTCGGGTCTATATTTTGGTCATGGATCTTATTTAAGTTATGGATCTTATTCGGTCCAATAAAATAGTTTTATTTAATTTTATAAGAAGAAAAAAAAACAATAAATGGACTGAATTTAAAAATAAAAAACAATAATGATTATTTATAAAAAAAAGAACGCTTGTCAAAAGAAAGAAAAATAAAATTGAATTCCAAAATAACTCAATATTAAATGATGAAATAGAAAAAATAGAAATGAAAAAAAGTAGAGACAACGCGAGTTAGCATCACAAACTCACGACCCGAGTTATGAGACTAAGCTAACCTCATAGAAAGCAAATCAAGAAAATTAACGATGTCTAATTCCCAATAATCCAAATATACAAGGATGAAAAATAAATAGTAAAAAAAACCCAAAAAAATAATCACATTATTTTTAACATTATTGTATAAAAACTACTTAAAAATATAAAAAAATAATTTAAAAAACAAAATATTTTTTTTCAAAAACGTTTTTGCATTGTAAAGCACAAACAATACCGACATAGTCACATTAGGCTTCAGGTTTGTAGCTAGGAATTTTGCTTTTAGCTCCTTTGGTCATTTACAAATAAAAATTATTAGCATTAACATTAACAAAAAGTTAAAATAGATGTTTTTGTTGTGCACAACATCATAAAACATTATTTATTGTGATAATATTATTTGTTTTTTTAAAAAAAACATTTGATTTATTGAAAATTAGCTTTCATGATTTTTTGTGGTTTATTTTTTATGTAGTTATCCTAATCTTATGACTTATATAGCGAGTTTGGCGGGTTGATCCTGTTAAGTTGAGTTTTGTTTTTTTCTTCAATCGGTATTCTTTTTAATTTTATTATCAAACATTTAATTAACTGAGAATTATACTTTATAATTTATTTCAGTTTGCTTTTTATGAGGTTATTTCAGTCTTATAATCCAGGTCATGAGTTTTTCAGATTAATTTGGGTAGACTCAAGTTGTTTTACTGTGTCTTATTTTTAGATTGGTTTTTTTTTATTATTTTTTTTTCAACAATGAGTTGATTGAGAATTAAACTTTATAATTTGTTTTTATTTACTTTATATTAGGTTATCATGGTTTCATGACCTGTATTGTGAATTTGACAGGTTAACATGTGTTGACTTGGGTCGGTGCAATATGTTGCTGTCGCAATATTTTTTAAAAAAAGATGTTATTTTAAATTTTTTGACTTGAACAATATTTTTATTAGTCATTTAAGTTGTTTTTGGATCTGTCAAGTCAAGTAAGTCACATTAAAACAATTTTTATATGGTTTAATTTTTTTATTAGAAAAATATTAGCAACAATTAATTTTTTTTAAAATATTAACTTAACCCATAGTGGAGCACGGGTCGACCATTTTGTCTAGTCAACAATTTTTATAAATACACATTAGCATAATTGTCAACACATTTACATCCTAATTATTTGTCGGTAAAATACTTTACATGGCTATCAACATCTTAATTATTATACATGATATATGCTATATCAATAAATATCCTAACGTTAATATAGTATAGAGGGATTGGGAGCTTTCAAGTATCATTTTAGTAATCTGTGTATGATAGCATGGTGGCTGGTAAGCATTTTTTACTCTTTTTTTTTTGAAAATTACAATGCGTCAAAATTAATGATTATGACCTTGTTTATTTTTTGCATTTTAAAAGTGTTTTTGAAAAAATTTAAATTTTTTTATTTTTTTCTTCAAATTAATATGTTTTTGGTATTTTTAGATTATTTTAATGTGTTGATATTAAAAATGTTTTTTTAAAAATAAAACAAATATTATTTTAATATATTTTTAAGTAAAAAAAACTTAAAAAAAAACTGTAATTACACTCCCAAAAAATTTCTATACGAAGGTATTGTAATTCTACTGGCTTAAGTTACAAACTATTAAATATTTTTATTTATTATATCATAATAATTTATCCTATTTATTTGTAACTTAAGTAATATCTCATAATTATATTAGCTGTTGACACTACTTTACCATCACGACTCAAAAGATGTAATGTCGTCTGAAAAATACAAATATTATTCACTACATAATATAAATATTACTATCATGAATTGTTAAATAGATTTTTTGAGAATATGTTTGTTTTTTAATTTCAATCATTTTTTAAAAGTGTTTTTAAATTATTTTTTATTTGAAAAAAATATGAAATTAATATTTTCTTTTAATTTTTATATACAGATATAAAAAATATTATTTTAATATATTTTTATTAAAAATAATTTTTAAAAAACATGCATAGTTGGTGGTGTGATAGTTCTTAAATATTTATTTTATTTTTTTACAAATATCGAAGTATCATTCCAGTAGGCGATTGGTAGTATATGGCTCATAAGTTTTCATGTTGTTCGTTCTTTTTTGCAATCATTGGAGAAATATTTTAGATATTTATATGTGTGTATAAAAAAATAATACGGACACTTAAAATATGTTTACCAAATAAAACTTTTTTTTTAATTTTTTCAATAAAAAATTAAAATAAATATGTTAATTTGTTGGGAATGAAGAATAATTTTTTATTTATTGAAAATACTAGAAATAAATCAAGACCATAAATATTTATTTTTTAAATTATCAAAAATCATATTTTATAATAGTATCTTATATCCATGAATTTTATTTTACTCTATTAAATATTATAATAAAAAATTTACATCATTAAATAAAAATATTTACATTAGATTTATAATAAAAGTTAAATTCAGTATACTAAATAAATAAAAAAATAATTTCACTAAAAAAATTTTATGTTCAAAATAAAAATTGTATTGTTCATGCTTTTATTTATTTCTTTATTTAAAAAAATATTGGAATAATTATAAATAAAAAATATAAAATACATCTAAATTAAAATTTTAAGATAGAGAAATATTTTTTTTCTTACTTTAATTTTTTATAAAATATTACTGTTTTTAACCTTTAAGCGTTGAAATTCCTGCGTAGGCAGTGGTTGCCACGTGTAAGTCAGTACAAGAAACGATCCCTCTAATCTACCGTCAACTGTACCAAATCACAACTTCTCACTGTCTCCCTCTCCCTTCTGTTTGGAGAGAATGAAATCTCTTCAATCTCCTTCAACTTTGAAGGCCTAAAGAAAATTAAAATTAAAGGAAAAAAAAAATCATAAAAAGAAAAACGTTAACAAAATGGCACCCACACGGCGCACGTTAGCACTTAGCGATGCTTCCTACACCGTCTGTGTCACCTACGGTCCTTCTCTTTCTCTCACTACCCTACGCACCCCCTTAACCTTTCTTCTCTCCCCGCTTCTTCTTCTTCTCTCTCATAATAACACAATTCCTATTAGGGTTTCATATTTTATTTTTTCTCTCTCTCTACAAAAGAAAAGGAGAGAACAAAAGTCTGTCTTATGTTCTTCAAAAGCCTAAGCTTTCATGGACAACAGGAGACAAGCCAAGGACTCGCTTTCTTACTCCAATTTATTCAATCTTGAGGTTTGTTCACATGGGATTTTGGTTTTCTCAATTGGGTTCTTTTTAGTTTTTTGAATTACCCACCCTTTTTGGTTTTTTCAGATTGGATTAATTTGTTAATTTTGGGATTCGGTGAGATGGGTTTATTGAATTTTGCTGAATTTGTATGTTTTGTTTTGTTTTGTTTTTGCTTAATGGGTTTTTGATTTTTTGGGTTTTCTTTTTCTTTTTTCCTTTTCTTTTTTAGTCTTTGGTGAACTTCAGAGTTCCACAACCTGATGATGAATTTGATTATTATGGGAGTAGTAGTCAGGATGAGAGCAGAGGTAGCCAAGGTAACTTAATTTTGTTAACTTGAATGATTTATTTTCTATTTCGATTGGAATTACAAGGACCCAGTTGGATTTTATGCTTTTTTGTATGCTATATAACTGTTGATTTTTATACTCTCTGTCTGTATGAGTCTATTGTTCGTGAAAACTCTGATTTTCGGAGGTGGATTGAGCTGGAGAGAAGTGTATTTATGTGTTTGTGCAATGTGGTTGGCTACGTATAGGTGGAGCAATGGCGAATTTTGTTAATAGGAATCTATCAGAGAGGGAATTGAATTCGGTGAAGAGAAAGAGGCGGTATAACAACAGCGAGGGAGAGGAGGAAGATAGACATTTCAGGGCACGCATTACAGAGGATAAGTATCGCTCAATGTTGGGAGAACATATTCAGAAGTACAAGAGGAGGTATAAGGATCCCTTGCCAAGTCCTGCTCCTCCTCCTCCTCCTCCTCCTCCCCGTATGGGGATTCCCATTCCAAAGAGTAGTTTGGGTGGTTCAAAAACTAGGAAGCTCGGGAGTGAGCAGCGAGGAGGGTTACATGACATGGAAACCACATCTGAATGGGCCAATGACATTACTCCATCAAAACGCAGAGACTACCATGAACCGGAGTTTACACCCAAGTATGTTCTAGCATTATGAGCATTGGAATGGATGAATTTTGAATTTTTGCATGATTATTGTTTTCATTTTTTGATTGCTCTGAAGGTCATTTTTTTTCCAAATGTTTTGCAGAATATACTATGAACCTCCTTATTTGGATATTGGGGATGGTGTCACTTATAGGATACCCCCCTCTTATGATAAGCTTGCAGCATCATTGAACTTGCCAAGCTTCTCAGATATGCGGGTGGAGGAATTTTACTTGAAGGGCACCTTAGATTTGGGTTCCTTGGCAGCAATGATAGCCAATGATAAAAGGTTTGGGCCTAGAAGCCAAGCAGGGATGGGAGAGCCCCAATCACAATATGAATCACTTCAGGCAAGATTGAAGGCATTGACAGCTTCTAGCTCAGCTGAGAAATTCAGTCTCAAGATATCTGAAGAGGCATTGAATTCCACAATCCCAGAAGGGGCAGCTGGAAATATAAGACGCTCTATTTTGTCAGAGGGTGGTGTAATGCAGGTTTACTATGTTAAGGTTTTGGAGAAAGGAGACACATATGAGGTTTGTCCTTCCTTTGAACTATGATTAGGCTATGGGAAGGATTTTTTTTGTTCCAATTCAGAGTTGTTGATGAACCCTTTTTTTTTTTTATCTTCTATTTTCCTGAGATGCAGATCATTGAGCGGGGTCTACCTAAGAAGCCAAAGATAATTAAAGACCCTTCCATCATTGAGAGGGAGGAAATGGAGAAGATTGGCAAGGTTTGGGTAAACATTGTCAGAAGAGACATACCTAAGCACCATAGGATTTTCACTACGTTGCATCGAAAGCAACTAATTGATGCCAAGAGGTTCTCAGAAAATTGTCAAAGAGAGGCACGTACATGTCATATGGCTTATGCAGTTTTTCCTTGCATTTTTTTGTATCTATGGATGATCTCTTTATTTCCGCTTTGTAGTTCTAGGCTTGTATGTTTTAGTAACAATTCCTTTATGTTTCAGGTCAAAATGAAGGTTAGTAGATCACTCAAAATAATGAAGGGTGCTGCGATTCGCACTAGGAAGTTAGCTAGAGATATGCTGCTGTTTTGGAAGCGAGTGGATAAGGAGATGGTACTTTCTGTTTCCTTGCTGAACTTTTGCTCTGTTTTCATTTCAATATAATGGACACTGTCATCTTCTAGGTAAGTGCTGTGTTGCAATTAAGAGTTCTGAATATGACACAGTATAGGAGTACATTCGCATGTGGAAACTCTTTTATCTCTTCCCCGTGGCTTCTGTTACTCTGTTTGTGGAGTGTCTAAATGTGTGCTGAAACAGACACTCTTGTTATCTAGGGATCATTGGTTGGTATAATAGTAAATGTCTCAACCTTGCCAGTACGGCTGTAGATTCTGATCTTGTAAGCGGTTGCATCAGGTTGCATCATGTGACATTGTTTAACAGGAAGACTGTTCCAAATTTAACCTGCCAGGAGTCCATTTTACATATCTGCATGATGGACTTTTTTAGCTTAAATCCTCTTATCGTTAGAGATGTGGTCCTATGGAAAGTGAATAAACAACCTGGTTACTAATCTGGTGGATATTTTTTCATCTATTGGGAGCCCTAGTGGGATGCAGTTTACTGACATCTGTTTCTAATCCGAGTGATTAATATTTGTCTGCGATGTAAACTTCTAAGTTAACAACTGAAAAACTGTTTTATAAAAAGTCATCCTTGCCTTTTTCTTTGGTTATTTACTAAATCCTTCTCTAATTGTTTGCAACATTCAAATGCCTTCCCCTGTAGGCAGAGGTGAGGAAAAAGGAGGAAAGAGAAGCAGCAGAAGCTTTGAAGCGTGAACAAGAGCTACGGGAAGCAAAAAGACAGCAGCAAAGGCTCAATTTTCTCATACAACAAACAGAACTCTACAGTCATTTCATGTCAAACAAACCAAGTTCACAGCACTCAGAAGCTTTGCCAATTGGAGATGAAATGACAGATGATCAAGGAATGGATTTGAGCACTGCTGAAGCAGGGCTTGATGATCAGGAAGAAGATCCCGAGGACGCTGAATTGAGAAAAGAGGCTCTCAAAGCTGCTCAAGATGCAGTCTCGAAGCAGAAATTGTTAACAAGTGCTTTTGATATCGAGTGTTCAAAGCTGCGTGAAGCTGCTGATATTGAGGGACCTATAAATGATGCCTCAGTTGCAGGATCTAGCAACATTGATTTGCAGACACCGTAAATGTTTTTTTAATGTGCCCCCTTTCTTAATAGTATTAGTTGTGAATTTTTTTTTGGTTTATCATGTTTTCCTTTTGAATTTCTGCATCACTTTAATGAGCTTATTATTGCCAATACTTGCAGCTCCACCATGCCTGTTACATCAACAGTTCAGGCACCAGAGTTGTTTAGAGGTAGCCTCAAAGAATATCAGTTGAAGGGTCTTCAGTGGCTGGTTAATTGTTATGAGCAGGTAAGGTAAACTCAACATCAGTACTAGATAAAATTTTCCATTGAAATCATCTCATAGTAATTCATGTTGTCTCAGGGTTTAAATGGTATACTTGCTGATGAGATGGGCCTTGGAAAGACTATTCAAGCCATGGCATTCTTGGCTCATTTAGCTGAGGTGATTATTCTAGTTGGGGTACATTAATACATTTCAGTATGTTTTTTTTAATAGCCTTGCACTAACTTAATTGCTGCACGCAGGAAAAAAATATTTGGGGTCCTTTTCTGATTGTTGCTCCAGCTTCTGTCTTGAATAACTGGGCTGATGAAATCAGTCGCTTCTGCCCTGACTTGAAAACCCTTCCATATTGGGGTGGGCTTCAAGAGCGGATGGTACTTAGGAAAAACATTAATCCAAAGCGCCTTTACCGAAGGTAATTTTCTTGTAATGGCCATCCATTGATTTCTTGAAGACAAAATAATGGGTAGTTCAATGGAGAGGATTTGACACTCACTGGGCTGATCACATAATTAGATATGGTCAACGTGTATCAAGATAAAACAGGTGCTAGTGAGGACCACATCATAATTTTCCTTTATGGATTTTTTTTTCAGTTGATTTTTAGGAACTCTTAGGGTTTTGTTTGTTCAGACATGACTAGGAGTTTTATGAGGTTACAGGCTCTGATTTCTGAAATCAAACAAACATTCTCCTCTCTGCATTATTTTTGATAGGTTAAAGCCATTGGAAATTCAACTTCACTTTAGATATATGATGCCATAAGCAAATGAAAGAGAAAATCAATATGCATATTATAATTGCCTCTGCAAGCACCTTGGATGCTTTAGAGTTTTGGGTTATAAACTTGTTTCCTACAAACTAAGCCTTTGGTGGTTTTTGTAGTTTACTCTCATTTTGTGTCTTAAGCCAGCTCTTAAGATGCTTTCATTCAAAGAATTTTTGCTTCTATTTCTCATGTCACTAAATTAAGCATTTGCCATGCTTTATTCTGATGTTAATAATCAATCATTTTCTTTCTTGTCAGGGATGCTGGTTTTCACATTCTCATTACCAGCTATCAATTGCTAGTGTCTGATGAGAAGTATTTTCGGCGTGTGAAATGGCAATACATGGTATTAGATGAAGCCCAGGCTATTAAAAGTGCTAACAGGTTCTTAACTCTATAACCAGATTTTGCTTACGAGATTTTCCTCATTAATCATCGTTTCAAGAGCAGCGCCATGTTTAAATGAGTTTTACTTTTGCTCTCATTTGAACTGTTCTTAATGTCATTTGTTCTTCCCTGTCTTTCCAAAGCATACAAAAAAGAGAGAAGAAATCATACTATGCTTTTACTCTCATCTGATGACTGGATACTTTTGACAGCATAAGATGGAAGACATTGCTCAGTTTTAATTGTCGTAATCGCTTGCTGCTGACTGGTACACCGATTCAGAATAACATGGCAGAATTGTGGGCCCTTCTGCATTTCATCATGCCGACATTGTTTGACAGCCATGAACAGTTCAATGAGTGGTTTTCTAAAGGGTATGTTTCTTTTGCTAAAGTGCATGCTTGCTTTTGGAGCATACTAGACCTAAAATTGAACTTTTATTTTGTTTTCAGAATTGAGAACCATGCAGAACACGGGGGTACATTAAATGAACACCAGCTAAACAGATTGGTGAGTATGCTTTATTGCTTTTCGTAGGTTTCCATTGCCAGCATGATTAATAAGTTTGTTAGATGTGCATCCTGCACAATTCTGTAGCATTAGAATCTGATGCAGAATACTAAGGGATCATACAAAAAATGAAACCTAAACATCGAACTGTTCTAAAACAATGAATTGCCTCATGGATCCTTCAAATTTTTGTTAAGATAGTGCGGGGCTTATGCGAGGCCCTTGATGTTTTAGAGGAACAAGTAATTTCAATTCTCTGATGTTGCTTGGTTTTTATGTGTTCCCATGTTTTCTTGGAATTCAGCCAGTACCACATGTAACCTCGTAACTTTTTATGCGTGCTGGTTAGAGCAATTCTCTGTGTTGATTGAATGGACGGTGGTGGACTTTTTTTAGTCAAAAATATTTTTCCTAATCAGTTTATGATATGTAGTTTCTCTTACCCTTTTCTAAACTCGCACTGCTGTTTTCTTCCCCCTATGGTATCTGACTTGTGTCTTGGTCTTTGCCTTTGACAGCATGCAATTCTTAAGCCTTTTATGCTGCGTCGAGTGAAGAAAGACGTGATTTCCGAGTTAACAAGGAAAACAGAAGTTATGGTGCACTGCAAGTTGAGCTCTCGACAACAAGCTTTCTATCAAGCTATTAAGAACAAGATATCTCTTGCTGAGTTGTTTGATGGCAGCCGTGGACATTTCAATGAGAAGAAAATTATGAATCTAATGAACATAGTCATTCAGCTGAGAAAGGTAGCCTATTATTTTGCTGGGGGTTTCTTACATTCCACTCCATAATGTTTTTATTATGTAATTATGTTGTGCAAACCTTTGAATAATATGCTATTTTATTGTCTATTTACAAAAAAACTGAATGTTCTATTTTCTTGATGGTAGGTTTGCAACCATCCAGAGTTGTTTGAAAGGAATGAGGGAAGCACATATTTCTATTTTGGAGAGATTCCCAATTCTTTTCTTCCCCCTCCTTTTGGGGAGTTGGAGGACATACATTATTCAGGAGGTCGAAATCCTATCACATACAAGGTACTTTCTTGAGTTGTTGTCTGTGATTAGAAAAAAAAATTGTTATATTTTGACAAACTCAAAACTAGAAGAGTAAAGTCTCCATGGTTACAACTGTAGTTTCCTTTCAAAGCAGTAGCCATGATATTTTTTGACACTACAACACTTTTCCCACCCAGGTGCCAAAAGTAGTCCACAATGAGATTGTCCAAAGTTCCGAGGTTCTTTGCTCAGCGATTGGACGTGGTGTTGGCAGAGAGTCATTTCAAAAGCACTTTAACATATTCTCTCCAGAAAATGTGTATCGGTCTGTATATGCACAGGACAATATCTCAGATAGATTGCTTATTAAGAGTGGGACGTTTGGTTTTACCCATTTGATGGATTTGTCCCCAGCAGAGGTTGCATTTCTGGCAACTAGTTCATTTATGGAGAGGCTGTTGTTTTCTATTATGAGACAGGGCCAACAATTTTTGGATGGAACCATAGACTTGCTCATGGAAGACATGGAAGATGACAATGGCAATCACCTTGAGAAATGTAAAGTACGAGCTGTCACACGAATGTTATTGATGCCATCAAGATCTGAGACAGATATCCTGAAAAGGAAAATTGCAACAGGCCTTGCTGATAATCCGTTTAAGGCTCTAGTTAACTCTCATCAGGACAGGCTTCTGTCCAGCATTAAGCTCCTTAACTCAACTTACACGTCCATCCCACGGACCAGAGCTCCACCGGTATATTTGGATTCTCAGATTGTCTATTTTTTAATCATTAAAGAATTGTTAACCTTTGAACATTTTATTAATATACTAATGTTTTCTCACCTACACAGATTGATGGCCAATGCTCAGACAGAAACTTTGCCTACCAAATGATGGAAGAATTGCACCAACCCAGGGTCAAGAGGTTGTTAATTGGGTTTGCACGCACATCTGAATTTAATGGACCCAGAAAGCCAGAGGGTCCTCATCCTTTAGTTCAGGAGATTGAATCTGAACTACCTGTTTCACAACCTGCTCTTCAGTTGACATACAAGATTTTCGGTTCTTGCCCCCCCATGCAAAGCTTTGACCCTGCAAAGCTTCTCACGGTGCAAACCTCTCTGATTCTCATGTCCTTTTAATCAACTCAAAATTGTATTTTGTAATGCTTATATTTGGATTGTATTTGTTTTTTATATAGGATTCTGGAAAGCTTCAAACACTTGATATTTTACTGAAACGATTGCGAGCTGAAAACCACCGGGTTCTATTGTTTGCACAAATGACGAAAATGCTAAATATTCTTGAGGTACATGTAGTTTTCCAGTTATTCACTATAGTCGTTACAAGGGTACTAAGGAGACGAGAAGTTGTTTCTGAGGATCTTGTAGAAAATATGCTCATGGTAAAACAACATTATTTTGGGATTAAGGCATAGTTGAATTGATTTATTTTGTAAATTAGTCGAGGCTATTCTTTCTTTGTTTTTATGACTTGATGTACAGCCGTATTAGTTCAGCCAAATTGGCTATACATTTGATTAGCTTTGTGCATATAATTGGCTGGCATTTGTTGCTGTAATCCAACATCAGTACGGGCTACAATAGTCTTCTTTTTCAAGAAAAGCAAATGCCAGTTGGAACTTGCTCTTGAATATTCAATGGCAAGACTCCACATTACATGATCTGTTTATTTCGTAAAATGGTTTGTGGTGATTGTCCCCATGAATGATGACTTCAGTATTGATTTGGATTTTCTATGTTTAGAAATAGCCTCTTAGTGTCACTAATATATATTTGAATTTCTCTTATCCTTTATGTCCATCTTATCTACATTTTGCTTTCAAATGACAATTTGTGCTTGAGCTACAATTTCCATTATGATTAGGTCAATTAGTTGACTTTTCTTCTTTGCCATTTTTTTAGGAAATTTGTTTTGGTGCTAACTTGTGTACAATTGCAGGACTACATGAATTATAGGAAATATAGATATCTTAGACTTGATGGGTCCTCCACCATCATGGATCGTCGGGATATGGTCAGAGACTTCCAGCTTAGGTTGTTATTTTCTTTGCTGTGTGATGTTTGTTTTGAAGAGAACCCCTTTCTTGTCAATTTCTCATTTTTGAAAGTGAGTTCTTAACTTTTGTACCTCCTGGGATTGCAGGAATGATATTTTTGTATTCTTGCTGAGTACCAGAGCTGGTGGGCTTGGTATCAATTTGACAGCTGCCGATACTGTTATTTTTTATGAAAGTGATTGGAATCCTACACTAGATTTACAGGCAATGGATAGAGCACATCGGCTGGGCCAGACAAAGGATGTTAGTCTCTCCAGATTGTTCTATCTGTTTTTCACTTATGGCATAACCATAAACTTTTCATGCATTTCCTTTGAGATTGTCTTCCTTGTTCAGACAGTGATGCTCTACTCAAATGAATTTTTGAGCTTGCACACACAAAATGGTTTTTCTAGTTCTGACTATACATAGAATTCTCAGCTTAGTTTTATTTGAGTTCTGAATAACACTTAAGTACTCTTTCATGGTGTAGGTTACTGTCTACCGGCTCATTTGTAAAGAGACGGTTGAGGAAAAGATTTTGCAAAGAGCAAGCCAGAAACATACTGTGCAACAGCTTGTTATGACAGGTGGTCATGTTCAGGATGATCTCTTGGCTCCTGAGGATGTGGTGTCCTTGCTTCTGGATGATGCCCAGTTGGAGCAGAAGTTGAGAGAAATACCACTGCAGGTGAGGTTTATATGTGGTATTGGTTGTAATTTTCTTTTCAAGAACTCAGTTAAATTGCTGATAATTTTCTCTTGGTATAGGAGTTTTTGCCCTTTCCCTCTTTAGAATATTCACTAGAAAAGGAAAAGTAAAATTAGGAGCTAGAAAGCAAGGAATGAGAGATAGAAGTAGCCTTAAATTTAAGTTGCTTATAGAATATGTGATCACCTTTTTATCAATTTGCTGTTTTCAGGCCAAGGATAGACAAAAGAAAAAACCAACAAAGGCCATACGGGTAGATGCAGAAGGTGATGCAACTTTGGAAGATTTGACTGAAACTGTCACTCAGGGTACTGGAAATGAACCATCTGAGGACACAGAGAAATTGAAATCCAATAACAAAAAGGTATTATGATTTCTAAGTATATTTTAGAATTCAATCCCTTAATTTCTTTTCTACCTTTACATTTGAAAAGGCCGCCTCACTTTGTCAAGATATGGTATTAAGTAGCATTAAGAATCCCCCACCTCCTCTTCTGAATAAATGTGAACGAAAAAAAAAAGGTGAAAAGGAATTACCCTGAGTTATTTGTGAAAGATTTAGGTGAGTGCATGCAAGAGCCTTGAGATATCAAAGGTAAACTCTACCCTATATATTTTGTTACCTCGACCATAAAGGTGAGCTGTACTCGCTATGGCTTGCATTTTGTTTTTGATATTCTTTATTGATCTGGTAGCCTGGTACTGCCTCTCTCCTTTTGATTCTGGAGTAAATACATGGCCTATAGTCAAAAGTTACAGAAGCTAGTATTTTTTGTTCATGTTGTTTTGGCATTCAGTTATTATCTGATATTGAGCTGAGGTACCGAAGGATATCCCTGCTTTCAGTTAACAGCTGCTTATATGCAACGTTCTCCATGTCCATTGCTTTATGTTTTTACTGACAAGCATATATCTTGTGCAGAGGAAAGCTGCTTCTGACAAGCAGATTACACCAAAGCCTAGGAATTCACAGAAGAATGAACTGAATTCTACATCAATGGACTATGAATTGGACGATCCTTTTCTAAATGATGAGCCACAGTCACAGCGACCCAAGAGGTTGAAGAGGCCCAAGAAAAGTGTAAATGAGAAACTCGAACCAGCATTTACTGCCACACCCCAAGTTGATTCATCGCAGATGCAATATCCACATGCAAATAATCTTCCTTCTACATACTCAAACACATGATTATAATATGCAGTAAGAAGGTTGAATCCATTGATGTAGCTGCAGGACTTTGTTCAACGCTTGGGTTGCCAGGCTCATCTCAGAGGAGGCACCTTGATTTCCACCTATTGCGGCCAGGGCTATAGAAGAAACTGGAGCAGCGTTGAGAAGAAGCAAACCCAGCAACATCGTAGTATGTAAATACAATTTTTTGGATTTGAGTTCTAGGTCAACTAATTATTACTACGGATCTGAGTCTGTATAGGCGGATTTGCTCTTTGTTCCTTGTGTAGTAGTATATATTCCAGGTCTTGTAAACCTATTTGCCCACGACCATAAAATGTTGTGGGTCGAGGAACTAGACTTAAAGAAATTTTTTAATGGGCAATCTTTTTTACAGCTCTGTAATGCTCTCTGTCTCCCCCGTCATCCTTCAAGAATCGTGAATGGCATGGCAGCTTGCAAACCATTTTGCTGATGGTTGTGGTAAAACGAATTCAAAAGTCTAGATTTATTTATTTTATCATCCTTTTTCTTCTTTGTTAACCAAACAACTACAGTCCCTGACAAACATAACCCTTATAAACCTCATGGATCAACCATTTTCAAACCCATAAATTCATTACCATTTAACCAAAAAGAAAGATCTAAGATCATTGGTCGTTGCAACAACATACGACAACTATCATTGTGATATGTAAAATCTATCATTGTGATGTAAAATCATTGAAATAACGGTGACAGTTTGGCAATCGTGGAGCCGTCGAAGAAGGAATTGTGCGGGTTTTAGTTGGTGTGTGTGTGTGGGGGGGGGGG
>Ga0307517_10007348_pt1 | contig 16084 bp, 3 predicted proteins | sample 23_EM_MG_FD_194515 | JGI IMG/M metagenome (GOLD analysis project Ga0307517, IMG submission 194515) | Populus trichocarpa ectomycorrhiza microbial communities from riparian zone in the Pacific Northwest, United States - 23_EM | ecosystem: Host-associated > Plants > Roots > Unclassified | place... | reverse complement strand
GTCAAATTTAGTTCTCATTTTTTATTGCTATTTGTTCTATTTGACATAATTTTTTAAATTGAATTTTTTTATGATTTCATCCTCCTTTGGGTTTTTTTTTCCTATCAGATTTGATCCTCTTTTTTTTATTGCTATTTCTTTTTTTCTTTGGAAAAAAAAATAAATTGATATTTTTTTATTTCATCATTTAACATTAAACATTAAATTGGTTGGAGATTAAGCTTCTTGACTGAACCTGGTCTAGGATTTCACGGGTTATGAATTTTGGGTTTTAACTCAGGTTTAGAAGATTCGTTTAGGTTTAGTTGGTTTTTTATTTTCTTTTTATAAATTTATGTTTTTTCAGTTTCATTCTTCAACAATTATATGATTAGAGATTAGGCTCCATTATTTTTTTTATCTGCTTTCTATAGGGTTTTTTGCTAATTTTTAAAATGACCCGAGTTATCTCGAATCTTTTTATTTTTTGTTTTTTGTCAAATTTAGATTTTTTACAAAAAAAAAGTAAACTAAGTTAAATTAAGTGATTAAATATAAGCATGAGATTTTCATTTCATGATATTTTGTTTGGTTTGAAGTCTTTCTTATTAGCATTAGAATCACATTGATGAGCTCTTTCTAATGATGGAACACTGTCCATGGCAGAGTGACGGTGGGTCTCTGACAGACTTTTCTTTTTTCCCTTCCCAAGTATGATATTAGTGGCTCATTATTTATAATTAATTCTTGCCAATTTTTTTGTTTGATTTATCTATTATCATTGTTTTTTAAATCATATTATTAAATTAACTGAGTTTATTGAATTCAGTTAAGTCAATAACACAAGTTTCAAATTTTTCTTACTTCTTTAAAAACACTATCATTGTCTAAGTAATTTGTTTTTGTGCTATAAAATATTTGGTTTATTGTTTGTAAAAGTTACATTGATAGCTGTAAATCTTGCACTGCCGTTATATAATTATATATTATATATTTGAAAAAAAAATATTATTCATAATTATTAAACTAGTCTATATGATTCAAAGTATAACTGAAGTTGAGTTTTTAGTTAAATTAAATAAGATATTAACCCGGTAAAATTTGGTTGAATCGATTAAGATTTTATCAATTTAGTTAATTTGATGCAAACCTAATTAAATTAACATCAATAAATTAAAAATAAAACAAAAACAAAATATCATTTTTAATTAAAAAAAAATAGTTTACCCCTGATTAGTAAGTTGACCTTATTTACCTAGTGATTTGAGTATTTTATTTAATCAAAATCCTAAATGACATTAATGCGTTGTTGCCTTCCCCCACCATTCCATGATAGGGCAACAGCGTGTTGTGTACCATGCATGTTTGTTATCGTTGTATATGGTATTTTTTAAAAGTTTTTTTATTAAAAAATATATTAAAATATATCTTTTATTTTTAATATCTGTAAATTAAAATTATTAAAAAAATTAATGTTTTTTTAAGGTAAATATTCTTTTTAAAAAAACCAAAAAACAAAAGCTAGCATGCTTCCAAACAGGTCCAAGCTGTGTTGTTTTTATTTCTTGGATGAGAAATATTATCATATTTCAACTTTTAAGATTGCATTGCATTGCATTGCTTTCTCAAGTTGGAGTGCAGATGATGATATGCAGTTACATCTTAAATACATTAAATGTACCTATTTTACTGCCAAAATATAGGTCGACATTTTTTTTTTTTAACCGTGAATATCCGGGTCAGCTTACGTGCATCTCGACTAATCTCCCGAGGCCCTGAAGTTAACAATCATGTAAGCTTCCAGTAACCCCAGAAATCACACGAACTGGTGATTTCTGGGGTATAAACTCAGAACCTGATCAGTTAAGCTACAGATTATTTTTTGCATTTTTATTTTTGTGAATAGGTTGACAATTAAGCTCAAACAATACAGCATGTATTCAGGCATAAAAATGGATGGCACTAAATTCCCAGTGCTGCAATATTTTCCTGTTGTAAATCTGGGTGCTGATTTTGATGCAATTCTGATTTAGATCAATCTCTCTCAATGGAGCTGTAACTTTAAATTCTGGTGATCAGCTGTGACTTGCCCAAAGGGGAAAGCAATATAATGCCAACAATTATTGAAAAAAGATGGAGAAAAACTAAAAGCAGGGAGGGACATGCATATTGATGTTGAGAAGCACGGAAGAATACGTTACTGCTCAAACATGAAAAAATTAAAATCTTATATTAAAATATTATGTATGAATGGTATGAACTGTCTAAATAAAAAATTTTGAACAGCGAGCAACCTGAGCGATTCCTTACTATATCAAAAAAAAAATTATTAATAAAAGACGTAAATCCGTTAAAAAAATTAAAAAAATACATATATTGGATGAAAGGGTAGTTATTAAGGATTTTTTAAAGAATTCATAATAGCCCTTAATAGTTTCTAGACATTTGCCCCATATTATTGGAAGCTTGTATAATGTCCATGGCATACCATACACTTTCATGATAAATAATAAACAAGAAATTAAAGGGTGCAGCTAATTTATTGTAGTCATTCTCATGATATACTAGAATAGTGTTTTGTGGTTTTTTTTTTATTTAGTTTTTAATTTTAATTTCACTCTCGGACCACTAAATCTTCTTTTCTTCTCTTTTAGTTTTCTTCTCAATTTTATTTTTTATTTTAGAAATTCCGATTCATCATTTTTTTTAGATCCTCTTTCTATTAAGTTATATATCGATCTTATAGATTTGATTTTTATTTAATTTCAACCTTCAATATGAGATCTGTGTCAAGTAGAGCTTCATAATTTCTTTTCAATTTTCTTTCTATGAATCTCATGATTGACTCGGATTGACTCGAATCATTTTATTAGGTTGCTCTTTTTTTCTAATTGATTTTTTTCGATTTCATCATTCAACATAGGTTAGTTGAAAATTGGGTTTCGTAATTTATTTCAATTGACTTTCTATGAGGTTATCTCGATCTCATGACCCAGATTGCAAGTTTAATAAGTTGACTCGGTTTATTTTTTAAGTCTTTTCTAATTGAATTTTTTTCTCAATTTCACCCTCCAACAACCCAATCTTTTTTTTATATATTTTTTTAATTTCATTCCTTAATATTAGTTTTTTTTTTTTTTGGAATTGTGCTTTGTAGTTTTTTTATTTTCTTTTTGTTAGGTTATATACTGGTTTCATAAATTTAGTTTTTTTTTATATAATTTCAACTTTCAACATTAAATATGTTGGAAGTGGAGCTTCGTTTTTTTTTTATTTGCTTTCCATAAGGTTTTTCTGATCTCATGACCTAGATCGTTGGTTTAACAGATTAATCCTAATTGATACGGGTCATTTTTTATTCTTTTTTAATTCATTTTTTTTTTCAATTTCATTCTTTAGCATTAGGTTGATTAAAAATTGGCCTTAATAATTTATTTTGATTTGTTTTCTATATGGTTATAACGGTCTCATAACCCTATTTTTTCTTTTTATCTTCTTCCCTCTTTTCTATCTCTTTTCCTCGGTTTTCGCATCATTCTCCTTAAAATAACAAGAAGTCTTTTCATTTTATTTTTATATCAAATTTGAGTCTCATTCTTTTCATTGCTATTTGTTTGTTTTAGATACTTCTTTAATTGATATTTTTTTTAAAATGTTTTCCTCATTACTAGGTTGATTGGAAATTTGAATTCGTAATTTTTTCCAGTTTGACGTCTATGAGTAATCTTGGTCTCATAACCTAGGTCACGGATTTGAAATGTTAGTTCAGTTTGACTTTGATATTTTTTAGCATTTTCTTAAATTTTTTTTATTTCATTCTTTAAAGGTTGGGGATTGGGCTTCTTTAATTTTGTTTGCTTTCTTTTATACATGATTATCTCGGTCTCATGATTTTGGTTGTGAGTTTGGTGCATTAGCTTAGGTTTACTTTGGATTTTTTTTATTTATAATTGGATTTTTTAGCTACGCCTTACAATATTGGGTTAATTTGATAATGAGTTTTGTAATTCTTTTGAATTTTTTTTCTACAAGAATATCCCGGTCTCACGACCCGAGTAGCAGGTCAAGATAGTGTGCCTACGTTGACTTTGGGCTTTTTTTTGTCTTTTTTTTAATTCTTTTTCTTTTTAGTTTTGGCCTTCAACAATTAGTTAATTGAGAATTGAGCTTTCTGATTTATTTTTAAATTTTTTTTCTATTAAGTTATCCTAGTCTCATGATCCATTTTATAGGTTTGTTGGCTTAACCTGGGTTGACTCTATTTTTTTATGTTTTTTAAAATTGTTTCCTTTTTTATTCCAACCTTCAACAATAGGTTGGTGTTGAGTTAGGCTTCTTAGTTTTTTTTTTTTTTATGTGGTAATCTCGTTCTCACAAATCAAGTCACGATTTAGTTGATTGGGAATTGGGCTCTATAGGTTTTTTTCTAATTTTGTCTCTATTAAGTTATCTCGATCTCATGAACAAGGTTTGTTTGGTTAACTCGGGATGACTTAAATAATTTTTTTTTTTAATTATTTCTTAACTAGTTTCATCCTTCAATAATGGATTAGTTTAGAGTTGTGCTTCATAATTTTATTTATTTATTTTCTATGAGGTAATCTCATTCTCACGATTCGTTTCACGAGTTTAACGATTTTATCCATGTTGACTCAAACTGTTTTTTTTTTAATTTTCGTCCTTTAAAATTTTTACTTATTGGAAATTGGGCTTCCTAATTTATTTATTTTTACTTTCTATTGAATTATCAAGCTCTCATGACTCAAGTCGTAAGTTTTGTAGGTTAGTCAGGATTGGTTTGGTTCAATCTAATATGTTGTCATTTCAATATTTTTTTTAAAAAATAGTGTTATTTGATACGTCTCATCTCAATATTTAAAAAGAGGTGTTATCCAATATGTATTAGATTTTTAATTCATTATTGATTTTTTATGTTAAAAACACGTTAGTAACGCCTTTATATTTTTTAAATAATATACAACCCGTAGAATAACGTAGGCCAATGATCTAGTTTATACTAAAAGTAGAATGTAAAAAACCAACACACTTTTATAAGGACTCGATATGGTTATCAAAAAATCAAATTAGTTTTTTTACCATGGTCTAACCTGATAGGTCAACTCAATGACCATCGACCTGGCCTTGTTTCGAGTCATGTTTCAAATTAAATTGGGTAAAAGTAAATCAGATGTGACTCAACATGCCAACCCATGACACAGTCAAACTCTAGTTTGACTTTAATTTTTTTTATTAAAAAAAATATTATTTTAGATTGATCAAAATCAACCAAGTTTTACCTGTCCAGCCCATGACCCAAACCTTAGATGGGTAGGCTAAACCGGGTTTAATAACTTTTCTTTAATTACCCCTTCTAAGGACATCATTATATAAAAAATATTTTTTTGGTAAAGAATCATTTGGTGAAAAACATTTTGATAACACTTTAATCATTTTATGAACTTACCTTTAGCTAGGAGACACTTGTAATTTGAATGGGATTTCACAAATAATGCTTGTTGTAGATAAACCTTGAGAACAACGTATCATAGCAGAAGATTTTGAAAGCAACATATGTTACACAAATTCGATTCAGATTTTTTAGCAAAATATTTTATTCATAGACTATTCCCATATATTTATCAACTCCTAACAATCATTAGCTCTTTAAAGCAACAGAGCTCCATGGAAGCAAGTGCACAAGATTAGCTCTCCATGAGAGATGGGTGCGTTACAACATGTTAGGGTTTGATATATAACTAGATAACACTGCTGTGTCGCTTTCAATATTGGGTTGCTGGAGGGAAAAAAAGAGGGGGAGGTGGATAGAGAAGAATGAGCGGGTGTCCATGAGAGTGTCTCTGTGGTTGTCCTGAGCATGTCCATGTGCATGTGAAGCTGCATGCCATGTGGTTGTCATCATCTTCTTGAAAGTGAGTGAAGGGTAGGAGGACCTCCGATCGCAGGAGCAGGAGGGGTCCCCTGCTGGGACTCATCATGGCCATTAGTTTTGTCTGATGTGTATGCAAAGTAGGTTTCATGGACAGAGATGGGTTGTTGTGGTTGCCAGTAGATTTTGGTCCTTCTTCTGCTTCATTTAATTTCTAAAGAGATATGTATCTTTTATCTCAAATCTTGTATACGATCTCTGAATTCTGACACCCCTTGCTTCTTATCTCAAAATATTTCTTCTGAGATTATTTATTTTGCCTCGGGTTAGAGGCCCAGAACATGAACAGATTCCGAATCTTGAAATGCAAACATTTCATATCATAGAAGAAAATGCCCCTTCAACACCTGATAAACCAAGAGGAAAAAGAAAATTAGACACGTCCCATGGCATACGACCCTTGTGTTAAGCCTGCACTCATTTTGATCCTTAAGTCTCAGTATCTTGCAGTTGCTACTGCTCCCCTCAGTATCCTCAAGTCTCAATGCCAACATTAAAGCGCCTTTCAGGGCGTTTCACCAGTTTGACATTGAGCAAGCAAATATTTCCACTCTAGGGAAGTAATTCAGGTGCCCCAAAACATTAAAGTTTTAATAAATTTCAGTTCTGCAATCAAATTCATCCTGCCACTTAATTTCAGAAAATGAAGCCATTTTTTTCTTGTAACAGGGTGGATAACGACTTTGAAACTACTGTCATATTTCTCTAGTAAGAAACTGTTCGTCAAATGTAAGGTTCATCGGAAAACAACCACGGAATTGAATTCAAACTTAACTTAATCAAGGAAAAAAGGAAAAGCACAAAGCAAAAAGCACAAACCGAGCCACATGCCTCTAAAGGCAACCCACCCCATATAAATGTTGTTACTACAATTCATAAAAGTGAGTTTCATCATGCAACAGAACAAGAAGCCAAGCACATCTTCATAACATTCGGTAAACTGTTCATTTGGTCTTCAGCTAACAGAGCAAGACACGAAGTAAACTCCACGGAGGGCAAAACAGCATAAGACATGTTTTCCAACTCATGGTAGCTGGCTGTGCAGCAGATGTGGCTTTCAGTTGCCGAATAAAGTCCATCTTCAAGATCCAAGACAAGTTGGTTCTGGTTTCACCATGAAATAAAGAATTCGATGAAATTCAATGAAGTCAACCATGAGATGCAAACAAAACAGGAAACAACACAACGAAAAATCTAGCAATAGAGTTGAGAATGGGACAATCCCACTCTACCCTGTAGACCAGCTGAAACAAGCTTTGATGAACTCAAAAAAGTGAAGCATTCCATACTATGTGATCCTATGATATACAGTTGCTCTGGGTCGATGACCACAGCAAGATGCTACAAGCAAGCACCTTTGTCGCCTAGGAAAAAGAAAACCCCACAAATGTGTGAGGCTCTGTGATGTGGCCATCAACTCACTCGTCAACCAGGTGTGAAAGTAGGGGTTAACTAGAGGCTCCCTGCACCTTCATCCAGTGAGATTTTCTAATTGTTTCAACTTCAGTTGCCTTGGTATGAAAAAGAATTCTCACCACCCAAAGCACTATCTTTTCTGCCACGGGCAAAACTTATGTCAATCAAGTTTAAACAACCCCAGCTATCATAACTGTTGATGTACTGTGCTCTATATGCCCTTCTCTAAGGATGAAGAATGGCACATCTTTGAAAACCCAATACATTCCTTAATAATGAACAGTAGAGAAATTTCAGCTTTTCTTTTCTTATACTTTTTTTTTTGGTTGTCTACACTTCTCCACCATATTAACCTAAAAAGTAATATGATTAGCTTCCGTGATGATTTTTCCTATTCGTAAACCTAAAGCCCCTCATCTACATCATTAGTCTTCCTTAGGAAGACACAGGGAAGACTTCTTTCTGTGGTAATTGCCATATTAAGCATATCCTAGAGCCCGAACATAAAAGACAGACAGGTCCCCTTAATAAACGAAAAAAACCTGGTGATACTCTCAAAATTTTATAGAATATCAACTTAGCTAGTGGGGAAAAAAGAGCAGAAAGAAAGAAGAAAAGGAACCAATTTACAGTTACTATGAAGTACAATGATTAAGAATGTACTTGTCATACATAACTAATCACTATTAGCCACCGGAATAGCCCTGTTAAGAAACTATGTGATAAACAAAAAGAAAATTGATCCAATTCATTTGTTAGAAGGCATGCACAAACGTAACATTCTAAGATGCTTCAGAACCAAATGTACAAAAACAATACTATTTGTGATGGTTTCTCAACAAAATTTTGATGAAAGTTTTCCCAGTCCAAAATCTTCCAGCCTGTGATATTGTGGGTGCTTTTCTTTGATTTTTTTTTCTTTCTTTTTTTTGTGTCCATAAACTTGGTGTAGATATAATATTGCATGAAAAACATTTAAAGTTACATACCTTCACGAGCTCAGTGTCTTTGAGTTCTTGTGCACCAATATACACATGAAACAACTACAGCTCATGACTACAGCAACACAAGGGCAAGAAAAAACCACGGTAATCAGAGAGAACGCATCGCAGTTAACTGATATTCAGGAAATATGATCAGTCAGATCTGCGGTAAGATTGACTACATTATGAGTTAACTAGAGAACTACTTTCATGAAAATAATAGAAATACTTACTGTTCAATAACAATGATCCCGGAAACCACTATAACTGTAACAAATATCTATTGTGATCTGGAGCATAGATTTCCTATAAAACATTCAAGTTAGATGGTTAGAGCAAGGCACAAAGAGAACAAGATTTATGATATAAGAAGAAACACTATCAGATATTCACCACCAAAAGATAGATAACTTCCAAGTGCCAAGCATCTTCAAGGGATTGCATATGAATATATATTTCCTGCTCAAGAAAAAGAAAAACATAAAATTCCATTCCATTATTTGAATTTGAAAAGACAGTGGAAAAAAAGATAAAGTTTAGTTACTTTCCAAAAAACATTTTTTTCTTGATTGCATGCACTAATGTGGAATTTAAACTTTGGATAAACAGTGTAATGGAAAATAACAATTATACAAGAAGAAATCATAAAATCTTGATAAGTGATTCTTTACATTTTAAAAAACTCCCGCCTACCATCAAAGAGAAGATTATACATAGTAGACTTTGTTTAAGGCCACCAATTACATGCCAACAAACAAAATAAACAATAATGATATAAAGTCATTTCTCAAATCTTCCCATTTTTTTAGGGGAGGAAAATATAAAACTTAAAAGTGCAAGTTTATAGCATCTTCTTTTTCATTTTATGTTCCACTAGTGTGTTACTTAATCAAAACAACTTAGACTGAAGAAAGAAAAAAGTTACCTTGTCCAAGAATCAAAATACCATTTGCACCCAAGGGTATAAGATCTTGTATCTTTTCAGCAGAAAAAATTGCTTGAATAACTAGAAGATAAATAATACAAAAATAGTTTAGATAACTTCAGCATCAACATTTGAGAACAGCTGCCAGAGCTTTCATTAACCCAAGGTGAGTTTAATAAAAAGACAAGGCATATACAATAATAATTTGAAAAACTACGCCAATATAAAGGGGATTAAAGAAACCTGTGATCTGAATTAACTTTTCCTGGGTCTCATCTTCATTGTTTGAATTGACAGCAGCACCCATGTCAGATAGAGTAATCGTGTGCACAGAATGAAGCCCATCTGATACCCAAAATGTTTGCATTTCTGCAAAGCAATGGCAAGTTCACTCAGTTGAAGAATCTACAGATAACATTTATATATATTAACCAAGACCATGAGATCATTTCCCTTTTTTTTCATGAAACAGATTCGAAAGGGCATTATATTAACAAAATAAATAGGCAAAATCAAATTTTATTTTCCTCATCGAAATGTCATCTGTTTACCAAACACATTATGAAGTTTCGTTTCCATTTTATTTTACCAAGTATGATACCTAACCACTGAGACATAAGTTAGATTCCCTTATCACACATGAATTTCCAATCCCGATAATTATCGGTTCAACGTGTAATAAATCATCCTTGGATCAAGTTTGTGTAAGAACTCACAAACACTTTGATCACAGAACCATTATCACAGAATCATTGATGGACATGCAAGAAACATCAAAACTTAGAAGAGAGAAAGAGAGAGAGGGTATTTAGAATAGTATACTCAAGGAAATGTCTGGAAGAACAGCCAGCTTCTGCACTTTCATACTATGAGGCAACCGCCTCATGTGAGCCATGAAATTTGATCCAATAACAGGTGCGGACAGGCACAAGATATGTAAATCTCCCATAGAGTCCAAAATCACAAATTTTTTGTGAGACAATGCCTGAATGGAAACAGCCTTTGATGTTTTAGGTTTCAAGACCTCAACCTCCTCCCTCTTAAATGCCACAAAACATGCACCCCCTTCACCAGAGTCTTGTCTGCACCTTACAGATCTCAGCTTAACTGTGAGTTAAAATGCAAATTAGTGTCATGAGCCAACAACACAAACATTTTTTGAAACCAAAAAAAAAAACAATATTTCAAAACAACTTCCAGTTCTATGTATAAATAGATAACTTAGATTCTGCAAGCATCACAATTACTCTTCTAAAAGCTATCAAACACAGAAGAAAAGGTTCAGCAACCATTACTTGCCAAGGACAAAAACAGGAGAGAACCCCTAATCAAATATGTCTTTCTAATAACAGTGATTTACCATCTAGAGGCATCCTTGTGAATCTAACCACAGGACAGCACCTCACTTAATATGAGTTCATCCATTTCATGGTCTAACAGAAATTCCTAAAAACAATCTGTCAGAGCAAATTGCAAATGTATAGATAAAGAATACCATAATGATAGGATAAATATGTTACAAGGTAAGAAGACACCAACCCCCAAAGAGAACTCATTCACCAAGGCGATTCAATAAAGCCATGAATACAATTGAACGTTAAAGTTCCACCAAAACAAAAAATGGAGCGTGGCCGCTGTTTACATTAACAAGATTTTTAGTATTAATTAGGTGTTCTGTTATAAGTTTTTAGCATTTATAAGGAACTTTATTGTCTAGGCCATTCTTACCACCTATCCAACACAAACAAAAAATAGCTCATGGATAATGAGCTTTTACTATTAATTAAGAATTCTGTTATGAATTTTTGCATTAAATAGGAATTTTTTTCTCTAGGATGTTCTTATTCCTATTTTGTTTTTGAACTATTAGATATTTTGTTCATGCTTATAAGAGCACGCATATTATGTTTTCGAAAGGCTTTTGACAATCGACATTTAAAATCTGAATATCAACTCCCACTGCTCTCCCCCAACATTCTTCTATATTTGTCTCCTTTCTATTTCTTCAACACCTCTTTCGTCTATTCTCTCCCTCATCTCCTTCTCCATTATACATCAACAGAAAAACTGACAAGTTCAAACAAAAATATTAAAAATAGCAGCCTAAGTAGAGAATTGAATCATTCACCCATCTATTATTCATTTGCTTTCCCCTCTAAATAATTTTACTCCTACAAAATCCTAGCACTGGCATATGCCTTGCAATTTTCTTTTCTTTTCAGAAACGTATTAGAAGTGAAGCGACATCAAGAAGCTGGTGACTTAATTCTAAAGAGAGAGAAAATCCTTGTTCTCTCAAGAAAGCCAATCTAAGGGTGTCATTGACTATCTCATGTTGCTTCTGCAAATCCACAATGTGTCCAGCTTATACAAGCTAAATTTGCTGAATTCCTTTCCAATTGACCAAGGTCAACATGCTGACTGCCCTCCAATTAGAATACCCGGGCTAAAATGAAATTAAAAGTAATCATGACTTCATGACAAAAAAAAAAAAAAACTTATTTGTTTAAATAAGTGATGCTGAAGAGAGGCTCTTCTTGAAGACCTAAACATAGCAAAAGGTATGTGATCTTCAATGCTGATGAAATCTACAAAAGACAAGGTTAATAAACATGATGGGAAAAGATAAAAGAAGACAGGAATTTTGATCCATAACTTATCGAGACAACTGATTCATAAAGCATTTAAATTAGCTGCATAGGTGCAATCTTAATTCTGTCAAACCAAGAAATCTCACGTTCAAGATACTCAAGTCCCAATTCCTTTTATTCTCTGGAATTACAAATTTCATTCCTATTCAGCGAGAGCCTCTTCCCCAGTAAATTTCATTTCTCATTAAAAATAGAAGAAAGGCCATTAATAAACTGTCAAATGGTACTTTGCCTTGGAAATTATGTTTGGATTTGAAATTGTACATCCTTTAAACCTACAACACAATATGATCGATTCTGTTGGAAATCTTGCACCCATATCAAAACAACAGTCGATGAATCCATTATCAAATTATACATGTCATATTCACGAAGCATTGAATCCTAAATTAATAGAACATTCCCAATTGAGAAGAAAGAAAATCCTTGCAGGTCAATAGACCACCTTCATGTACACATACACAGTCCAAGTTAAACAGAATTAACTCTTCTCCAACTTCAATGGAGATCTTCTAAAGTAAAAGGGACAACACTGCATAATTTGCATTGCAAAACTCTCAACTACTAATTTCTCTATGTCACAAAGCTAAATAATCACATTTATTTACCCTAACTCAATGCTAACTAGCAAAAACAATAACTTTTTCAACACAAAATGAACAATAAGAAGAGCTCAATAGTAGCACACTTACCAGAAACATATTGCTTATCAGTCTTCATATCCAGTACACCATTGCAACCATTCCCAGAGCTTGAACCGTGAAAATAGTCATCCCCAACAACCCCATTTGGCAATTTCAACCCTTTACCATCCGACTTTCCATTTGAACTAATATCCTTGACATTCTTAACCCTCCCTTTCACCAACTGCCTCAAATTAAAAACCCTGACCCCATTATCCTCCCCTAAAACCAAGACTCCAGAAGAAACGCTAATTGACCAAACAGGCACACTACACTCAATCACAGCACACCTCATTAATTTCACCATCTCACCATCACCATCATCAATAAGTTTCACTGCAAAGACCCAAACTTTCTTGCTTGAAACTGAATGCAACACAAAAAAATTAACAGAACCAACAATCTTTATAGAAACCCCATGATTTATATCCAATAAAACACCAAGTTTCGAATCAAAAGCAATACCCTTTTGGTTGCAAACAACTTGGGGCTTACAAAAGATGTTGTCTTTTTGTAAGAGATAGAACCTTAAGAGAATCTGGGACCCACCCTTATATGGGCTAGCAACAAGAAAAAGGACTTTAGGGATAGGGTCTTGGTGGATGAGAAGGAAAGAAGAGGAAGAGGAAGGAGAGGGAACTAGAGTTTGGGGTTTTGGTGGGAGAGGAGGGGAAGGAAAAGAGAGACAAGGAAAGAGGGAAACAGAGGAATCAGTGTGCATTAAGGCTAAAGAAAGAGAGTTTGGTTCAAAGAGAATGGATTTTGTTGGTGGAAGAGAAGGAGGGAGAGACAGTTTTGAGGATTGTACAAGTACCATGAGGAGAAAAAACCTTTGAACTTCTTGTTAGTACATTAGGAGAAATTGTTTTGGCTTTCTGGGATACCTATGTTTTTGGTTTTGTAGATGGGGTAATTACTGACTTTGTTGATGGGAGATCCAAAGATTAATTAATTGAATATTTAATTGATAATGTAGATCGTAGAGGAAGAGGACAAGAAGGATTGCAAATCTATCTATAATTTTATTTAGTTAATACCATAATATAAAATTTGTGATTAAGTAATCGATTAATGATTATATAACAATATTTTCTCTGGTTGTCGGATCCTAAAAAATCAAGGTTCATAGTAGCCTTTTCTAGAGATGTTTATGACTCCAAATAAATAAGATTATGTGGTTTTTATAAAATATTTTATTGAAAGATTGTCATATAAAATACATTATAATTAATATTTAATTTTAATTTATTTATTAAACAATATTTGTAGCTTATGAAGTTTTATAAAATATTTTATAAATATTAATCCGTTTATAATAATATTACTACTTCTCACACATTATAAAATATTTCTATAAAGATTTTACATTTATAAAATGTCTTACACATCTAAATTGAAAACAACTTGAAAAATCAGCAAAAAAACCCACTAGTGAGAGGGAGAGAGGAAAAAAAAAGTCAAGATTGCAATGCAAGTTAAATTGACTCCTATCTTTTTTCTTCTCATATATTTTTTAATGATTTTAATTTGGATGTATTGATTTTCATACTTACTCTCTTAAATTAGCCAAATAAGGGAATAATTAAATATATAATAATTTATACAACATTTCTCATCTTATTTAATTCATGCCAAATAAGGGAATAAATGGAAATATAATAATTTATACATCATTTCTCGTCTTATCTAACTTATCCCTTTCTTATCCATCCATCTAGACAAACATAGTATATAAAACTTATAATTTGTGAAAGTAATTAAAAATAATTCTATGACAAAGGCATGTTACATCTCTCTAGAGCCGTTTCTTTCATGTGTAATTAGTTATTTGAACGCACATTTTTGTGAGGCAGAAAATGTTTTTCGCATAAAAAATAAATAAATATGTAAACTTTTCAAATGTATTTTTTAACAAAAAATATAAATAAATTCTAATCATAAATTGTAAAAAATCTATTCATGCATTTAATTAAATAAATTAAAAAATATGTGTGCCAATAAATGTAGAAAAACAAGTATTATTGTATTTATTCAACTCGCCTCGTTGTAGATCGAATAACTTTTTTTTATAACACAAAAAATTAATATATAAGTGTTATTTGTTATAACATGTTTTTTGATATCGAGTAAAAATTATAATTATAAATAAAAAAATTAATTTTTACATATAATAAAATATAATGAAGATTATATGTATTAATAAAAACATATAAGATACCAAACTAGTTTTTTAATGTAGTGAAAAATAAGACAATATTTCGATTGCTACAATGAAACTTCATTTTCTTAGTCTTTATATAATATTGTTTTTTTAAAAAAATACAAATAAAAAAATTATAAAACAAATTATAAAAGAATAGTATGAACATGTCAAGTGTAGATTGATAAATATTTTAAATGTAAAGAATAATAATTTTTTCATAAAAAAAGTGTACATAAAAAAAGAAGAAAAAACTAAAAAGCAATTACAAAAAATAAAAATAAAAAAACAAATAGTAATAAATAAACTAAGTGTAAAATGATTAATATGCCTCTATTAAAAGAAAAAAACTTTTGTATTTGTTTTTTTCTTATCTTGAATTGTTTTTTAATTTAACCTTTTAAGTTTGTTTTTTATTTAGTTATCTTGCTCTCATGATATGAATCGCGGATTTGACAGATTAACCTAATTAGCTAGAATTTTTTTTCTTATTTAACTTTTTTTCCTTATTCCATCCTTTAATATTAGGTAAATATGAAATTAGATTTCATGATTTATTTTTTTTATTTTCTGTTAGGTTATTCTAGTCTCATGATCATGAAATAATGCTTAACGGGTTACCTTATTTGACTTGGGTCATTTTTTGTGTGTTTTTTAATTGAAATTTTTCCAATTTTAACATTAAATATTGGGTCGGTTTAGAATTGAATTTCATAATATGTTTTGATTTATTTTCTATGAAAATATCTTGGTCACATAATTCAGGTCATGAGTTTTGGTATTTTAACCCCGGATAAATCAAGTCTTTTGACTATTTTTTTTATTTTCTTTCTAAGAGATTATCTTAGTCTCATGTCCTTCAACATTAGATTTTCTTTTTATAGGGTTATCTCTGTCTCATGCCCCAAGTTGTGGGTTGGACATGTTAATCAAATTGACTCGTTTTTTTTAAATGATTTTTTCCCCAACATCATCATTTAATATTTTGTTTGATTGAGAATTAGACTTTATGTTTTATTTCAGTTTGATTTTTATGAGGTTATATTAGCCTCATGACTCGAAAATAATGCTTAACGGGTTAACCCATATTGTCTTAACTCATTTTTTGTTTTTCTTAATTAAAATTTTTACAAATTTCATTGTTTAACATTGTGTCTGATATGATTGATTGAGAATTGGGCTTTATAATTTATTTTGATTTGCTTTTTATGAGGTTTTCTCATTATCATAACCAGAGTCATGGATTTGGTAAGTTAAATCAGGTTGTTTTTTTATTTTCTTTCTTTTTTAAATTGATTTC
>Ga0307517_10007347_pt1 | contig 16086 bp, 23 predicted proteins | sample 23_EM_MG_FD_194515 | JGI IMG/M metagenome (GOLD analysis project Ga0307517, IMG submission 194515) | Populus trichocarpa ectomycorrhiza microbial communities from riparian zone in the Pacific Northwest, United States - 23_EM | ecosystem: Host-associated > Plants > Roots > Unclassified | place... | reverse complement strand
CAAGTCTAAACTCTAACAATATTCTAATCCTCCTTGGAACCTCGAAGTATCTCTTCCAACCCTTCATCCAAACTCCAAAACCCATCCAGGGTTTCCTCCCCCTGAGTTGCATGGACAGCGGACTTGTCGAGCGTGTCCAGACACGAACCCCGTAGCTTCTGTTCGCTCCGATCCAACCTCTCCTTCTCCTCGCTATGTTGCCAGTACACCTTGTCAACCGCCATCCGTACCACATGCCGTACGACCAAGAATGCGTGACTGGCAACTAGCCCAATCAAGAGGCACGTCTTGAAGTCTGCCTCCTTGTACCTCGCCATACCGATGTGGACAAAGTCGGGATGATACAAACAGACCAGTACTGTGTTCACCACAGCCGCTACCCAGGCTATCCCTCTGATGCAATCCAGCCATGCGCCTATCGATTCTACCCGCACGGGGGTCGGTTTTCGCAAGTGGGTCGTGAGTTTGAACGCGTCCGAAGGACCCCCTAGCCAGTCGTTGAGACAAGCCACAACTGAACGAGAATCTCTGGTCACCCCTGGGAGCTGGAGCCTGTAGAGAAGGCACTCACCGGGTGCAAGAGGCCATATACTCGACCAAATGGCAATGTAACCGAACTGGGTTACCATCTTGCAATAGTCGTCAAAGACGTCGTAATCCGGCCGTGTGGAGATTTCTTCCTTGACGCGATCCAGTAGCTTCTCTTCTTGTGTGGGGGATCGATCGTCAGACCGTTCCACCTTAATCGGGGGAGCGATGCGTGACTGTAACCACCTCATGACGTAGGGCATTCCCAGTTCCCGGAACGCATTCGCTAACTGAGCCGTCACAAGGAATGCAAACATCTGCGTTTGCAACCTCGTGTTATTCAGTTTTGTGGAAGCGCTGGATAAGTCTTGCTCCCACAACAGTTCTTCCTCTCCACCAGCCAGCGAGTTCGTCATCCCCATCAAGTCGAATGCGAAGAGTTGAAGGTGAAGTAAGCCGAGGACCTCTTGGCCAAACGGCATGTAGATGAACGCAGAAAGGGTGATTCCGAAGTACGAGACGATTGATGACAGGATAAATCGTTTGATTGTCAACGAGTACGTGTAGGTGGAGTAGGTGGAGTGTCGTTCGAGGCGTGTGCTGGGAATGGCGATGGACCGATAGATAGCCACCACGGCTGGGGCACTCGCGGCGAAGATTATCGCTGGGATGATGGGCTACAGTACTGGCGTCAAATCTTCTCATCAGGAATCAAAGATGTCCGCACATACCGCAACTTGACTCCCTGGACCCTTGTATAAAATAGCCAAGAAGGCTTCCAAGACGAATACGACTGCGGTGATGACGACCAAGACGCACATAAATCCCAGGAGTATCGCAACCGAGACGCCTATGCGTGACAGCTTTCCAAGCCCATCTATCCACCACCGTGAACCCCGCGCTTCTGCGTTCTGATTCGTAGACAGCTTGCTGAGACCAGAGCTTCCATGTGAACGCCACCGAGCGGCCAACTTGCGCTCACACACCGCCCAATACTCCGCGAAGAACGTCGCCCATAGCACGATTACAATCGAGTAGAATGGTGAATACCGCTCGCCAAGGAAATGGAACGTCGCGCCGAGGACGGCAATCGGCGTCAGGGACCGCGTGTATGCGGCGAGGAAGGCAAAATACAATCCAACTTCCTCTCCGTACTGATTCAAGCACCAAGCATCCAATCTATCAGCACAGCCCACTTACTTTCGAAGGAACGGGTAACGGACTTACGTTATCCCTAACACTGTCGAGCTGGAACGGCGTAGGGCTACCCTTGGTCAACGAGCGAACCCACTCTTGATCAAACTCGGGATCATGAAGAGGGTGGATCCCAACGATTCGTTTCCACGGAGAAATGCCAGGGGAAATGCCAAGGCCACCAGCAGAGGTAGGGTCCATCAGATAGTCATGTAGTAGTCGTATCCGGTGAGACGGTGGGAGGTGAAGCTGTTGTTTTGTCAGTGATGAGACGGCGGCGGAGGTGCCATGTCGAAAGTCTGAAGATCTCCCTCAACCTTAGCGTATCGTATCAACGTTTCAAACACTCCTTGAATGCTTACTGTTCCAGTCTCGCCAGCTGGTTCAATCTACCCGGAGGAGAGTGCACCAAGACCATGAGTTCTCCGTGCCTTCGCCCGGCCTTTCCGACAGCCTTTAACCCAGAGGACGCCAGCAACTGCAGTAACTTCGTATACTCTTCTTCTGCATTCCGGGTCTCTTCTCGCAACCGAGACTTGTTCGAAGATTTTGCAGGAAAGGTAAAAACTATGACGAGATGCACATGAGAGTGCATGATGGGAGTGGGCCCGATCGTCCCGTGTCTGGGCACCACGCGAAAGCAATTCGCGTCTAATAATATTATGGGATACTAAAGCACAGAATCGGTTATACTTTTTTGTTTCACTGTTCTCGGGCAGCAGATATCCGCAATTCAGTTGATAGAGAGGAGCTTGACCTCTAGAATTAAGAGATGCGTCAGGACCGCATCTGTGAGAAATGAAGGAGAAACTGACCAAACTTGAGGGTCGAGTTGGGGGGAATGTCGGACATTTTTCTCTTGCCGTAGGCCATGGGAGCAGGGATTGTCAACTCGCGCTCTCCGCCAGCCTTCATGCCAACGATACCAACGTCCCAGCCTGGGGGAAAGCGAGTTCAGGAGAAACACTCCTCCAATGAACCGATATACATACCCTTGATAACTTCACCAGCGCCGAGGCGGAAAACAAACTGTCAGGATGTGAGTTTCGGAATCAGGGTGCATGTGAGGACAGACTGACCGGTTTGCCCTTAGTGTTCGAGTCGAAGACCTTACCATTTGTCAGCTTGCCGATGTACCTCATCTTGACCGACTGGCCCTTCTGAGCCCCTGGCCCGCTTCCAACCTTGACGTCCTTAATCTGGACGCCACCCTCAGATTCTTTAACCTCCGTAGCAGGCTTCCCTTCCTTCTTCTTTTCCTTCTTATCTTTCTTCTCTTCCTTCTTTTTCTCCTCTTTCGTCTCCTTCACGGAATCCTCCTTTGGAATGGCCACACCGTTCTCGCCCTTCTGCTTCTTAGCGGCCTTCTTCTCAGCCTTGGTTGGATGTTGCAGTTTCTCATCGACATCCATCTTCTCAGCAGCGCGCTTCTTACCCTTGGGCTCTTCCAGGATTTCCTCGAAACGACTAAATCCACGTCAGGCGGGAGAGCTAGGATGTACGAGACAACACATACATGCTGTCGTCCTCCAGCTCATCTTCCTCAGAATCGATGCCGCCGAGCTCGGCCGGGTCGATCTCGACATCGGAGCTCACTTCGTCAAGGTGGAAAGCGCCTTCGTTATCACTCTCGTCCTCTTCGTCACCCCAGGGAAGGTTATTGTCCCCTGCGCGGTCCGTAAGTCGCTGAACGGCATCAGACTGTAGCATCAAACATACTTATGTAGTTTCCGATTATGTGGATTGGGCTGTAATGCCGACGTCACGTTAGGACTCAGTTCTGAATGCGAAGTAGATGTTGTCACTTTTTACCGATCACTTCGAAAACGTATTCGTCATCTTCATCCAGAATGAGGTCCACAGTAGCCTGTTCAATCTAGGGGGGAGAGAAGAGGGTCGTACCACCACTCAAAAACAGAAGGATGTTGTTTACCTTGCCTGGGGTAAGGGAGCCGAGGACGACCTCTTTGGTGATTGTGGGAGCTTCGTTCCCGTCTTCGCCCTCTCCGTCATCATCGTCGGCGGGGGATGCGATGAGCTCATAGGAAAGCTTCAAGCTGCTGCGACCATCCTTATCCTTAAGCTCAGCACCAAGCGAGAGACCTTTGACATGTATTTTGATGTCGGAAGGAGGTACAACGGTCTCCTTAGCTCCCGGGTTCACGATGACACTCCTGTATCACCATTTCAGCACCAGACCACGCGTGAATATAAAACCAAGACACGTACCAAACAGCGATAGCAGTGGCCATTTTTTAATGCGGGCCAAGTTGAGGTTGAGAAAAAACTTGAAAAGGCGATCGCGACGGGAAAACTGGGGAGCACGTGATCTGGACGGGCGTGACAAAATTAAATTCCGGGCGCTTGCTTCGGGGACGGCGTCACCCCGAGGGCGGGGGCTTGGAAGACTCGGTGCCACTCGCGATAAATACAACAGCGCTCTTTCCTCCGTCAACTCTCTGAGAACATTCGCTCCTTGGCTGGCTTGACCTCGCGGGGCCACGGGGAAGTTGATTGGCACCGGGAGTGCCCGAGCCGCTTGGAAGTATCACACTGATGATCCCAAGTAGTATATAAGCATCATTTCGGTCTGGTTGTGGTGCGACGCCTTCTTCCCCCTTCGACAAAGCCCACCCTCACCATGTCTCCGCACGTGAAGACCAACACACAGCAGGCAGGCGAAGAATTCGCTGTTCAGACTCGTGCGCGATTGGAGACAATCAGGACCCACCTTGAGACTGCCCCTCGGTCAGGCAAGTTGAAGGGAAAGACATGTGTGATTACAGGGGCAGGGTCGCTTAAAGGAATAGGGTTAGTGCGACCATACATATCCCGCACGTCCCTCATTCGTCTGTAGGAGAGCTACTGCGTTGCTCTTCGCTCATGAAGGTGGGTGCCGCACCCCTCGTTGATCCTGCTGCCAATTTTTGATCCGTGTTCCTGGTCCCCGATCCAGGAGCGACACACCTCTATCTCTTGGATTTCGTACCCGACGGTCTCCCGGGACTGAAGGAGACCATCCAGAAGAAATATCCCGATGTCAAGGTGAAGGTCGCCCGACCAGATCAGAAGAATTCAGCTGACTCCCTAAAGGTTACGACCTTGCAAGCTGATGCCGCGGACGAAACCGCCATCGCTTCCGTTTGTGAACAGGCGTTGAGGGACGAAGGACGTCTCGACGTATTTTTTGCCAACGTAAGCTGTGTCCAGTTTAAACTGCGGCTGCTGAATTAATGTGCCCTTGACCAGGCGGGTATGGCGTCCGCCACGCCTCTGCATGACATAACCTCCGAGGAATTCATGCAGAGCGTTCGAGTTAACGCTCTGTCGTACGTTTCATCTGGTGATATTTACCTAGAAAGGGCTGGTTGATCATGTTCTCAGCGCTTTCCTTGCCGTCAAGTGCGCCTCGCTGGCCATGATGAAGACGAATCCTGAACGAGGAAAGCCCTATGGTGGTGGCAGTATCGTGTTGGTCGCCTCTGGTGAGTCCCCCTTGTCCCTTGTTCCCATCTGCCCGGCGCTTTTTTTGATGCGGTTCCATTTAGTTGCCGGTGTCCGGTCGGGAGCTGGTCCCATACATTGTAAGCGATCCAGCTCTCCTCGGCGGCTCGAGAACTAACTTACTTGATAGACAGCGCAAGTAAAGCTGCGTGCGTGTCTGCGTCCCACTACTCGATGGACTCTAACAGACGATTCATTCCAGCGTGAATTCGATTGCCCAGACCAGCTCTTGCCAACTCGCACGTACCAACATTCGGGTGAACTCGCTCTGCCCGGGCATCATCGAGACCAGCATGACGCAGATTCAGTTTGATTACGCTCGTGGGCGGGGGACCGAACATAAGATCGGACAACTCAACCCTCTCGGCCGGTATGGAGTCTCTCCAGGTGCGTCAACCCCCACGCGATACCCGACCCGACGGAATGAATGGTGACTGGATTGCAGAGATCGCTAATGCCGTCCTATTCCTGGCCTCGGATGACTCGAGCTATATCAATGGGCAAAACATATGCATCGACGGTGGGCTATCTGCGTCGCACCCCGTGGTTCCTGGGAAGTTTGCATGAACGTTGTTATCCATCATACCGACAATAATCACAGTCCCTCACGTATTCCTGTCGACAATATTCCTGTGTATCTATTTCGTGTATGAAAACAGCTGCAGTCGCCTTTCGCTTCATAGCCTTTGCTTCACGGCCTCCCCAAGCCGTAGCCAAACTCGATATCTGCACAAGGGTCATTCAGCACTTAATGTACCAGACCACGTCGAGATGAGACCTTCTAGTATGGCAGGTCCATCGGGTAGAGGCGCACGGGTACAAATCGGGTATCATTCACGGCAAATTCCCTGGAAGCAGAGCCTCGAATTCAAGGTGGACAGATCCCTGATAGCGAGTGAACGCAATCGCCATCAGAATTTCGTCTCGAGAAGCCCTCTCTGCGGTCCCCTCCAATCTGACGGAAGGGATGAGATCTGAGGTTACGCGTGTCCACAATCCTTCGAACAAAATGCGCGTAGCAAGCGTAAGCTTTAGCTGAGATGAGGGGATAGTGGAAAATAAACTTTTGGCATCATCGCCGGATCGATTCGTTCGTAAGAAAAGCTTGTCAGATCTCGCAGATAACGCTTCGCGCAAGATCCGACAAGATACCGAGTTTACTGTGACAACCCCCCAACGACCCAGACAGCCACCGGCAGACAGACCGTCGGGTGTCCAGGGTGGAATGAGGCGGGTGTTTCATTCAACTGGGGAACGAGGGGAGGATGTTTCGGGCGAGGGGGTTTCCTAGTTTGGGCAGTGGCCCTCTCATGGCCGGTCGATACACACGTGAGGGAAGATCACGTGGCCAACCCTTAATGAGATTTTGTAGGCGGGATTGTCGGACCGACGGTGTGGGACACTGGTGAAATATCCCCAAGCCTGTTTTTATTTTTTCCTCGACCCCCTCAGCCTTCTCGTCGTCGACCGAGACGTTGACGATAGTAAGACACCCCCCGCACCCACAGGAAACCGCCCTGCCCCCTCTCTTCTCCCCCACCACCAGCCGCGACGTATGTTATCAAATATGGATCCATTTACCACACTCGTCCCTGGTTCTAGGCGGCCCTTCAAATTTCTTTCCCCCCAACCGCCACCACCATTACAACTCCCCCAGACCCAACCTCAAGACATGTCAGTGCGCCCTCAGGTCACCTCACCCTCTACGTCCACGCGACGGCGCAAGCCCACAATCACATACCGCTCTCCTTCCGTAGAGTTCGCTCCCCACTCTCTCAACGACCCAAATGTCTCTATCACAACGCAGGACGAGCCCATGGATAACGGAAACACTTCTTCGCACTCTCCCGCACAGGTAGAATCCTCCTCCTCTACTTCATCCCCCTCTCCACGCACCCCGTCTTCGTCCTCCCCTTCCCTTTTGACTGAGGCATCGTCCGCGTCATCCTTCGCCAAACCCCTCTCTACCCGTGAAGTGTATGCTATGGCTCCTCCCCTCCCCTTATATCACCCTCTTGGTCCCTTGGCGCTTCGCCTCCCACTTTTGGGCGAATCACCGAAAACTCCGCACACCCAGCTCGTCGATCCTACCCCGTCGAAACCTATTCAGACCGCAGCGTCAAACCGACCCAGAAACAACGCTGGTACCAACAGAAACAGAAATTCCGGTCGATCGCGCAAAACCGTTGCTGCAAAATCCCGAGACGTCCCCGCAGATACAGATCCCCTGATTACCGACGAAAAAGACAAAGACCAGGACGAGTATGTCGCCACCCACCGACGCCGCAGGAATGGTCCTTCTGGTTCTGTTTCCCTTTCAGCCTCAGCTCAAGCTGAATTGATTGCCGCTGAGGGTCGCAAGAGGAAACGACGGGATGCAGACACCGGGGATCCAGGTATTTCCCCGCCCATTCCAAAGCGCTCGAGACAACCTCGGACAGGGACTTCGGCAAACACTCCAAATAATCCTGCTTCTCCTGCGCCATCTTCCATTCAGCTCAAGGACGAGACGCTGGACGCCATGGAAGTCGAAGAGGATGAAGAGCCTCCTCTCTCCGCCCGAACCAATGGGAGGAGGCGGAATGCAAAGAGTGGTGGGAGGAGGAATAGCACCCGCAGAATCGGTCCGAAGAAAGAAAAGGAGAGTACCCCCTCCAGCGACGAAGTCTCCTATGACCAACGTTCTGTTGTTGATCAGCCCCAGGCTCACGAGGCCCTAGGTGAACTGACTAAAGAGACCGAGGGAGACGGGGAGTCGCCCTCCGGCGATGAGACGATCGTTAGTCCTCAATCACCCCCCATCGTTGCGCCAGTCCCGACCCACTTGACAAAAAACGCCCTTGAGGGCCTTAATGTGTCAGCTGCCAACGTCGGAGATCGCATAGATGGTGCAGGACCTGCATATATTTGATTATTATTTTTTTCACTTTTCGCAACGCTCTTTCCCTCACGAGTGAAACGTTCCACGTTCTGACTGTGTTTTTTAAATTTCCCCGCTGTCTTTCCCTTTTCTGTGCCGTTCTGTGTTGTACTACGCTCTCTTTCCTTTGTCACGTCCCACTTCCTTGTCAATCATTGTGTTCAACTTGTATCGCTTCATAGCTCGATGGACCCGCTGTTCAATCACGACCCTACACCTTGACCCGTTGGAATCGCATTGTTTTCTCTGATCATCTCACTCCTCTGCATCTCTCGCGGGCGCACATCGCGCCCTCCTTGTCCTCCTTACTACATGTAGCTTCTACACGAAACACTTCACACACACGTTCGAACCGTTCAGATGGAGGGGGGCGTGCACATGTTCATTCTCCATCACACACCTCCACTAGAAAACCTACGCATAAAGATACACATAACCACGAAGTACGTGAAAGCCGTCAGCAACGCAACAGCGAGACAATCATTTCTCGGAAATCTTGACTCGTTTCTGCGGCTTCGAAGGAATGTAGTCATCATCTCTTGCGTTCTTCCTCGGGTTGGACTTCGTCGCTCTTCCCTTTGCTGGAGGTTCGAAGCTATCGTCATACTCACCCATGATGGTGTCGATGAATTTCCACAGCTTAAGGCAGATCTTGTTGTTCGATCGGATGTCCACCTCCTCCTTTCGGATGTAGACGCGCATGTCGTGGATGTGCTGAGCCATCTCTGCGACGTCATCGCAGACCTGAATCAGCATGAATAGCATATTCGCTACATCGGAGTACCATCAGTACATTGCCTAAGAACCGCAGGAAGGCAACGAAGGTGAGAGAAACTGACCGATATAAACGAACTCCACAGGGGCAACCTTCTGAGGTATGGCTGAAAACCCGAACCGTAACTTATCCGTGGTTGCGATCTCGGTGAACTTCTTCATAACGTCCACCATGTCCCTCTGTAGAGTTTTTGGAGGGCTGGTTTCTTGATCGAGGAACTTGCTCAAGGTGGCGAATGTGGGTATCTTTTGTTTCTTGGGTAGATGTAAACAGCAGTAGGCGATGTGTGCGATGGCGTGGTATCCACTTGCGTGCTTCCCGGAGATACCCAGTTTAGCTTGCAGACCGTCCGACCCCGTAACGAATTCGGCATTGATGGAGTTTATCCACCTCGTCCATGGCGACGAAACGGCTTGTAGTTTCTCTAGGTTTGTTGGTTAGGAAAACATCAAGGTTACGGAATATACGGGGACGGTTACCCGAGGAAGTGAGGGGTGCACCGAGCTGCACTCGTTGGAAGACTTCACGTTCATCGATTTCGTTTATGCCATCATATTCCGCTGGGAGATCGTTTCAGGCAAGGAGTCTAGAAAACTTGCGGTCAAAAACGCACCACATCGGACCTTCATGTGAAGGAATTCATTTTTGAGGCTCTGGGGTACCTCCAAACCGTTCTTCTTCTTTGGTTGCTTGAACCAGAATGTCTTCCTGTTTGTCCGATCAATATCTAGTAGTCACTTCAGGGTCAACTCCTGGATGTCCTCGTTTGGCGGTAGGACTGTCGGGATACGTACACGGGATCTAAACGACAGCGGGATCAGTGCGCAGTTCCAGGTGAATGGGAAAGCCAGAATACGCACCCGACCGGAGACGAACCCTGAAATGGCCGTCAAGCGTTGTTTCCCATCCACACATAACCGGACTTTGGCTTGAGAGGACGTATCCCAGTGCACCGAGAACACAACCGGAGGGATATAAAATCCTCGGTACATAGAGTCGATGAGCATTGACTGCTTTTTGGGGTTCCACACGATATCTGTCGTCCGGTCAGATCCAATGGTGGACACGAAGCAGGGGTGGTGGCGCGGACAACTCGCCTCTCTGATATTCCGGGTTCAAATCTATTAAACCATCACGTATAAGTTCTGTCGGGAGTCAGATACTTGTCTCAGAGACCCATAGGAAGCGCGAAAGAATAGGACGTACGACAAATATCCCCCACGGACATCTCCCTTAGTTCTGCGGGTCTGACACGGTCCGGGATGGCCATCAGTGGGTCCTGCTCCAGTTCATCCTGCTCTTCTTCTTCATAGTCCGAGTCAGAGTCCCAGGTGTGCACCTCGTGTACCATACCGGCTGTGTGTGTGATAAGGAGTTTGCTGAATGCTTGTTCAAACGTTCACGCGTTCAGTTGACGAATTCGATCGCGAGCGCCCTGGGGCGCAAGGTCGCACCCACGTGTTCTACACTAAACAAAGGGTGCTTTATACCGTTGCCTAGCATTGCTTATTTTATGGTCCGAGAAGTATAGTACGCGCCATCAGGAGTGGTTAGGGCTCTCGCGTATTTCAAGAGCAATTTGTCCCGTTCCTTCCTATCGATGGCGATGTCATTCAGGAACGGTGCTATCTCCTCAGCCCTCCACCGGCTTCGAGTTAAAAAGAGGTCACCGAATCTCGCGAGAGGTTCTAGTGGGAGTTCAGACGACGGGAAGTATGTCAGTTGGTTTGAAGGGGGGTATGATTGTGGCTTGGTCGATGCAAGGTAGTTTCCCTGTTGACTGATCAGCGACGAGCTCTGACGTGGTGGCCGGAGCGGTCTCACTGAGAGGAGTGAAATGTTTACTTGAGAGGCGAACGTGTCACCCACAGTATTCCTCCATTTATCCAAGAACTCATTCTCATCTATGGGATCGTGCTTCTAGATTGTGAGTGACTTTGGCAAATTGCGTAGCGGAGTACACGATACCCTATAAGTCCTGAGGATACCCGTTCCGACTTGCTTCAGCACAGATGGGACATCCATCTTCCAGTGGTATTCATCCACGTTGCCAAACCAGCCCATGACTTGTTTCGTCACTTGCGGCCGGATATCATGATCATCCTGGAGTGTTTCCGCCAACACTCTCACTGAAGCCGAGTCGTGTTTCAGCTGCAGCGATACCAGCGAATTCAGAAGTAGCTCAAGAATTGTCGAGAGGTACGAGGCGGCGATCGGTCGAAGGGTGCCTACGGGGTGAATGGCTTCAGGACAACATCGGCGGCTTTGAAACGACGGGCTACCGTTTATAAGGAGGATCCGTCTGTCTTTCAAGGCCTTTGTAAGTTCGGCTTCACTCGCCTGGATTTCCGTCAAGGCTTGCGCATAGGTGAGATATCCGCTTTTCGCCTTCCAAACTGCCAGTTAAGCGTGCGCTGCTGAGGTCAGGCCGGTGGACGGACCTGCTGCTGGCTTTGGGTACCTTGCTCATCATCAAGCATATCGTCATCCAAGTCTTCGCGACCTTCGTCATATTCCCTCCCCCTCAACAGTCCAACTAGTTTATGGACCTTTGGAAGGACAGGAGTGACCTGAAGGAGCTCGCGGCTTGTGTCCCGTATGGCGAGTTGATCTTGCACTTCTCCCGGGGAGACTATGAGGAGGGAATTTGAGAGCGAAACGGAGCGTATCGAATACGTTTTATCATCCGTGCATAAAACGGCATCCTCTGCGGGATTTCCCTTGATAGCCCAGGTCAATGGTGAATTGTCGTTGGATTCGATTGATTTCAAGAGGTCAGGTGGAAGTTCGAGCAAGCGGAAGTTCCCAGATTCTTTAATGGAGGTCGGCGAGAAGGCGAGCTGGATGGGTTGGCCATCGTGTGGTGCGCCTTCCGCCATGATGGCAGACACAATGGTAAACAGGTGGTGATCAACTCGAGTCGCCTGGTTTCCCCGGAGCTATCAGGCGAAAAACCGGAGATCGGAAAATGTATAAGAGGAGGACGGACGGACGTCCCCAGTTCTTCTATGGACAGCACACACTATCGCTTTTGCCCCCACTATGCGTACGTTACACGATGCCTACCTTCGTGTGCCAGGGCTGACCCGCCCCTCCAAGGTCTCATTATTCGCAACGATCCCGCGTCCGCCGGCCAATACATAGGAGACTACATCGCAAAGAGGTATCGATTCTGCTGGACGATGCCTGGGTATAGCGTATCTTACCCGTGCTAGGATTAACGACTTTAACCCGACCGCAGAGAAGCCCTTTGTGCTCGGCCTTCCCACCGGGTCTTCGCCTATCCCAACCTACAAGCATCTGATCAGCCTCTTCAAGGCTGGCAAGCTGAGGTAATGTGCCCTTCGTTCGCAGTTGCCTTTGGCTAATGTTCTGGCAGTTTCAAACATGTAGTAACTTTCAACATGGATGAGTATGTTGGTTTGCCTCGGGACCACCCTGAGAGCTACCATACTTTCATGTTCCGGGAATTCTTCTCGCACATCGATATTCCTCCGACCCAGATCAACCTTCTGGATGGGAATGCGCCGGATTTGATCAAGGAGTGCAACCTGTACGAGGAAAAGATTAAAAAGGCAGGTGGCATTGAGCTATTTCTAGGCGGGATCGGAGAGGATGGTCACATCGCATTCAACGAGCCAGGTGAACCATGTGTTTCTCAGCTCCCGAAATAGATCCGCTCACCTCTGACCAGGGTCGTCTTTGACCTCTCGTACGAGAATCAAGACCCTCGCTTACGACACCATCCTTGCAAACGCACGTTTCTTCAACAATGACATCTCCGCCGTCCCCCTCATGGCCCTTACCGTCGGTGTTGCGACTGTAATAGATAGCAGGGAGGTCGTTGTTGTCGTTACCGGACAGCGCAAGAGCCTTGCGTTGAGCAAGGCAATCGGTGCGTTACAATTTTGCACGTAGTCACCCTTGTACTGAGAGTGTGTTTTAGAGGAGAGTGTCAATCACTTGGTATGGTCGACCGTTGGTAAAGTTTCTGCACCCGTTTAACGGCACACGCAGTGGACACTATCTGCTCTGCAGTTGCATCCGCGCTCTCTGATTGTCGTGGACGAAGACGCAACCGCTGAACTCCATGTCAAGACCGTCAAATATTTCAAGTCGATCGAACGGGTTCAGGAGGAGGTCGAGCTTTATCACGCAGAGCTTGTTGCAAAAGGGGACCCTCAGGCAGATCAGGGTGTTGGGAGCATGGAATGACTACTGAAACTAGACCGGTAGACATTGAAATCAGAAAGCACGTTCGTACTAGCTCTGTGGGGATGACGCTTGAGCTTGATTAGTTCTCGATCGCTCTGTCGCAAGAGTTAGTCATTGCTCCCACAATGTCTGGCGCCGTCCCGTACGGTGATCCGTTTGATCATCTTTTTTTTGTACCATGGATATCGAGCAGTAAGCACAGTACTCATCCAGGACCGCTCCAGCGTTGTTCGACGGTTCTCCCGGTTTTAGGTTCCGTAAAGCGGGTTACCAGGCCATAGATCGCATATGCGACCATTACTATTCCCTACAAGACAAGCCGGTCAAATCAAGCGTGAAACCAGGCTATCTTAGAGAGGCTCTGCCTGGTAGGGCCGTCGATCTCTCCCACAGCTGGGCGGAGCTCTAACTCTATGCACTTTAGCTGCTCCGCCGACCAAGGGGGAGAATATTGAAGATATCGCGAATGATTATCAGGATATCATTATGCCTGGTCTTACGCACTGGCAACACCCCTCTTTCTTCGCGTATTATCCGACCGCTTCTACTTTCGAGGGTATCATCGGAGATTTGTACGCGACCACCGCACTGAACCCTGGCTTCAACGTATGCATCCCCTCACCTCAATACCCCACGGGGCTAATATTCACAGAACATAGTGGATCTGTAGCCCAGCGTGTACCGAGCTGGAGGCTGTGGTGATGGATTGGGCGGCTAGGCTCTTCGGGTTGAGTGAGGAGTTCTATAACACCACCCAGGTAGGAGGTGGGGTGATTCAGGTCAGTCGGACTCCCCGGCTCTCTCACGTTCTCAGAGTATTGATGGGCCAACTATACGCAGTCGACGGCATCCGACTCTGGTCTCGTGGCAATTGTTGCCGCAAGGTCAAGATACCAGCGGCTTCATCCGGACGTCCCTGTCGACAAGCTAGTTGTATATACCACCACTCAAACACACTCCCTTGGGTTGAAGGCTGGCCTCATACTTGGGCTGCCCGTGCATGCCATTCCGGTGCTCTCTGAGGATAACTACAGCCTTCGTGGTCAGGGTCTTCGGGTGGCGATCGAGAGGGACAAGGCGGAAGGGAGGCACCCCTTCGTGATAGGTGAGACGGATCCGCTTTTCGATATTCTTCATGGTCAATATCTCTTCCCCAGTTGGGACTGTGGGAACCACGTCGAGTGGCGCGATTGACAACATCGATGAGATTGCTGAGGCCTGTAAGTCCTTGAGTCGTTCCCGATTCATAATCTGATGGTGCTTGTGGGTCTCAGTGCGCGATTATCCGGATGTGTGGCTTCATGTAGATGCCGCCTGGGCGGGCACGAGTTTCGCTTGCCCGGAGTATAGAGAGCGTTGTCACCTACCGGCGATCAACAAGTACGCGGATTCTGTCTGCATCAATTTCCACAAGGTACTACGGACCAAGCCCCTCTCATTTACTCCTGCAATAACTGAAGTATTATACAGTGGGGGTTGGTTAACTTTGACTGCTCGGCATTCTGGGTTAGAGACCGGAAGAATTTGACTGAGGCGCTGGATATCACCCCTCCCTTCTTGAGAAGCGCCGAGGGGGATGCTGGTTCGCAAAAACTTCTTTTTCTTAGTCCTGAAGTGAATGACGAGCGTCTCTCAGGCGTCGTCGTCGATTACCGTAACTGGGGTCTCACACTGGGCAGAAGGTTTCGTTCGTTGAAGATTTGGTTTGTTCTCAGAAGTTTTGGAGTAGAAGGTTTCCAAGCCTACATCCGAAAGGTGAATTTCCGTTTGCACAGCCCGCCCTTCCCCAACTTACACACCGTGGTCGCAGTGCATTAACATGGGTGAAATATTTGCGGAAAGTGTTCTCAAACACCCAGAGCTGCTGGAACTTGTCACTCCGCCGTCCCTCTCGTTGTCGGTATTCAGAATCACCCCGGGCGCCGTCCCTGAGTTGTCTGCGGACAAGTTGAACGCCTTGAATGAGCTGTACTACCAGAGACTGAATGAGAGGAATGAGCTGATGCTCACTCAAACAGAACTCAACGGGGTTCGCTGTATTAGGTAAGAAGAATTTGTCTTTCTGGGAAATGCAGGAGCGGTCGGGTTGACATTACTAGATTTGTTGTAGGGGCACAGAGAACGGAGCGGAGTCACGTAGAAGCGGCCTTCGATATTTGCTTCGAGACCGCGAAACTGGCTATAACAGAGTTTACGGAGTCCAAGTCGGATTAGACGAGACAATACCAATATCCCGCTCCTTCACGTTTCCAACTTCGGATTTAAGCTGAGCGCCCAAGCGTTCGACTGAGCACCGGTTTCATGTCTGGGGTGTTCGGCAAGCGGAGTGGAAAGGTGCTGTATTATCCGCCCCGCATGTGGGTGGCGGTTATTCCAACCCACGTTCTGGTGTGGGTGCTACAAAACGATCATTGAGGGTCGATTTCTTGCGATTCTTCTCCGGCGCGTCGGCCCAACTTCGGCGGTAATGGTATCCACCATCCCCACGTACTCTCTGGGACTATTTGTAGGCGACCCATGCCACGATACGCGGCCTACCTTCTTCTCCCACCTTCGCGACGCCTATTCGTCGGCCCCTTGAACTTGTGCCATAGGTCGTGTCACTTTCAGACACACCGGCAACTACCACAACCCCCTTGGCTTCGAAGCACTCTGGTTATAAAGGTTTGGTGAGCCGCAAATTCTATTTAACGAGGTGAAATCGGCATATCACGCACATGCTAGGAACCGAGGTAATCGCATGGGGTATGAGGGGGGAAATTCGATCATGGAAAATTAGTCTATGTGTCGGACTACGGTCTTGGTCTCAATTGGTGGACCGTGGTCGATAGGTTTGTCATTAACTTGGAGGTCATCCGAGCGGTCCGATCTTTTTTTTTTTTTTTTGGAAAACGGACCGATCATAATCAGAGAGATCAAGTAAGTAGCTTGATGCATGAAGAAAGGGCAC
>Ga0307517_10007346_pt1 | contig 16087 bp, 14 predicted proteins | sample 23_EM_MG_FD_194515 | JGI IMG/M metagenome (GOLD analysis project Ga0307517, IMG submission 194515) | Populus trichocarpa ectomycorrhiza microbial communities from riparian zone in the Pacific Northwest, United States - 23_EM | ecosystem: Host-associated > Plants > Roots > Unclassified | place... | reverse complement strand
AAGCAACAATTTCATTTGAAGTCGTAAAAGCTTATTTAGTTAAATCTCCATTATTGACCCTATCAAGGCTTGGGAAGCCTTTAACACTATATATTTCAATAGTGGAAGGACTGGTTGGCAGCATGCTAGCATAAGAAACAACTCTGAACATGAACATGTTGTGTATTATCATAGTTGTGCACTCATAGTCAGAGTTTTGAAACCCGGCCCGACGGGTCGACCCGAGGCTGAAACCGAGCCAAGTTTAAGAAAAAATAGGGAAAAGCAAAACCCGGGGTGACCCAGCGATCTGGCAAGCCCCGATCAAAAACTCGGTTGCAATCATTTGACTTTTATTTTTTTTACTAAAACGACGTCGTTTTGATTTTCAAAAAAAAAAAAGAATTGACCTGGGCGACCAGGTGACCCAGTCAAAACTCGGAACCCAGGCCTTGGACCGGGCCAGCCACCGGGCCGGGTTTAAAAATTATGCTCATAGTGGTTAAAAAAATACATTGATAGAGAAATTGTGTATATCTTTGATTTCATCTTTGTTAAATTACCTTAGTATATATTACTAGTTATCATAATTGTAAAACAAATTTAATTAAATATATGCTATCAAAATATTTTTTAAGAGGTCATATTGATAAATGGACATTGGCATCGTTTAAATTTAATTTACATTATATGTCATAAAAGGTAGCTAGAGGTTAAGCTTTGGTTGATTTCTTAGTTGATCACACGTGCATCGGTATCGATCATGAATTTAAATAGGATATCAACATTATTATAGCAGAACATGTTCCATGACCATTATGGTTTGATGCATCCAAGACCAGGAACAAAGTCAGTGAATATGTAGTTATAATGTTGATGTCTCTAATAAGTCATAAAATGACATTATCCATTTAGCTTGATTTTTGTTTCACAAACAATCAAGCTAAATATGAGGTTTTAATTATATGTCTAGAAATGTTATTGGAGTTAGGAGAGATTCATTACTTATTATAAACCAGTTATTTGAAGAATATAAGTGTGAGCACTCAACTCTAACTCTATACCATACTATATCCATAAACCTTATTAAATGGTCTTCTTTTTTTATTTTTGTTTTTTCAGTGAGAGGAAATAATATAAAAGCCAATAACTTAGTTCAACATGGAACAAGATACAAGATGGTCTTTAATAATCTTGGAATAATCTCTGTCAAAATCATCGATTGATCAGTCATAGCTGGCTAATATCCAACAAGAATGTCATTACAAACCATGCAATGCAGATTTCATGGTCGAAATTGCAAAAGTTAATTTTTCTTCCAAGTTTATATAATCTATTTATTCCTAAAATTAATTAAGTAATTTAATTCATTATTTTATATACTAATCCATATTATTTTTCTCGATTTGGCATGGATCCAAATTGTACATCAAATGGAGTGGTGATAGGCTTCATCTAGCACTATAGGCTCTATGCAAGGATGGACATAGCCTAGGTATTGTGACGTGGACAATGTCCAGGTTTTATCTTTGAGATATATATTAAGGAAATTGACTTGGTGGGCTTGGAGCTAAAGAAGGCTCAATTGTTACCTTCTTTATTTTTTGCTTGTAAGCTGAAGTAGTTTAGCTAAAAGACACTCTTTTTTTTCCTCTTGTACAGTCCAAGCATGGATTATGTTATGCAGTTTCAATAGCCAAGACCACCCTCCTTCCCGTATAAATACCAGCCTCATAACATTATGAGAGGATATACAATCTTCCATCTTTTTGACATTTTTGAAGTCTTTGATCTCTTGCTATCCAAAACTCTCACGCCATGCAGTTTTCAAAGCTTCTTCAGTCTAGATTTTGATCGCTTGCCCGGCATGCCATTCACTTGTTGTTGCTAGGACTACCAGCTCTTTCTCCCTACTTGTTTCCATCTTTCTTGATTGATAGACCGTTGATCACAGCATTAATTAATTAGTTCTCGATATCTTAACCGGCCTGCTGACAAATCATTTGGCATATTCTCAAGAACCTTCACACACACGCCAAGATGAATTATAATTTAAGACTTTTAGTATTTGAGCACGCTTCATCTCTCTTGAAAAGAAAAGTTGTGATGATTAAAGATGAAAAACTCGTGCTGATCGAATTAGGATGAATTAAGTGATTCAACACGCTAATTGTATCAGTAAAATTTAAAGGGCTGCCGGCGCTCCATGCCGAACTTGCACTACGCGTCTTTGTTTCTGATCAATCTTGTGTTTCTTTCATTTGCTCTTCTATGTAAAGTAAAAGCAGACAAGGATATTAAGGAATCCAATGGCTTTTCAGTCCACCTTCGAGGACTTGTTGACCCTTTTGTGTAAAAGAAATCTCCTCGTTTTATAATTAGTTAGATAAGCTTGGGTGATGGATGCCATTAAACATTAAACAAAGCAATCAAGACCTCTTGTTCTAAATTAAACTCCATGAGTAAGTGGCAGTTCACCGACCTCCACCTTGTATATAACCAACCAGGAGGCCGGAAGTATGTCAGAAAAATCTTGATCATTCTTAGAGGAATCCCAACGTCCCAGTTCAAGGAATTAGATGAGACGACTATAATCTTCCATGCATGATCTCAGATGAGAGGAATTAGATGACCATATCGGCAGTCTTTCTAGACTTTTAGTTGATGACACGCTTTACTTGATCGATTTTTTGTTAACTCCATCCATGACACAAGACTCTGCCGTGAGTGATAAAATTATCTTACTGGATATAATAAATAAATAAATAAATAAAAATTCAAGTATACCCGCCCACCTACTTTACTTTTTTCTGCTGACCTAACCTTTCCAGCCATTATATTTTCTTGACAGAAAACATCATCTGATGACTTCCTCCTCGTATGCAGGTATTAATCGAAACACCAGGTCTCTCCTTGTACGAACCTACTCTCTTTTGATCTCTTCCAAGCTTCTAGCTCTCCACATAATGCTAGTTTTAAATCACTAAGCCCCATACACTTCTAGCTTCCTTGGCAAATTAGCTAAGAACAAGTCAACTTTGATTTATGGTGGAGAGGAGAATTGTTTTTCCAATGATGGCTGATCCATTCAGGAAACTCTCTACAAGTCTGTGATGTTCCTCCCTTGCACATACTCTCTTTTAAGCCATGCATTTATAGCTCTTTTTGGTACTCGGCAACAGTTTTCCTGTTAATTTCTGGTAGGTTTATTGCTACGGCTTATTGAGTTAGTACTCGCCATTAATTGGGTTGGAAATTGAACTGTTACAGAACAGAAGCAAGGAGATATTATCATGCAAGAAGAAATAATATCTTTGAAATTCTTTTGAGGGTATTGAAATGGAATTCAAATTATAAAAAATAAAGACGAGTAAATCAGAGAACAGAGACCCTCTGATTTGCAAATCAATTACTCTTTGAAATAGCACTGAAAATACGATTTCAAAAATACCCAATCCCATCTTCTTCTGTCCCAACATTGTAAGCGCGCGGCTCAAGAAACTCCATTCCTGTGAGAATCTCTGTTGTTCCATGCATAACATGCTTGACAGGTTGTTGACGCTGTGCAAATTCCTGGGATCAAACACAAGGTAAGAATATTCAACTTCAGGATTTGGCTTCCCCGGCCTCCATCAAAGCTTCCACGGTCCTAGTTAATGCCAGCTGTCTATCATAGCCCTCGTTAATAACTTTCCTTTCCAGTACTGTTGAATTAAATTAAATTATGATATAGAATTAAATTTCATTCCACATATAATTTGATTCTAAACAAGCTGTTAGTCCTCTCAAGATTTGTTTGATGTTTGATAATAGAGGGAAAGATGGACGGATAAACTCAATATCCATATTAATATCAATGATATTAATAAATAATAAGAGTTAAAAAGGATGTCCATGTCGATCATTCATGGATTTGAACCTAGACAGACAGGTAATAATTAACATGACTTGCCAGGTTTGATGTGTTGGTTTTCGAACTTGAATAAAGATAAAGAAGCAAAGTCAAATTAGGCAGTCCAAGTTTAACCTAAGCTCATGAATTGATCTAAGGGATTAATTACAATTATCTTGAACCTTAATAGTAACTCAAACCCAAATTTGGTCGAATAAAATCATTTGTTATGGCTTTTTATATATATCCTTTCATAAAGCAATGGTACAATATTATGATATTGTTCAAAAAGCTTCAGATATTTTTTAAAAGCTTTCACTTGGAGTAACAGACCACAATTGATTACTATTTTTATTTTTATAGAATAATATAAATTATATTTTGAGATTTTATTTAATAATTTAAATTTTTAAATTAAATTAATTTTTTAATATGATATAGAGAGAAAGAGAGAAATTATTCGTGTCTTTTATTCATCTCACAAGGTTTTCTGTTTTGTATTCCAATCCATCCAGTAACAATGATAGATTCCGCTTGAATTAGATATTACTAGCAATTATATAATGTTTCGAGGATGAGATCACTTTTTTTCATTAAAAAAAACACATTTGAATGTTGCAAAAGTTTTTTTAATAAAAAAATAATTATAAATTCAAAATATAACAGCATATGAGACAGCGACATCTCTTTGAAATATTAATAAGATAATATATTGAATCAATTTGGGTTAATTTGTCAAATCTACAATTTGAGTCATGAGACTGTAATGATCCTATAAAAAGCAAATCAAAATAAATCATAAAGACCAACTCTTGATTAATTCAATATTAAATAGTGAAATTTAAAAAAAAATCAAATTAAAAAAAAAACTATCCAAATCAACTCAAATTAACCTATCAATCATGTATAATCTAAGTTGTGGAGTCGAGATAAACCCATAAAAAATAGAAATTCATGAATTTCAATTTAGAAAAAAATGTTAACCTCATCATAGAAAGAGAGAATAAAATTAAAAAAATAATAATTAGAAAAAAGCAGGGGGGGGAAAGAGAGTAAAGTGATGCTCGCAGTCCCGAGCTCCAGGCAAGGGATTGCTGAACCAAGATTTTCACGTATGTTGGCTTAGCTTCAAAGCCAAAGCCAAGCACCACAATATATCCAGGCCCCTCTGGGAAAAGTAATCAAGAAAATGATAGTAACTCGACATGCTGGCACAGTGACAGACTCACCATCATGCATGTATGTATCCACTACTCATAAACAAACAAGTTCTTGACGTTCTTTTCTTATCCACCGAATTAACACTTGAAATTGCCTTTCCTTCAAAGTTAAGCACAGAAATATGCTCATGGAGTGTTACTAATCATGATAACCTTCTGTCACTCTTCCACCAAAATAAAACATCATTCACCTAACACACAAATGTTAACAAAAGCTTGCTAGCTAGCTGCCTGCCTCCTCCAAGCCTGTGCCATCCTTCAGTACTCTAATTATTCCGTCAACTTTTTACTAAAATGCCTCTCCTGTTCGTCCTCCTCTTCCTCTCCTCGTATGTTCGGACTGCATTTTCTGCCCATTGCAGCACCACCACGCCCACTAAGACTTTTGAAAAATGCATGGCACTCCCTACCCAGCAAGCCTCGATGGCTTGGACATTTCATGCCCACAATGCCACCCTAGACCTCGTGTTTTTTGGTACCTTCATTTCACCTTCCGGTTGGGTGGGGTGGGGGATCAATCCTTCCTCGGCCGAAATGACCGGCACTCGTGCTCTGGTTGCCTTTCCAGACCCCAATTCAGGCCTGTTAGTCCTGTTACCTTTTATTTTAGACCCAGCAGTAAAGCTCCAAAAATCGCCACCCCTCTCTCGCCCCCTAGATATCCAGCTTCTATCCTCCTCCGCCACCCTCTACGGTGGCAAAATGGCCACTATACACAATGGCGCGGCCGTCCAAATTTATGCCACTTTCAAACTTGTAAGGAATAAGACCAAAATTCACTTGGTGTGGAACCGTGGCCTATACGTTCAAGGTTACTCCCCAGCTATCCATCCCACAACCTCCAGTGACTTATCTTCCATTGCCACCATCGATGTCTTGTATGGTTTCAGTGCTGCCCATAAAGATGATACCAGAACATTAAAGACGGTGCATGGGATCCTAAATGCTGTCTCATGGGGAGTCTTACTCCCAATTGGAGCTGTCACTGCAAGATATTTGAGGCACATACAAGCACTAGGGCCAGCATGGTTTTATGCTCATGCAGGGATACAACTCTCTGCTCTTTTCATAGGAACGGTAGGATTTGCCATTGGAATTAGACTTGGGGAATTATCACCAGGAGTGGTTTATGGCCTACATAGGAAGCTTGGTTTCGCCGCATTTTCCTTCGGAGCTTTGCAAACACTAGCACTGTTGTTTAGGCCTAAGACCACTAACAAGTTCAGAAAGTACTGGAAATCTTATCACCATTTTGTGGGGTATGCTTGTGTGGTGCTAGGAGTTGTAAATGTTTTTCAAGGACTTGAAGTTATGGGAGAGAGCAGGTCTTATGCTAAGTTAGGATATTGTCTGTGCCTCTCTACATTGATAGGAGCTTGTATAGCATTGGAAGTGAATTCTTGGGTGGTTTTTTGCAGAAAATCGAAAGAAGAGAAGCTGAGAAGAGAAAGGTTGATTGGAGGAGGGTCTGACAAGGACAGTGGGAGCCATGGTTAAGAAGTTAACCTGTGATCAGTTCCATAGAAGAAGGAGAAGAAAAATATAAAACTGGTGCGACTGGGATTTTGCATGGTGCTTTTTGTAGGCCAAGAAATTTGTTCGTTCTTCTTTTTGCATCATCTAGTTGTTAATTAATTATTTTCAGGTCTGTAAGGATGTTCTACAGAGAAATCTCTATAACTATCTATCTCAACGCCTTCCTTAAAAAAAATAGGTTTATTAAAGTGTCGCATGTAAGTCGTCGTTTCTTTAGGCTTCAGCCCCTTCTTGTACTCACGAAAAAGAAAAAGGAAGAGACACTCCCTCTCTCGACAGGTCATATCATTAAAGGCCGTTTCCAGTCCCTCTTTTCGACTTTGGGCCATTAGAAATCTCCATCTCTTCTCACCTTCATCAGTTTGGTCAGATCAAACGCACCAAAACCGAGTAATTGAGTGTTGAGGGCAACATAAAAATGGCGGTTCTAAACATGGCGTTGATTGTCTACTTTAACAGAAATACTACCCACCCGCCAAGTTATTTATCTTTTATGATCGCTGACACGCCATAAAGCCACAGGGACACTGACAAAAAAGCATAGCATCAATGAACCATTTATTAATGATAAGTTGAAAACGTTGATACAGAAGAGTTTTCTTGAGAAGCACTTTTATCTCATTATCCAAGCTTAGGTGACAAAACTGACACAAGTCCGACCAAGAGAAAAACGTACAAGACCAACATAAAAAGACCTGCCGGATTTCATGGTAGAAAGCATTCGACCAAGAAAGAATCCGACTGAATCCAGATCAAAAGCATTGCTAATGGCTCGAAATAGCCACAGGTGAATAAGATTGTACTGTGCCTGCAAAACTGATGGCTCGATAGCCACAATGTCGAGGTCAGGAATTCGATCTTCGGTTTTCTCTATGAGCATGAAGGCCATTAGACAGCATTAGAGGAATAAATCATTGTTCATTTACAGAGAACTGAAAGGGACGATCAAGCTTGAAGTGATGGGAAATGGGCAAAGAACAGTCAAAACTTAAACAAAAAACAAAAGACTATCCCAGATGAAAACGAATGGGATATCATATGATGCATGCAAGTCCATAAGCCAGGGATTGGAAAGCAAGGCATGTATGGAAACTCGGAAACATTGGGAAGCAAACGAAATAACAAGACTGACTTAAGCATAATGAGGAGACGAGAATCGGAAAATACTATTGTCTTAGCAGGAAATAATATGCAAATTGCTGTTGAAAAACTAGGAGGATCCCACTGCTGACCACTCTGAATGCACGCAATACTGCAACCACTAATTAGAATCTCATCAAAACAACGTAATCGATTGAACACTAGATAGATATCCAGTCATCAATATAACTTGGTCTAAAATGTGGCAAGACAATTTACGTATTCAGATCAAATACCAAGTTTTTTTTTTTTTCAACTGTTAGCTTACAAAATATAGAAATGGAAAAAGAATAATATTATGTTGCTAACTTATTCATGGGGGACCCTAGATGGGTATCCCTTGAACGTATCACACTAGTAAAATAAACAAGAATCTGGGGGGTACAATCTGCTGAAAAATAATCCCCATTAATGGGAAGTAGGAAAAACAAGAAGACATAATTGAAAAATCCACAACTTAGCCAGAAATTACAGGGCGTAAAAAACTAGGGGGTAAAAAAAGTCTAAATCTTTTTGTATCGCCGGCCTCACCAGAGATGCATGATACAGTTCGACTATATCCCGCAAGCTGATTTTACATCTCAATCAAAGAACAGAAACAAAAAAACCTAAATTGTAACTCAAAACTCAACCCTTAACACAAAACCTTATAACTTCTATCTCTAAATTTAATTCTTCGAGCACTCCAGTTAGCTCTAGATAACCAATTTGTTTTAACTGAAATATACTAAAGAGAGGATGCATGAAATTCACAATTCACCTGAGTCACCGGAATATCTCCACTTAATATATCATGATAACTGAAATGATCCAGCTAGGCAGCAATTCCTGAAAAAAATTAGAAGAAAATCCCTCAAAATCTAAAGGTTGAGGCACAATTAAATCAATTCATCAAATTGTACCATGTAAATTTCCCTGGAATTAGTTGTCAACAAATTAAAATGGCTATGCTTTGTGCAAAAAATTTCAGTTCAAAAATTGCAGGCGAAAAAATTAAATTACACAAGGAAAACCATTGACATCAGCATGAATACTAGTGAGGCAAATCAAAGAATTTTGCGTTGTACATAATAATCATACAGATACTTGGAACGCACTCATTTCTTAGCTAAATGGATGGTACAGTACAACATAAGCAGTTCAGTCAACAAAGATGTAGAACCACATATTTAATAGATATTTGTAACACAATGATAAAGAAAGATGCTCCAACCTAATGAATAAATGCAAAATTGTATTCATGTGAGTGGATTGTGTTACCTTTGCAACCCATCCCTCACAAATTGGTGAACTTATAATCCAGGAATTAAACTTCAAAATCAGTGAGCTTGTAATCTAGGAATTATTATTTAGAAAAGAAACCTCCTTGCTTCACTGAAAAATTTATTCTTTGAAACATCACTGACTTCCGTCTGTCTTTGTTATTCAATCTTCTTATAGGTCCCTAATCGCAGGAATTCCCAGGCCCACCATTCCCAATTTCATAATCTTCCTTATCCTTTTTACATCTTATCAATAAGCATACAAACTACAATCAATCAACAAATGTCACGTGCTCAGAACTAAAGAATGTTTTTATTTACACAATTTGATCCCTTACAACTAGTTTTTTTATTCACCTAGGTTTAATATGAAATACTATCATAGGAAGCCTCCAGGACAACATGATTACCTAAACTTGCAAATGCAGCAACTAAAGTGTGATAAATTAGTCATTTAGTCTGTTATCATTACTTGCACACATTCCAGGCCTTCTACACCATTCTATCTGAATCTTTATTTGCAAAGCATATGGTTGAACTTCTAATTCAAAATCCTCAAACCAAAATCCTCAAAATGTGGACTGGGTCAGATTCACAGGTGAAAACACCTTAGTTCATGAAACAGTTGGGTCAAAAGGGGAACCAATTGACACAAAATTCCAAGTAGACAGAAGATCTCAATATGGTATTTTTCAAGCCAACAAAGCATAAAAGAAGATTAATGCCACAATACAAGTTCATATTTAGAAGCAAGGACAACATGGTAGGAAAGCACATGAGGAATCGAGCAAGTTCTCCCTTCAATGCACAGTCATAGTGGAAATTTGAATTAACATCCAATCTTGATAAGCCTACGCTAGAGGCCAACACTGGGATCTGCCTTTTATTTTCGACATTGGCTATAAACTAACTTCCGAGGTATAATCCCACTGTTAAGATGATAATACTAGGATCGTTGAAAAATCCAAACTGAAACAGATCACTGCAAAACTTAAAGGTCTAAAATGCTAAGAAATACGAGGAAAACTATGGAGATTACAGATGCAAAATAAAAGCAATTGGAGACAAAAATAATATCGTTTAATATAACATAAGACATATGCATATTTGAAACCAATTTCCTATCCAGCATGAAACTATTGTTGTGAAAGAGAATATTATGGGAGGAAAAATAATTACACCATTTGAATTCTTTTTACTGACAAAAATTAGCAGGCACTTCAAAACAGAATGGTAAACAAAATGGAATGGAGGGAGTACAGTATGTGTAATAGTGCATAAATAATAGTGGAGAAAATTCATGGTTTTACATCATGTAAAAATCAACCACAAAGACAAAAGACTTGAAGAGGCAGAAAAAAGTTTTGTGCTAATCACTGGTGCTTTATCAATCGAGAAAAACATTTCTTGACACAGGGATATAAATTAAATCAATATCAACAAAGATACTATAGAATAGAACTAAACCTTGCTAGGTAAACATCAACTATCTACATCTCAACAATGGGAATGAGGCAAACTTGCAATAAATGCACCAGAAAGAATGAGCAATTTAATGGCAATTCACAAAGTCACGAACACATGACAAATGAAGGGAGAACATGCAACTGAAGCGAGAAATCATGCAGACAACTAAACAAAAATCAATGTTGTGTCTACTTGAGTAAAGTTTTTCAGTTTTCTTGAAAGATTTTCTAAGAAATAGAAACTAAAGAAAAGGCGTTTTCTAGTTAAGAATAAAAATTGTTTTCTTGGACGTGTTTTCTATCTCTCTATTCCTTCAGAAAACTGAAAAACATCAAAAAGTTGTTTTCCAAATTCTCTCTTATTAGAGATAAGGGCATTGTTCAGCTCACCTAATTTTTTAAGCCCCTTTCTTTTATTATTTTCAATGCAAGCCAAAAAGGACCTTATTTTATATTTTGAAAATTTTGTATTTGTAAACACATTTCCTTAATTTTCCAAGAAGAAGTCTTTTTAGAATAAATTAAGAAAACTAGAAATGGAAACTAAAAAGTATTCTAAAAGTAAACACAGCCTAAGCTTTTCTAGCCTCATTTTCCAATCAATATATGCACAGAGAACATCTTCTTTTTTCACTTTTCATATGACAATTGTGACGATAGTTTGGATTGCTCCTCTGAACCTCAAGACCAAGAATGTTAATTCATGAAAATGGAAAATGATGATATTGAGCTCTCAGCATTATTAATAACTAAATATTCTGCACAGGGTGTGGGGGTGCCCATCCCAAAATTGTGATTAGCCCATGGTTTCTAATGAATCTACAACAGAGACAAGAATTTGAGACATTTGATGTATGTATGGCGTACAAGATCATGTTCCTCACAGCACATTGAATTATTAATTACTCAGTCAACTATTGCACCAACCATGAGGTTATGTAAATTTCTACTAATCAATTGTTTGCTACATTTCATGAACTGCAAAATTAAGTTCAGACATTTGAAACTAGACACTTGAACATTATTCCTCTTACATACTGTAAAAAAGAACAAATAATGTGGCAGTTCAATGATTTGGGTTAAAGCAACACTTTCAACAATAGAAATCAACTCGTTGTTGTAGGAAGACTCCCACATCCAGCGAGTGCAAGATGAGAATCCGTGTAGTGAACAAAACGAGACATGCTATAATAGCTACCTGTTTCAAATTGATTTCTTCATGTTTCAAAAATTACAAAGGTTTTGTGTAAATCATTTGTAATTTTTTCATATCTGTACATATGCGCATATATATAGATAATGAAAAGAAAATGTAGACTAATCGCTTATGCTACTACTGGTTATGAAGCATACTTATCTCTCAGAACATTAGGAGCAACTTTAATGATACAGTATGGATTTATTTGGTAATATTGAGAAAGAACTTTCAAAGAACCAGAGCAAGCAGTTGAATGGATGTACTAGACTAGGAGCTCTTACCTCTATTTGACTGTCTCTTATTAACACTATAACCATCAGCATAACCAGGAGAGTTCTGTACTGGAACATCAGAGGTGGTATTGCCGAGGCCATAACCAAAAGAACCAGATCCATCTCGCTCGGAATTTGACGGCTGCCAAGTGGGGTACCTGTAATCTGAATTACCACCATAAAGATCAGCAAATGCTCCATCAAAGCTACCATTTGATGCAGCATATGATGATGTTGGGGCCCCATTATTCCCACTATTTCTTGCATAACTACCCATGCCCTGACCAAAACTATTTTCACCACTTCCATGCCCAAAATTCAGACTGCTATTAGAAACATTATTTCCTCCACCTTGACCTGAAAGAGATGAAGAACCCCAATTAGCTCCACTGTTGCCAAAGGTGCTTCCTCCAAGGCTTCCAGTTCCAGATCCCATGTATGCATTTGAACTTGTAGAGTTGGTGTTATAATTGAGCCCCCCGTTTCCCCACAGATTTCTCGTTGCCGAGCTGAAAAATGAAGTATTTCCTCCATTACCTCCATCATATCCTACAGGTCTAGCAAGGTTATTGGTATTACCAATGTAGTAAGGACTCATTCCTCGACCATAGCTGAGATTGCTATTAAAATTTGCATCCCCCCCATAACTAGGGCTCAATGCTGGCTCAAAATTCAAACCCATTCCATAACCAGAACCAAATGGAGGGAAACCACTTCGACCACCAGCAACCAGACTGAACCTATCATCCATTCTAAGTCCATAACCTCCAACTGCACCTGGAGTATATCCCTGAGTGTAGCCATTAAGGAGGCTATTAACCCTATTTAGGCCATAGTTATATCCACCAAGTGGGCTGCGACTGGGACCGGGTGATAACTCTTTGGGAACAGCTCGCTTAACCTCAACCATTTTGCCATTCAGTTCATGAAAAGTCTTCATCAAAACTTTGTCCACTGCCTCCTCAGAATCATAAGTGATGAACCCAAATCCCCTTGGCCTCTGTGTGTTATGATCATACATCACCACAACATCTGTGATGAGCCCAAACTGGTCAAAATATTTCCTAAAGTCACTTTCTGTAACAGTGGATGCTAAGCCTCCTACAAAGATCTTTTTTGTACGCCCTGGACCAGGAGAACCATGGATGCTACCGCCACTGTTTCTGCTCAGCATGTTCTGATCATCCCTGGGAACAGCCTTTTTTGCTTCAACCTGGTGATAAACGCACAATTAGAAAACCAAGCTTAGACAGTGGGAATCTGTCAACACTTAAAGCTTAACTTCAATACATAAAAAAAAACACAAATTTGGATGATTAGCAAAACTAACACCATCAAAAAAAATAAACAGAGAGAAGGCAAGCTTTTACTCTTGGCTTGATTTGATATCTAGTTTAACACAGGAAAAGAATTTAAAAAAAAAATTCTTCAGTTAGAACACTGGACACGTGACTCGGACACGGAAATGAATTCTCCACTTTGCATGGTGCAGTATATAGTAAACTTTCTGAAAAGCATTAGCACATTGCACACAAACTTAAAGGGTCACTTTAAGGTTAATATAGTTTACCATTCTGCCATCAATGCTGTGTTTTTCTTTAATGACTCTCTCTGCAATAGATGGGTCAGAGAAGACAACAAAGCCAAATCCACGGGCACGCCCTGTGGTGCGATCCTTCATTATCACAGCCTCTACTACCTCCCCAAAAGATTGAAAATAGTCCTTGAGCCTTTCTTCATTGGTGTCCCATGAAATTCCACCAATGAATAGCTTGCCACTGTCAGATTGCATTTTTTGTTTTTCTCTTTAATCTCTACAATACAAAATATTTTTCTTAGTGAACACGAAGCCCAGAACTTCACAGATACAAATCACACTACTAATCAAATCAATAAAAAAAGGCAAACCTTTTTACACAATCGAAAGCCCGCTTCAACTCAGTAAACGTGTTTTACACTGGATCCAATCAACATCAACACGATTAACATACAATTCAATAGCAAATCAAAACCAACAAAGACCATTAACACTAAGCAGAAAATGAATGAAAGTTGTCACTATATTGAATAAGAATGCAATTCAGATTTTGGCAATACCTTTATTTAGACAATTAAGAAAAAGCACACAACAGAACTCCAATGTTTGTGTTTGACACAAAAACCAAAAACTTATCAGATCCTTCAACGATCAATCAGCCAACCAACAATCTAGAATCAATCAAGCCTGAAACAAGAGAGAAAAAACAGAAGAACCCAGAAACATCCTGGAATTCAATAAAGGTCCAAAATTTAGAAAGATCCGAATCCAAAAAAATTAAAAAAAAATTATATAGCCCACCGATTAAAGAAAAGCCCAGATGGTAAATCTCATCAAAATTGATAATTTAAGATCTGAGAGGAGGCATAATGAGAATACAAATAGAGGGCATGCTCAACCTCCTCTACAATATGCCCTCCTCCTCTTCTTCTTTTGCTTCGTCTTCTACTACTTGTTTTAATTTGTGTTTATGATTTTTTATCAGCTAATGCAAATTCAGTTACCAAACAAAATTGCAAATTTATTTATACACGCATAAATTCTAGTGAGAGAAAAGGGTTATTTTTGTTTCAGAGAGGGGTAGAGGGGGAGAGAGAGAGAAGGCTATGCGGAGTCTGGTGTGAGGAATATATATAGGGAGAGGCTCAGAATGGAAGGGGGCTGATTTTCTTTTCTGTTTTTATATTTTTTAATAAAAATATTTTGAATTTTTCTGGGTTTTTTTATTATTATAATTATTTTTTACTCCTAGCCCTTTACAGTGAAAGGCAAAAATGCCTTCTTCTTCCTCAACAACCCCCCCATCCTGTAGGTTGCCCCTCTGCACTTCTACGCACTTCTACTTCTACACGCTTTGCATGCATTGGATTTTGCGGTGGGAAGATATTGTAGCGTTATTTTTTTTAGAAGTATTTTTTATTTAAAAATATATTAAAAAAATAATTTTTATTTAAAAAATTATTTTTAATATTAATAGATCAAAACATATATAAAAATACTAAAATTAATTTTAATTTAAAATATATAAAAAAATTAATTTTTTTCAAAAACTTTTTAAAAATATAAAAACAAACATTCTCTTCATCTCTATTATCGTTGTATCATCAGCCGTTTATTTTTCTGACTTTTCCAAATGCCAGAGACTAGTAAATTTTTTGACGGTTGTGATCCGTTGATGCTGGTGATGGTTGTGTTTACAAGGCATATTTTTTACCTCCTCGAGGTCAGAAGAAAAATGGAGGTGCTTAACTTTATTGGTAATTAGGCCCCTGATTTTTCTTTTAATTGTCATTTTCATTGCTTTTAGAACACACGACACATCAGCACCTTTTTTTGGGGGTAATCAAAACAGTTACCAGCCAATAACTTTTCTCTCAATTGGGTCCCCGGCTTAATTTTTTACCTTATTAAGTAAGTCCTCAACATGTCCAGGAATCCTTGTTTTGATCCCTCCATCAACAAATATACCTGGCATCATCCACAGATTGTGTGCCCAATTGAGAAAAGGTTTAGGCACATTCGTTGATGAAAGGATCCAATGAACGATTCTTGTGTACGACAGGGACTCGATTGATCAGAAACATAGATTGGGGATCCAATTGGAAATATGGTTATTTGTTGCTGACCAATATGAGGTTACTTTTTCTTTCATGTATTTTCAAGTCTTATGATGAAATTTGATTTCCGTTTAGGTACCTTTTGGGTTGCCGTTCAACTGGTTTTTTTTTTTTAATTTAAAAAAAAAACATTTACTTTTGAATTAAATTTTTTTAATATTTTTAAATTATGTTGATATATTAATATTAAAAATAAATTTTTAAAAAATATATATATATTATTTTAATATATTTTTAAATAAAATATATTTTAAAAACTAATATCTCAACCAGGATATAAATAAAAAATTCACCTAGAGCGTTTAAATTTCTATTTAAATTATCAAACATTGTTCGATCTCGTACTATTAGTGACTTTTATCTGGTAAATTAATTACCATCCACAAAATATCTTTTATATATAGATTTTTTTTTCTTGAGAATATCTCATTTTTATTGATTGAGATAATTACGTGAGTGTTTGGAAAC
>Ga0307517_10007345_pt1 | contig 16088 bp, 21 predicted proteins | sample 23_EM_MG_FD_194515 | JGI IMG/M metagenome (GOLD analysis project Ga0307517, IMG submission 194515) | Populus trichocarpa ectomycorrhiza microbial communities from riparian zone in the Pacific Northwest, United States - 23_EM | ecosystem: Host-associated > Plants > Roots > Unclassified | place... | reverse complement strand
AAGAGGACCTTTTTTTTTTTTTTTTGGAGAACTCAGCATGAACAGTAGCATTAAAGCACACTGGTAGTACTGAGCTGTGAGAAGCGGCGATGTGTTGGAAATATTGAAGTCCAATGTATTTGTAACATGCCAGTGGGATCATAGTCGCGAAATTAGATTATTCTCTAACAACCGACCTTAGCTCAGTTGGAAGAGCGCGAGACTGTAACTGGATAACAAGGAGTAATCTTGAGGTCGCCTGTTCGAGCCAGGCAGGTCGGATCTTTTTAGTTTTATTCCTAAATCGGTTTTTCAACTATAGACTTGGAAGTGTTATTATGCATGAAATAAAATAAATGAAATAGCCATTGCCCCACGACAAAAGAACAAAAATCTGACAGTCTACACGTGTCATGGTATAGATGAATAAGAATACAAAACATTACCCGATAACTGCTTTAATATGCCATGTTTTTTTACATAAGTTCGACAACGATGTTGACAATCATGATGACCGTATACGTTGCAATCAGTAGGATGCCCCATCTCCGCGTCAGGTAGTAGTTATTCAATGGAACGAAAATTAGCGTAGCCGCGAGCAGGAAAAGGAGACCGAAGGAGCTGACATAGAGGGTGGTTGACACGTCAATTTCGTAGGGCTTGTCTGTCTGGCTGATAACGTAGGACCCTGAGATACCCACCCCAAGGAGAATATTGAGCATGGGTCCACCAAAGCAGGCCGAAAATCCCATCATCGGGGCAAAAGTCTGTTTGAACAATATATAAATATCAATGGTGGCAAAGTAAATGCAACTTACTGCCACACTCATATTCGCAACAAGGTCGGCAAGAGAGTTCCCCACCGCAAAGATGGTGAGCCCGATGATGGCATCGGACAAGCCAAATATTATGCCGAACGTCTGCAGGACACCGACAACTTCGTCTGCGATAGCCATTATCCATACAATGGCAACAATGAACCCCATCGAACATCGAGCCATCCGAGCTGAAATGTTATCTCCTCTATTGGAGAAGAGGAGAACGAGAACGCCGAGGGCGAATCCACCGAGTGCTGTGCCAAGGAGGTAATAGTGCTCGTATTTTGTACCGTCTAGGAGATATTTAGCCAAAAGTATATCAATGGAAGGAAAAAAAATATATACCAAAGAGGACTGCAACGCAAAACAAGGGTCCAAGGACACACTGAGCAGACATAAGCCATCTATTGAATTGTAACTGATGCAAGTTTTCTTGGGTTTCCTCCTCCGCAATAAGGACACGTTCCTGACCCTCCTCTTCAAAATCTACCAGTCTCGCATCTCCGCCTATAAGCATCTTCTCTGGCGACGCGGGATCACTGCCATACGGCGTCACAACAACAGGAAGCGTCAATGTCAGGCAGAGAATAGCAGGTGCAGCGAAAATGCAAGCAACCCGCGCCAGTAGGCTCTGCTGCCGAAGATTTGAGAGTGTCGGGAAGAGAGTGTGAAAGGTTTGCCTGAATACAGACCACACGCGTTGCCGTTTAGACGGAGTATACAGTTGCTCCTCACTGCCTACTTCAGACGTACTGATCGAAGGAGATGCTGGAGTGCGCATGATGTAGGGCAATTCGTGTCGTTCCGAGAAATAATCACTTGGTCCTGAAGTAGGCTGGTCATGCACGGTTGCGTCAGAATCTACGGATGAGGTATGCCTCGGTCCCAGCCGAAGGTCATTGTTGGAATTTTCATCCAAACTGGAGTGCACGGCCTGCCGTGACGAACGAGACCTGGACACTGGGTGATAGTGACCACCTGCGTATGGAGCGACGGGACTATCAAAAATCCCCAACGATGTTGCAGCAGCTTCATTTTTTAACGACGCCACAACGTCTCGGAACTCAAGGGCTCCGATGAGCGAGAAAGAAGGGAGTTTGCCAAGGCTAGGGGACGGAGAAGGTGTCCTAGGATGGGGATTGGGGACATCCGTCTGAATTCGAAGCGCATCAGGTTCAGACCTTGCATGTCGTCTTGGACTGCTGGGCTCATCTAACATTTGTGGTGAGGCTAGAAGGACATATGAGATCCGTGAAGTTGGAGGAAAATCAAGAAGTGACATACGCTCGTCAGAATATCTTGGAAAGGGTGCTTCTTCCGCATATTCATTTCTAATCAAAGTTTCTATCTGACGTCTTCGTTCTTGTCTCTTCTGCCACCAGGATCCTCCAACAACCGCGATCCCATAAACCACGTACAATGAAATCATCGACCCTGCCTCCCTCGCAGAAATATGGCCATCCCAGATCGTCACTATCACCAGGATGACAGCAACCGCGAAAAAGCCAACATCTCGAAGGAATGGCCTTCGGTGAACTTGGAAAGGTTTGATAATGCAAACTGATCCCACCACACACGACACGATGAAGGTGGCCGCGCCGAGCAACTCTCCCAAAGCCAAACTCCCAGAATTGGCTTTCATTGCAGAAAAAGTTGAAAATACATCTGGGCTCCCGTTTCCGAAGGCGAGGAAAGTCACCCCGGCAACGTTTTCATCTAGTCCGAGCAGCTGAGCGATGGTTGCTAAATTAGGGGTGAAAAAGTCGGAAGCGCTGATGCCAAGTGTTGAAAAGAGGAAGATGAGCCATAGAACGAGACGGGCAAAGATGAGTGGTCGTATTGCGACATCTGTGCAGAAGTATTGTCGGAGGTAATCCATGTTGAGGAGGGTGTTGGGTGGAGGACATTTCGAAATGACATGTTTGCATTGAGCCTCCGCAGACAATGAACGCGGACGGCACTGGTAACGGGGTTGTATGTTACCCAGGTCAAGCAGACAAAAAATCGGTGTCCGTACCTCATCCTTCGATGTTGAATACGTCCGGAACTCCACGGGCTGTGTTAGCTCGTTCGACAACCGTTTCACAAGACTCGAGGTGCGCAGTTGGCTTGTGTGATGAAACGGTTGACCATATTTACTTCTTGACCAGAGAACGCAGTTGATAATAAACAGGAAAACGAATACGGATCGTGCTGCCGCCCTGGACATGGGAGGTGATGTGGAAAAGATAGTAATGTATCCGATGGTTCCTCGTTGACAGTGACACCCACGCGGGACAAAGCTGTCTCGTGATAATCGGTGCGATCATTGCGGTCAAGGCATGTATTAGAGTAATTGAGTACATGGTTGAATGGAGTGGTGCTAGACTGTGACTACGCTGTTCTCCATGGAGAACCGAATGTTTGGCAATCACCCTTGGTCTTGTTTCTCTGTTACCATAGCAGTTTCAAGCTTATGTTTTGATGAATTCTAGCGCCATGTATACGTTGGTGAGACTCTTACTTGAATGTCTGTTGACATTTCCACAGCCCCAAGTTCGTCCGTTTTCGGCCGCAGAAGGGCACGAGAGTTTAGGACGGCCAATAATGAATTCACATACACTTGAATGACGTCGATAGTGAGTAACATGGTGAGTAACAATATGGTGGAGTGAACTCACGTTTCCCCACCACAAAATCAAAGGCGAAAGCATACAATGTATGAGGGAACGCCATGAATACTATCGATTCTGCGATAGCGACGGAACTGGAATAGAAGTCAAATATGTGCTATAAGGACATAACAAATAACGCACCAGGTCAATATACAGCGGTTTGTTAGGAAGATAATTAATCTGTTGATGATCAAGTTCGTATCCTCGAATCCCGATCGGTGGCTCCATAACAAAGTGGACAGAGTCGCAGAAATCGACAAATCTGATACGACGTAGAATACCGCAAATGGCACGACAACTTGCTAGACGACCCTATGACTCTGAGCCCCCCTCAGATCGATAAATTACTCACACGGAGGTTCTGAAGGGATTCAAAATTTCGGATAATGAAACTGGGGGGAGGATAAGGGTAACATCGACGGAAACACAAAAAGGACATACAAGAATGCACAAGTTGCTTGAATTTTCCCTCCTCAGCAATTCACATTTTTCTATAAATATCGGACTCACCTATCCCGTAACCTGGACATATATCAGATAATCATATCTAATATAAAACCGAGCAAACACATACCAGCGTGGCAAGCAACAAGACACGCTATGTAACCTCCAACCCACCAGCGTCGACTGGGTCGGCATACTGGAAAATTATGAGTGGTGACGGCTTACTCCCGAAACCAGGAGCGTACAATTAAATACCCGGTATGTGAAGGAACTGTTAATAGTCGTGAAATATCAGCGTGATATTGAACAACGGAGAACGAACCTTTGTACTATAATGATCATCACAACCTAGACATCGCTGTAAGCTTCGCGCGACTTTTTTCACAAGTTTCTCACATTCACCACCACCGACGCCTGCAAACCCGAGGGCCGAGATCAATCAGTGTTCTCAAAGTAACTCACAAAAAACCCACAATTAACGACCAGTTACCATCCTGGAAGGCTTTTGGATTCCCATATTCAACGATCTACATGCAATGTCGATCAGTGGTGGGTCGTTAAGATTCTTATTTGCTGACCGTGTAAGAATGCACTGAATGGCACACTGGAATTTCCATCAGGACAACAGAAATGCAGTTGATCGAATCGCGTACTGAAAGTAACGTGTATCGTGTCCAACACCCTGGAGAACACAAAAAGCCGTCGGTGAAATGCACGGAGACAAAACAGATTGAACAGACCAAAGCAGCAGAACCTATAACTGGAAGTAAAGCACGAGAATGGAAACAATTTCAAATGACCTTACCAATATTCTTGTCGGGAACCCATCCTTCGGGAATGAGATGTAGTAGTAATAAGACTAACAGGTTATTAGAATTTCGAACAACCACATAACATACCACCCTACTTGAAGTATTGTGAGGCCGTACATCGACATAGTTACTAGCGCGCCAATGAGCAACGCCCCTGCCAGTACACAATAAGCTTGATACATATCTCGTACCACAAAGAAGGCATACCTGCCGTATCCTTGATCAAGTAAAACTCCGAGGAAGGCATTCTGTTAGAACGGGGACTCCAGTCCTAGCGCTCGAATCAAGGGGCCTTATCGAGAAATAATAAAGGCAGATATTGGAGTTAGTCTCCAAAGACCCAAGATGAGAATCGAGATGTTGGGCGGCTCTGAGTCACGGTGCACCAGCCAAACGTATTTCCCTCGAAGAGAAAGAAGCAGAAAAGTGGAGCTGGTACGCTCATCTGTTTATGTGCTGTACACATGCTAAGCGAGGAAGAAAAAAAAAATCTGTTGACCGGAAACCAGATCTGGTGGCGCGGCATTGACCGACTACGAATTCGCATGGACATGTAAAGCCACCCTGGGTAAGTATACAATTGATGCATGTGCTTTATCCTTATGGCCACTCAGCAAAGTTCAGTTAGTGGTTCGATCTGACATGACCACAGTCACGGTGGCTCCCTACTTATAATTACTACTACTTAAAGGTGTCAGTTGGAGGTTGGATCCGAGTTCAAGTGTGTCAAGTAGATCCAGTGCTGATCGTAATCACAAGAAGGCGCAGTGGGTTACTTTGCCACAAACATCTCCCAATATATCATATATATTTTCGAACCAATGTTGGTTATCATCTCGTAATCATTGACGATGTGAATCCACTCGCAAGAAGAGCCCGACAAAGACGGTTGAAATAAACCATGCTTCAATTCCTCTTTTCTGACTCGGTCTTGTACTTACACGAGCCGAAGGCTTTCCACTGTGGCATCATGTCACTACTACAATTGATAAGCTTGACTTTCGCACTGGTACAATAGGTATCTTAGCTTAGTAGTACTTTTTTCTAGCCTCTCAACGTCGGCTTTAAGGAGCTCATAATAATAGGATCGGTAGCATCGCTTTGGTAGGATTTTGTACAGAGTAATCATTATCGTCAGTTCGATTAATAATAGGATCCTTTTGGCCCAATCATCATGCGGGAGTCGAGTAACTCTAGTGGACAAGGAGCCGAAAAGAACCTGGATCGGAGTAATGCTTAAGCATGAGTGAGCATTTAAAAAATTCTCGCGTTTCTTGTAGAAAGAAATTAAAATACGTCGTTTGGAAAAAAATTGACGATGAAAGGTGCAGCAAGCACGCTCGTCTTGATATGTTGGACGAGCAGATCCAAATATAGCAACTGACATGAATCGCATCAGCCGATCTTGATGGAATTCGCGAAGTGATTCATTGAAATAAGCGGATACGAGAGGTAAAGTCATACATCCAGCATGCGAGTACTCCATGTCTCTGCCCTGCTAATTACGTTTGTGGTGCGCCCCGTTTCTGTTATCATGGTTGTGTCGCTAAGTGATTCTTGCAGAGCGCCATTTGGTACCGCAGAGCACCAGCCTTCAAGAATTTCATTCTCAAACACCCAGTGCCTTTACCTCGGGGCTACGTTGCAGACGGGAACTACGACTCTGACTGTACAACTTTACAACAACATGCAGAAGGCCCTGAAGCAGAAAATCTCCGATTTTGTGAAGATGCTACTTTCTGGGAGCATTATGATGCGGACGGTATCGTCGTCGAGCGCCCTGTTATTCTGAGCTGCGATGCGGGGAGGAGGAAGTGGAACACAGTCATGGGTCCCTTGCATGATGCAGAACCTAGAGGAAGTCTCTGGCTCTACGTGCCTGAACGCCCTCATCACAAATCTGCTATGCCTTCTCGTAGCAGAGCACATCCGATAATTCTGGCAAATTACCCATCCGATCACGATTTCCATCCTTTGGGCATTGCCATCTGGCCTTCACACGGAGGGAACTCATCCAACTTATTCGTAGTCAACCATGCCCGCCAACGAACAGTCATCGAACAATTCTTATTGAGTCCCAACAAGCCTACAGAGGCCGTCCACATACAGTCGATCACGAGTCCATATTTCCTCTCCCCGAATGGGTTGGCCTTGACATCCCCGACCTCGTTTTATGTGACAAACGACCATCTAATGACACGGCGACTTCCAGGTCTCCTTGGACACATTCTCCCCGAGATAGAATCTACCCTCGCCCTTCCGCTCGCCTTTGTCCTGCACGTCACTTTAAATGACTTTTCACCAAACAGGGATTCTATTGCGAGCATTCAATTTTCGAAGATGTTCACGTCGTTCCCAAATGGTATTGCATTATCACCTTCGGGCGAGGAGGTTGCCATTGCCTGCAGTCCTATGGGTCAGGTGGGGATTTTTAGACGGGACCTTGTCACAAATGCTCTGACACCTAAATACACCGTCTCCGTTCCCTTCTTGGCGGATAACGTTCATTATACAAAGGAACGCAACGGACAAGCAAGTTTGATTGTCGCAGGCCATCCAAATTTCCCAGGTCTGAAGAAAATAGCGATCGGTGAAACAGGAGCGGTAGCGCCTTCATGGGTTGTCGCTGTAGTTCCTAAAGCAGGGGATAATAGGACACCCCAGACGACATTTGATTTGGACACGCCAACCTCCGCGGCTTCTAGAGTCACAAAGGACGGGGTTGAGTGGACATTGAAGACCCTGTTCCAGAGTGAAGGAGACGAGGATAACGGAGGTTTCGGGGCGTCTTCTACTGGACTCGTAGATCCAGATACTGGGGCGTTGTATGTGACGGGTCTCTATGCTCGAGAAGGGGCTATTATGTGCAAGAGACCTCATTTGAGAAGATCTAAGGAAGTATATTAGACAAGAAAATCCTGAGAATTTTACCTCACCTGCTCTATTACCCAGATTCAACAAGAAACAGTTGAATGATGAGACGAAGAGCAAGTGAATGGGGTTTTTACATCGAGAGGACATAACAGCACCACAAAACAGATACAATAGACGAAAAAAAAAAAAATACCGAAAGAAGGGTTAGAAAATACACATCAAGGAAAAAAAGTAAAACCTTCAGCAGAAAATCAGTTTATAATATAAATAAAGGAGAGGCACTAAGATGGAAATGACCAATCTCAACAAGGACGCAGTGAAAGAACGCGATATAAAATCTACTGATTAAAGTAATTGCTGAAGGCACTGAACGACAGCTTAAAAATGGTGGGAAATTGGCACACCATTAGAGGATACTTGGCAAAAAGGTCCTGTTCACGGCTTAACCAAGGCAGTAAATAAAACGAGAATGGACTCACACAACACCCATACCCACCGCAAATGCTACAACTCCCCAAGCAAAAGATTTAGTCCTAGGCTCCAGGGAAAAGCGAGCGATACGACTATTCGTAGCAATCGCCCGTTCCTCTCTCTCTGGTTCCTTAAATTCAAATGTTAGAGGTTGATCCTCATCATCTCGTTCTCTCTTCTTTGATGATGTGGATACATGATCTGATTCATCCATTGGTGTGTCACCGGGTTGCTCAGGGAGCGCAGCTAATTCTTCCTTCTTCTTCAGTTCAGTAATCATCCTCTTTTGTTCCTTGATGTCTTCCTCCATCAGCTCTGTCCCGGCCACACCCTCTTCAACTATTTGACTTTCCTCGTCCACCGCTGCCAAATCTGAGCTGCTTGGTGTCATGACTGCTTGATCCTTCTTTGTGCTGCGCTTAGGAGTGCGCATTGGTCGGGGTGCTGGGCTCTTGCTGTTGCGTGTTGATCGCCTAGGTGCAGATGCTGTTATCCTTGACACCGACGGAGAAGCGGAAACCCGCGAAGGGGGTTTGATACTGGTCGTTGCCGCTGGCGAAGGCGCAGGTGGAGCTTCTTTTCGTCGCTTAGCGAGTGGGACGGTCGACGTTGGCGAAGGGGTGGGAAGAGTCTTTGTCGATGAGGGTGACTTCGAGACGATAATTGTTGAGGATTGAGCATGAACGGTGCCAGAAGCGGTGCTTGTCAGAGGCGGTGCAATAGCACTTGTAGCAGGCTGAGCAGAAGCAGCAGTACTCTTGGCTGACCTTCTGTAGTTACCATTCGGATCGGGAGTAGCATCGACGACTATCTTGACCAAAGAGCCCAGAGAGTAGGCCTTGGCAAGTTCAAGCGCGAGTTGTGGATCTATCCAAGTCCCAGCCAATCGAGTGGTGTGTGGATCTTTGGCCGAGCCGTTGTTCCCGCTCAAGTCAAAGTTATCTTTTACCCAGTGTATCTCTGTCTTTTCGTCGCTTTCGCCTGCATTCGGAAATGCAGCACGGAACATGGTGGTCAAGCTGATCGCGCCAGTGTCATACCTGCGAAGGATGAAAGCGTGACCGGATTCCTGACGATAACCTGTTATTCTGAGTAGGTCGATCTCCTCAAGAGGGCGTACAGTTGGAGTATCTATCTTGAGCCGACCAATCTGAAACCAATCAAAATCAGTGTCAAAAGGTTGGAATCAAGCCAATGTAGCACGCACAAGAATGTCTTTCCCCTGACAAGTCAGAATCTGGTACTTTACATAGGGAAGTTGTAGAGCACTCACTGCCAGACAAATCAGTGTTAATCTTTTTTTATATTCATGAGAATCACAAACTCACTGTGCTCCTTGATGAATGGATTTGCAAATCTGTACGGGAGAGGAGGACGAACACCCATGATAGCAACTGTAAAAAGCCGATTGCATCCAGTCGCGCATCGTGTTGGCTGTCGATCAACATGTATAAACAAATATTTATCCCACGTCTCTATAAACAAACATCGAATAGGGGCCTCTAAGTATCTACTTTGCAAATACATGGGCACTGAGTTTAGTAGAGGGGATACCCAGGAACTGTGGCTTTCCACTAAGCTGCTCGACGAGATCATTGATTCCCGCCCACCAATTCGATTTCCCCCTCCGATTTTTCATATCTGCATGTTTCACCATCTCGTGCACTGGCACCCACTTCAACAAGTTTCCCTGAATAGTAATAACTGCCGCCGTTTCGGGTGGCGCTTGACGCGCCTTTTTACCAGAGATTGCCTCATGGCCTTCTTCAAGGAAAGCCATACACCTGACCGCCAATCGAACGGCTCTTGCACGGTCGATAGGCGAAGGTGTTCCCCCCTGCAAAGTGTGTCCTAATGAGGCACATCTCGCGTCAAATAGGGTTCCCCCCTCTTCGCAAAACATCTTCGTCAGCACCTGCGTCGTGTAAACGCCTGAAGAGAGCTCGCTCCTGGCACAAAGTCAGGGATAACCCTTTTGAGGCAGAAAAAAAGGCCTTACACGATAACGAGACGACCCTCACTCTTACCGATTACATCCAGACTGTACCGAATTTTCAAGAACCGCATATCCCTCCTCATTTGGTCCAAAGAGTTTCCATCTTCTGGTGTATAAACTAAGCTTGCCCCGGCCTTCAGCACGATTCAGCCTTCCGAGAAAACACCGATTAGAAAAGGGGACATACAGCGAGTGCGCCAAGCGCCGCGATATAGCCACATTTTCCACCCTGTGTCTCAACTACAAACACCCTATTCCTACTCGCACTCGCACTCTGCTTGATTGCATCACAAGCATCTACCAGCGAGTTCAAACACGTATCACTGCCAAGACTGTATTCAGTCATGGGTACGTTATTGCTGATCGTCGCAGGTAGATGGGCCATCGGGATATGAAACGAAGGATAATGGGACCTCCCCTCCTGTAGGATCAACAATGAGTTGAATGATTCAAATCCTCCAATGATTACGAATCCGTCGAATTGATACTCTTGGAATTTAGCAGCAACTGCGCCAAGATTGATGGATGGCAAATCACGATTCGTCCCGAGTTCTGACCCTCCTCGCGCCATCCATGCGTCTACCCCTAGCCAAGTAGGTTCTGTTACATTGTTTTCCAGCAAACCACGGAATCCGTTGTGGATAGTCAGAGTCGTGTGACCTCGCTTAATGCAGTACCTCACAATGGCTCGTGTAGCGGCGTTCATTCCACCTGCTGGAGCACCGATGCTATAGCATTCATGAGAAAAATCGCTCTGTGCACTTTAGTAGGTACTTGCTGAACAATTCCGATTCTCATCCTCTTCTGTGCAGGTAAACGCTCCTCGACTTCGGGAAAGTATGAAACTGTGTGAAATGCAACAAGCATTTCCTGAAATTCAGGCCCACGAAGTCCCAAGGCCTTATCAAAGTCACAATCTCTGACCGCTGAGGTCAGATCTCTGGTCTACGAAATATTATCAACAAAGCTCGGAAAGGTGTCAAGAAAACGGATATACCATCTGGACCGCATCCATCAACGGAATACGTGTAACTTTGTTTTCTTGAACCCCGATCATGTACGTCGGCGTGCCGGGTTCAGCCTCCATCAACACTTCGACAGCATCAACACCTTGCAAGGTAGGCTATCTTTGATCTCAGTCCTCATTCATTTTCAAGTCCAGCAATGGGATTTACCATGATCCTGTCAACTGCGCAAGGCCGCCCACCCCGTTGGGTGTGGCCCAAGGTTGTGACTCGAGTGTCAAGTCCGAGGCGTTCTGAAAGAACGTTTTTGATTTGTTCCGCCTTAATTGGAAGAAGTTTTTTGTCATGTGCGCCTTCGGCCACAATAACGATAGTCTTGCGTTTGCCGACTTTCCTATGCTGTAAAACAAAGTTGAGATGGGAAAATACGACATGAGCGAACAATTCAATACTCACCCGTTGGATCTCGTCGCACATATAATCCTCCCAGACATCGGCGTTTGGAGGCCTCTCGGGGATGAAGATAAAGTCGGCGCCACCACTATACAAATGTCCATACGAAATCTGAAATCCCGAACAAGTCCGGAAAACAATAAATCACGCACGCAATGCCAGCCATGAGAGCCAACCAGCCACAATCCCTCCCCATAACTTCAATCACAAATGCTCTAGAGTGACTGTATGCAGTAGAATTGATATTATCGAGAGATTCGCAGATACGCTGAAGGGCTGTTGGGGCGCCGATAGTCAAATCTGTCAAGCACATGTCGTTATCTATAGAACCGACGAGGCCGACGAGTTTCAAGAAAGAATGTTTTTCGAGCTGTTCGTCAGTAATTAATTCTAGATAACAAAACAAATGAGCGGTGGGTCCATAGGAAGAGCACTTGCGAACATTCATAAGAACCCACTTTGAGAATGGAGATTTTTAATGATATCAGGCCATTCCGATCTGAAGACGTCTGCACCCGTGAGGGAGCCATCCCCACCACAGACGACGAGGGCGTCGATGCCTTCATTTATTAAGTTAAGAGCGGCGGCTGTTCGACCTTCTATAGTTCTAAAGGCCGCAGATCTTGCGGTGCCGATAAGCGTACCACCCTACAATTTATTTTAGAAAACATTGTGTAATTGCTGAAATGCAACAATGGAAAAAAAAACTTGCCTGAGTGTACCAAGCTCGAACGTCATCCCATCCAACCCGTACTATATACCGGCCTTTGAGCGTACGCCCTCCTGCGTACTCGCAGGTTCCATCAAGAAGCAGATCCCCGTCACCAAATCGAAGATTATGGAGCAGATTTCGATTGGGGGGCTGTTCTACGAAGTTCTCATTGATATTGACTTCTTGTTGGGAGACTTGAACGTTGATTTCGCTCCCTATCTTTGCTGCATGCGCCGTGTTTCCCCTTACAAGCCCTTCGTATCCTTCCCTGACAACCCACATTTCGCATCCCCTGGGAGAAGCTATCGGTGTCGAAACATTTCAAAATAAGCATCGGGAACTTACTTGAGAATACCACATTTGACAATGGAACGCACGGCGGCGTTCATGCCTGCGCTGTCACCGCCAGATGTGAGGATCGCAATCTTCATAGTTTCAAAGTTCATTGTTGTTAAGAAAGCTATATATACAGTCACTCATATCAGCTTAGCTCAGCAGGGTGTTGACAGCCGAAGCACGTTTCACATGTTTAGTCACATGTTCGATCTGTTAGTGCCAAAATTTGTGTCGGATCTTCAACATAACAATCCTGCAAATGATGGTTGACATTCCTCAGCCTCTGAACACGTTCGTGAACGACGTCGAACCTACACTCTCTTCTGAATACTGGTTCTCCGATGGAAGCATTGTCTTAAAAGCTGAATCCACCGTGTTTCGTGTTCATCTCTCAGTCCTGGCTCGACATTCGGAGATCTTCAGAGACATGTCCTCAGTACCACAACCCAAGGGACAAGATGCAGTAATTGAGGGGTATCCTGTCATTCCAGTCTCGGACAGCGCGCAGGATATCGAGGTTTTATTGTCCTTGCTATACGACCCCGTCAGGTAAGTCGATGCATTTCTGAGTTGGCATCGGCCCACATTATACATGGTACATAGGGCCAATAACTTGAGAAAGTCCGTTTCTGTGCATGTGTTGTCAGTAATGCTCCGTCTCGGGAGGAAGTATGAAATGAAGCATCTCGAACAAGAGGCCATCGAACGACTACAAGTGGATTTCCCTGCATCTCTCAAAGAATGGGATGGGCATTTTGAGAAGGACAAAGCGCCTCGTTCCTTCAGGCTACTCGATTATGAAGATGATGATTATGAAGATGCATTCGACCCCATTTTGACTAACGTTATCAATCTCTGCCATGATTACAACCTAAAGACAATACTACCCGCCGCTTATGCTTCTTATCTCTGCAAATACTCCTTGGTCAGTTCTGATCTCATCGAATAAATTTTCGAAACTTCATCGCATTCAACAGAAGAATTTGTTAAGGAATAATCACATCCATCGGGAAGCAAAGGATCAGTGTATCATCGGCCATGCCAATATTGTGAATTTCGTGAAAAGATCTCAGACCGGGTGTCTTAGTCCATGCATTGTCCCCTCCTCAGGATGCAAAACACGGCAGTGCGTAAATGAGAGGTGGTATATAATCAACAGCCATCCTCTGTGGAAAGTTGATCGCTGCCTTCCAATCTTAGCGCCAGCTCAGAAGGAAGACACGATGTTGGCCAATTGTTCTCCGTGCTGGACTGCGTTTGAATTCTATTCAGGAGAGGTACGGGAGGAATTGTGGGACGGGCTTCATAATTTCTTCGAACTCGGAGAGCAATGACAGGTTTGAAATTAATAACTGCTTTTGGTTTCTATCTTTTAACCGCCATGAAGCCCTCGCTATCGGACCCACAGAAAGGATGCTCGAAATCTTCCGATGTGAATCAGATTTTGTACGTAGAACGCAAGTTTGGTATATGGATTGGTCAGGTTGGCTTCCACCGTAATTTCCTACAGTTCGCTTCTGGTATAACACGCAAGAGAGCCCCATACTCACTGAACAGCTCTCGTGGATTAAAAGAAGACAACCAGTCCTCCAATGCTTGGAGGTCGTCTTCCGAAGTCCTCGCAGCAAGAAAAGGTACTTGACCCGAATGGAACGGTCCTTCTACGTATTCGCCACGAACCTTTTTTGGACTAGATAAACCTATCGGCGTGCGCAACACAAGCATTGGCCATCGAGGATTAACGACGGTTTTGTGAAAACGCGCAGCGAATTGGAACTTTCCGATCTCTGAGAAGGCCCAATCCATAGAGGCAGCGAGGTTGTTGTCAATGTTGAACAGGCCCTCGACGAAGCGAATCTGGATCCCGTATCCACTGCGAAATATTAAGTACCACAGAAACTCGTTCAACGAGAGTTCCAACTTACGAGAAAATCGACACGATCTCCTTGTCGTCCATGTCGCCAAAGTTAGTTTGCTCCGAAGATCTGAAACCGCTAATGTGAAGAATAGGAAGGACGGCGCCACATGCGGCAGGGTCGATAAGCTTGAATCCTTGCCAAATCTCGGATTTCGGACCCGTTCCTGCCTCACCGTCGCTGATCATACAAGCGACGACAAGGTTGATGTCGTCCAGTACTGCAGCAAGGGAAAAACCAAGGACTTTTCCCTCCTCATGTATGCGTCCTGAGGTTTCTTCCTTGACTTGGCTTTTTTAAAAAGGGATTTGAGAAATCTTTGAATCAATTTAAATCATGAATGGCCATACCCAGGGAAGCCGCCAAAGTTCTTAATAAGTTTCTTGAGACCGTCGTGATCTCGCTTGAATTCAGGAAAAAGTGTTCCAAGTGAATCTTCGAGCCACAAGCAGGACAAAAGGGCAGATGGACCGTATCCTGTTTTAACGACGTAGAGGACGTCGATTGTGTTCTTACTAACGATTCTGTTGAGGTGTGCGTAGACCAAAGTTAAAAGACCTGGAAAGGTTCCCCAATTCCCTACAATGCGTGTTTTGATGTGGTTTTGGGTTAACTTTTCTTTAAGGAAAATGTTGTCGCTCAGGAATAACATTGCTAAAGAACGTGGGGTAAGGGCGATGTCGTCGTTTGATACACCTCGAGGAATACCTGCAGCGATAAAGTTGGCCGCCCTTCGCAAGACTTGAACCTCCTCGAGGTCAGTTTTGTAGAGATAGTTCTTCATGTTGGGCTGCACAGCCGAGTCCAGGGTTCCTTCTGGGACGAGGGGGTCCTCGGGTGGCGGGTTTGGCAGCTATTCTGGCATGATTGTTCTGTGCAACAGCAGGTTGGTTCTCTTACAGTCGGGTTCGCGTTCTGTTGACATCAGGTTTGCAGGACGTGTTCGATTGAACGTTCTATCCAAGACAGAGTCGACCTCGACCTCACCTCCATTGTCTCCTCCATTGTTTCGATAGGTGAACGTTTGAAGTGATGAAAGCGGCCCGGCCCGTCATTTATTCGTTTCAATCATCATGGTACACGCCAGACACAATGAGAAAGAAGTAAATCCCAACCCAAGCATCAATTTCATCACTTGTCTGCCAGACGAACCCACACGGCAGGACGAAACCCGCCAATTGCTTCGGGCACTCGCTGCCCAAGTAAAACCAGTGATGAAACGGCATGGATTTCAAGTAAATAGCCTTGAAGAGGTATGTCTTTATCTTCCAAGGGAATGACGAGATTAACTATTCTAGTATGAATATAATGCCGTATTTGCTGGCAGAAATTGGAACAGTGGCGAAACTATAGGTATCTACTGAGCTTTTTCTTGGTTCTGTCCCAATATCCAATTTCTTCATCTAGAGTTAGTTCTCAGGCAACCCAATGGCTCATTTTATCCCACTTATTGGCTCATGAGCACTCTATGCCACGAAGTCCGTCTCTAACTTGCTCGTTCGCTATTTCAAATTAGCTCAAACCAAACACTCTGAATTTCAGCTGGCACATATCAAGGTTCGCATTCGTTGTCGTCCCACCTCAGAACTACTTACCGATCCTGGTCACTTTTTTAAAGCATATGAATCACGGTCAATCTTTTCAAGCGCTGTGGTCTC
>Ga0307517_10007344_pt1 | contig 16092 bp, 7 predicted proteins | sample 23_EM_MG_FD_194515 | JGI IMG/M metagenome (GOLD analysis project Ga0307517, IMG submission 194515) | Populus trichocarpa ectomycorrhiza microbial communities from riparian zone in the Pacific Northwest, United States - 23_EM | ecosystem: Host-associated > Plants > Roots > Unclassified | place... | reverse complement strand
AATTTATACAACTACCCACCCCCCCCCCCCCCCCCCCCCCCCCCCCCTTTAATCTTTTCTGATTCTTTGAAACGAACTAGTTTGTATGTAAAAATTTAGCATAGAGATTCTGAACTCAATGAAAAAGAATTCTGCAAGTGCAATGACATTCAAGCATTGTTAATACTACCGGAGGATATCTCCAGGTTAGGCAAGGAAAGGGGTTGTCCACAAAATCGGAACTAGCAATTTTTCCTGTCTTTAGTTTTCGATGAAGGGGTGGTGGTAGCAGTTGTGAAGCTGTGGGCCGTACAGATGGATCCCTCTGCAGGCATAGTTTTACAAAACTCTGTGCATCTTCTGATGGGTGACTGGGGATTTCAGGATAATTTTTGCTCTATGCAATCTTAAATATTGCAGCTACCTGATGAAGAACAAGAAGATAATAAGACTGGGTCCTAAATTCTTGGCTCATGGTGAAAGGCAAAGTATTTCACATGTGTAAAAGATCATACCCCCTCATACTGGCTCCATGGAGGTTTTGAAGTTGCCATTTCAAGAATTGTGCACCCTAAGCTCTATATATCGACAGCAAGACTGTAGCCACTAGTGTTCTCTATAACCTGCATATAAGTAATCTTAATAAATATATGAACTTACAGGATGCGGGAAAATATTGAGATTATGAACGTAAAGAAAGAAAACATGACAGGAAAGGGTACCTCTGGTGCCATCCAGTAAGCACTTCCTTTAAAAGAAAGCATCAAGAACAAGTTGTCATCTGGATTCAATTAAAAGGAGATCAGAAAAATCTTGTGGAATAAGAGAAATGTTAAGTGGAATTAATTATGAAAATCATTTAGAAACCTTACATGTCTAGCCATGCCAAAGTCAGCAAGCTCAATCTCTCTGTTTGGACCGACCAGTATGTTTGCACCTTTGATGTCTCTGTCAAGTGAACATTATTCCTCAGTCAATCGAGGCACTTACAGCAAGATGAGATGAGGTTCCTGATAAGAAATTGAAATTATTAAAATTGCTAAATACCTGTGCATTGTCTTCCTTCCATGCAAGTAAGCTAACCCTGAAAGAATCTGCTTGGTGTAATTTTGTATTAGCGGTTCTGAGAACGGACCATACTCACTTAGCAATTTATGGATTGAACCCCCAGAAACGAACTCCAAGTATACTGAGAGATTATCTACACCCTACATTAAGTATCATTGTCAGAATCCGATATTACGAATGATGTAGGGATGCTGAAATATGCGAAGGAGCTCATACCAGTTTGCTTCCATAATATTGAACAATGTTAGGATGTGACAGTTCACTAAGCAATGCTATCTCCTGCTCATACCAAAACAGAACGAGTCAACATATTACTCCTCATTTTGCTGATTTCAGAGGCTATTCCATGAAGAAAAAAATGCAAATATAAGTTCTTGGTTGTAGGAGGAGAAAATGAGAGGGAAACCTGATTCAGTTGTTTGAGACATTCATTTGAGTTCTGATGATCAGAAATAACCCTCACTTCCTTCATTGCACACATTTGTCCATTTTCACTGTTGTAAGCAGAAACTATGCCATCAAATTTCAGTGCCAATAGCCTTCATTTTCGCTCACTAGATAAATACTGTATAAAGTATTTGCTCTTTCTCTCTCTCGGGAACACAACAAAGCTAAGAAGGCAAAAGGAGGTGGGCCTGAGCTGAGACCCAGTGAAAAAGCAACAAACAACGAAAGCACAAAAGCAAATTAGCCCAGAGCAGCCTCAAGCCAGACCAACAATGTGCCGGGCCTCGAACATCTGGACGAGACTTGCATGATAAGAAGCGGCCCTCTTGGCAGAAGTGATTACAGGGGAGCTCGTAAAGGTGATTGATGTTGAATTATCAACTACCCATCAATGGGAGTATGGATAAAGGTTTCGTGGCCCACAACTTTTTTTTTTTTTTTTTTGAGATTAATGATGATATCTGAGATTGCATCTCAATTAATTTTACTAATACTAAAATTAATAATAATATAAGTTTTTAATAGTTTTTGTGATTGTTAAAAAGTACATTCAAAGCCGTCTGACAAGTTGATCTACTATAGGAAGTTGTGGCTCACAAGAGTGTTTTTTAAAAATATTTTATTTAAAAAAATATTAAATTAATAATTTTTATATAATTTTATTGAAGGGGTGTCACCTCTCCACGCCAGATAATATAGGTTACAGGTACCCTCATATTACAAACAATGATCCTCAGCTTCCTATTGGATTGTTAGTCGCAACTGATGAGGAAGGATGGAAAAATATTTCTCATAATTGGATCTTTTAGATTTTTCTTTGTGAGCTCACTTCATAAAATGTCGTCCACATGAAAAACCAAACCCTTTACCACCTTACGATTTTGAGAGCATATCCCCGCTGAAAAGTTAGAGATAAGCAATTTAAAGGATTAAAAAGAAAAAAGAAAAATAAAAAATAAAATAAAGATCTTGTAAAACTCTTGTCCGAGAGACCAAAGCCACAACCTCCTTTTCATGATTCTTTCCAACTCCATAACCTGTAAAAAGATATATCATCACTCCAGAGAGAGAGAGAGAGAGAGAGAGGGAATGGCTATGAAGAATTGTTTCCAAGTTAGTTCGGTGAGCACCACCAGAGCTGGTGTTTGTCATCCATTTGCTCCTGTGGAAAAGCTTCAATTGCCAACATCTAAGGGACTGAACACATCCAATTTGTTATTATCTTCACCTTCTTCGTCCTTTCCTCCCTCATTGAGAAGCAGATGCCAAGAATCCCGCATTGTCTGCAAAGCTCGTGAAGCTGTAGATGCAGGTTTGCCAAATTCTACCTTGGCAGCTTTTTATGCGTCTCTTGTTTACTAGAACATCATGCAAGGAATGGAAGTATATAGTTACTAATCCCTTCTTAGTCATTGGGCATAGGCTACGTACTTCTTGAAGGAAGTAACGAAATTAAATCGAGTTAAAATTAGATAGCCCCTGATATTTTCCTCTCCATATATCTCCTTATTTAATCGCAGGAGACTATTAAATGGAAGGATAAAATCTTCAATAAATTCATCAGCTTTCTTCCCTTTTTTCCTTGAGGATGAGTATTCCTGAAATCTGATACATGCAAATGCTTGAAAAGTGCAGTTCAAGTAGCGACAGATGCAAGCTGGGATGCTGTGATTGGAGGTGACACCCCTGTTCTGGTGGAGTTTTGGGCACCATGGTGCGGACCTTGTAAAATGATAGCACCAGTAATCGAGGAATTGGCACAAGAATATGCAGGAAAGATAGCTTGTTACAAAGTAAACACCGATGACTGCCCTAGCATTGCCACAAAGTACGGAATAAGAAGCATACCAACCGTGCTGTTTTTCAAGAAAGGAGAGAAGAAAGAAAGTGTAATTGGAGCAGTGCCAAAGACCACCCTGTCTAGCTCCATAGAGAAGTATATTGATGTTTGAAAACAACAAATTATGTAGAGCTATGATGGAGCTATAAGGGAATAGCTATCAAAACTTTCTTGCATAATGTAAATGTCACTACGAATTCAGTTCTTGTTCCAATTGATAACGCAATGAGCATCACTATTTCTTCAGCTTATGAACTGTCTTTCCTCCATTTGTAAATGCACAGAAATCCATTTAAGCCTATCATGCAGCGCCTTGAAAGGCTCTTTTTAAATTTGGAAATCACATGCATCTCCATTCATCTAAAGATTAGACCATGTTCTTCTCTGATCTGCCACAGCTCCTAATCGTGCTTTCAAGTTTTAAGTGAGATGTCACCGTTATAATAATTTGATTAATCAATGCTGAGCAATAATAGAAAAATTAGTTGCCAGTTGGCAAGATCTAAAGACAGACAAGATTTAACACTTCACTAGCCTCCCTGCCTCACCACTTAATTTCAGCCTAGTGTTTCAAATCAGGGAATCACTTATCGAGCCTCACCATTCTTGAGCTTAACCACCAGGTCAACAAAATTCAATGACGCCGAATCTATAGGCAGCGGTAAGAGGAAACTGAAAAGAATACAACGCAATAAAATACATATGGGCTCTAAGATAACCCTAAAAATCGAACTGATGAGCAAATCCATCAACACTTGATGTATTTTCATGAATGATGACTTGAAAATGAGCAGGAACTACACGTGGAAAGGGCTCTCAACCAGACAGCTATCCCTCCCTGAATTCCCATTCCAAGACTGTTAGTTAGAAAAGAGGCTGCATTGAATCATAATTAGGAAAACAATTAGAAGTAAATGAGGCAACTCAAGGAGGATTTAATATTTCTTTGATAAAACACTATGCTATATGTTTACTTTTCCTCGACAATTAGTACAAAGTGGGAAGCACGCCCTCAAGCTATTCCTTGGTGTAATGCAATGCCATCTTCACAAGGCTTTTATGAAATTCTGCCCACACTTGTACCGCAGAAGCAGCTGCGGAGACATCAATATAATTAACAGAACCTTCAAGGGGATGGTTTCCAATCAAACTGGAGATTACTAAACCCATTAACTGCTCCTAGCCCACTAAGCAGTTGGTTCCCCAAATCCTGTTGATGATTCATGCTCTGGTCTCGTACCATCGATGGCATGCCCATCCGACCATTCATCATTGAGTTATTACCCATTGCAGCTCTGATCCCATTGACCATTACAGACTGCGCAAGTCCACCCATAGTCCCATATCCAGCACCCCCTATTCCAGAACTATTGACTGCCCCATTTCCCACCAGGCCATTTCCACCATTAAGAACCGTATTATTACCTGTTGGCAAAATTCCATTGACATTTTTCACTTCATTCCCCAACGAACCAACCCCAACCATGCCACCAGTTCCATTAAGTTGACTGGTTAACATCATTTCATGTAAAAATTTCTGGACAGAGCTTTGAGAATCACCATGGTCAGCCTCGCCAGAAAGAGTTGGCTGTTGCAACGGAATATTTGCTGGTGAATTTGTGGAACTAATGTGATTCACAGCTGTCAAGGCACTATGAGATGCTTGTGGAGGATTATTAGACGAGGACGGTGTTGGCGACTGGAAAGGAGAAGGGTTAGGTTGTGCTTGTGGAATCGTACTGGAGGAACCAGGAGATGGAATCTGAACAGAGTTTCCTCCATAGGGACTGCTTGCATTATTGATAGAATTTTGTTGTCTTGAATTCATAGAATTTTGGTGGACAAGCCCAACAATAGCGCTGGCATAGGTAGTTGTAGATGCTGTGTTGAGTGAGTTATTTACACTAGCCATACCATTGCTAGCAGCAATTTGCATTGTGGCTTGGGCAGAACTTTGATCACTATTTGAGTTCGCAGTTATTGTTTGCTGTTGTTGTTGCTGTTCCTCAGGCTGTTGTGCTTGACTATGGAACCCAATTGAAGCACCTGTCCTCCTAGGGAACTTGGACAAACTCTCTGAAAACAAAAAAAATAAATAGATAATTGAGCCCAGATTGACAACAAAGGACAACAAGGTATGTTGGTGATATGCATGATCATCACTGCCACGTCACGATCAGCATGAACTTTTTCAGGGATCATTTCATTAGGACCACATCAGAAAATTACAAACAAGAAAGTTAAAATAATAGCCCAATCAAGAACCCGTCAAACTTACCCATTGGTCCAGTTCCTGTTTCTCGACTATAATCAATCAAGTCTTTCATACTATTTACCACTTCTGATATCTGCAATGATAATGAACAAATTATTATGAGAGAAAAAAATATTCAATCAGACTGCATATAACTTGAGCAAAAAATCGTGAAACATCCTTGAAAATCACCATTTTTCACTTGACATTTTTACGGATATAAATCTTTTCAGATGCCATATCCAGACTTCAAGGAATAATATGCAAATGATGTTAACAAAATAATTAAGATCATTTTCAGCTGTTTGTGACAGATTTGTTAAAAGGATAGGATAAGCAAGCAGAGGCAGTCTGACTTCAAACAGCATTCATTAGATATCAAAAAAATCTACAAGCCCGTATCATTGCAAGAGTTTCAATGTGAGTTTAAACGAATATACAGCTTATAGCAATAAAACCAGCAGTTCAGACCTTAAGATATTTCCAAGTCACAATTTCAAACACCATGGTAGAAATGGAATTTACAATTACAGGGGCAAATCAATGCCACAATATATTATACAGATGTTGATTAATCTATAAAAGATAAAGGATGAGGGGGTACAACGAGCAACTGGGTAAAAAAGAGTATATATTTGCATGGAGGCTAGAAGCATACAGAAATCATGATATTCTAGTTCAACATCAGCTCTTAAACCATTGTATTTGCTAGAAGAGAGCAAGCATAATGGAAGTTGCCGTAAAAGCAAAGCAACTGCCAAATCTTGTATGAAATTGAGCCATCCATATTCATTATGTTACAGGTCCTCAAACAAAATCATGCCAAACCTAACAGACACATTAACATATCCTGAAAGATGTAGTCGAGAAGACAACTTTTCTAGGCATGACTTTGAACAAATTCACTGCAATGAGCAAAAGGACAACATTGGAGAGCACATGCATTGAATACCAGAAAACAATTCAGATCTTAACTGCAAATAAGAATGAAGAAAAGTATGATCGCTTTCCTCCAGAAAAACAAAGTGCATATGAACTTGAACTTGTAAAGCTGAAATTGAAGGCACTAATATTTCAAACCCAAAGGATCTCATCACCAACATTTGTAGTGAGCTCAGAGTCCGAGACATGCATCCAGTCACACTACTAAATGTAGAAAATGTGCACTACCAGTGACTTTTAGCCCTTAGCAAACAACAAGGACATTCACGAACCACAATGACTCTAATAGGAGTTGGAATGTCACCTGAAGGCACCGCACATATCTCTTTGTATATCCCAGATCATTTACTAATGGCACTTCCAAGGCTTTTGCCAGTTGCCGAGCTGATGCAACAAACCTAAAGAAAGATAACTCATCAATAATAGATAGAAGGCATGGACAGCACCATACATGTATTACAAAAATGAAAAATTTCTCATTGCGCTCATGTAGAACAGTTCATATAATACAAGGATAAAGAACTTGTAAAAATGCAAATTTCTGCAGTTGTTGAGACAATAAGTCAAACAAACTACACTATAAAACACAGGGCCAACCATAAGGGATGCATTGGAGGGTGTGTGACTTTCTCACTTTGTGGAAATGTAAATTGCATTCCTGATGTGCCCTAAATCTAAGTAAAAAAAACTTGCTCCAGTCTCAACAAAAAATATTCCTCAAGATGTTCATCTCTTAAATTATACAATGAAGAATAGAAAAACTGTGTTGAAATGGAGTAACTGACAGTGTAATCTCATCTCCCTCATGGACATGCTAAGCAAAGATGATACATAATAACCAAGTATTAGTTACATTTACATTCAGAAGCATGTTCACACAACATAAATTCAAATTGACAAATGAATGAAAGATTGTCATGCACATATATAGGAAATATTCCAAAACATTGATCTTGATTGACAGAGCAATGGTACTCAAATAGTTGCAACAACTTTGTCATAATTAATCCTGCAAACAGATCCTAGTAACCACAAAAGGTATATAAACATAAAGTGCATGCTCAACCAAAAGCTCATGGTTGGTCAAAACAAACATAATGTTGCGAGACTACTTACAAGTTACAATTATTTTGCAACTCCGGGACAGATAAATTGGATGATGCATTTTGAGTAGCAGCCTGGTACTTTTGAGCTGCAGCACCAAGCTGACTTACCTACAAATATAAAGAAAAACACTGAATACTTGAGTTGCAGTTGTAAGCAGGAATTATGTTCTAGCTCCTAGATACCATATCACATAGCAAAAACCTTAATCCTTATCATTAATCACTTAACATAGAGGTTTCTTCAGTGATGAACTGAACATCAGTATGGGTAGTGAACTGGAAGTTAAGGGTACTTCGGTTATTTCACAAAAATCAACAGGGCCGTAAACCACGTAGAAAATAGCAGAACATAATAAGCAGAACAAACAAAACGCTTCCATTAAGCATTACTTAACATCAATGTTTGTTTGTGATAAACTGGATATTTAAGGTTCTTTAGCCCTTCTAAGGATACGAACAGGGCCACGAACCAGACTTTGCTAACAGCAAGTCCATACAAAATCTACAAATATACAATCAAACAAGTCAAAATATCAAACATTCACCGATATCAAGCCTCAATTTAATTCATTTATATGATCCTGATCCACCGACCTACTCAATGGAAGCACAAATCTTCCAACTGCTGTGGGTTAAACAAACATCAGTACCCAGAAGATGCATAACATGTAAGGAAAAAAACACAGCTAAAAATGATGGCACTTCGAACTAAACAAATTCAATTAATTTCACTTCCAACAGGAAATAAAAGTAACAAAGAACTTCTCGCCTAATTAAGTGAAGCACAGCTAACCTGTGGTATCAACAATCTTCGAGGTATTAGCTCTTCATGGCGCCGAGCACAAAACTCCCAAGAGCATATCTGGCAAAATAATGGATGAAAAGGACACAGAAAAAATCAGCTAACACTCCCTGAAGAATTTAGAAGCTTATAAAAGCAAAAGGGAATTTCTCTTAATGTGCAACCTTCAAGTCTGGGGAGAAGACTATCCGCAGCTGACCATCACGAACAACGCGAAGTTGCTCAAAAACACTCTCTTGTATTGCTTTTGCATAATCCAGGACAATTTGACCAGATGAGTTTTGATATTCACGTGGCATATCAACATAAAGAAGTTCTTCCAAAGTGCCACTTTCATATTTGATTTTGAAAAGCCTAGGAAGAACCTCAACAGTTGCCTCTGAAAGTACAGAATACCAAAATCAGATATAACATGATCCATGAGGCAGCAGCAAAACAAAGAGACAAACCAATTCAAACTAGCACCAAGGTCAGTATCATCTGTGGCCAGAAACAACATGCAAAGAACAACAAAGATTTTGAAGATCTAACAACATACCAAAACCACGGCCTGGCTTGCGATTGCAAATCTCACAATGCCATACGTCCTGCAACACTAGCACAAATTGTTACAATTTGCATTCATAATTGGCTCTACAAGAAATTAAAAAAGCAGTTCTACCGAACCCTTATAATTAACTTTTCTAGCATGTGTATCATGGGAGCATCTTTTTGTTCTCTGGATTTGAAACAGAGCATCCAAAGAGAACATTTAGAAGATACCATGAATATGCATATATCTTTGAAATGATATTCCTAACTTGTCTACTTTCACCTAAGACACCAGTATAAAAGTGCTTGATTGAATCTACAGCACAATAATAGTTTTTTAAAATCACCAAGTTTTCTCTAGCAGCAGACCTGAGGGAAAACACCAGTTGTTTGCCGGCCACTTCCGTACATAGAAACACACCACTTCTTTTTTGCATGGGGAGCAAAGAACTCAGCAACAAATTTCCTCCAGAATTCTATGTTATTGTCCTAAAAGGAAAGTAGGAGCTATTACGAATCAAAGCAGCCAAAAGGAAACAGTTAACAAAATCTTCACAAGGAAATCTTACTTCAGGTCTGCGCTGCTGTTGATGCATGTAATTTGTGAGACGACGGGCACACATCCCAGGTTCATACACTGGTTTTACAGGAGACCTCAAAGGTATATTCTGTTGTTGAAATTGTTGTGGTAATTGAGGCCGTTGCTGTGGCATTGCCTTCAAAAGTTGCTGTTGCTGCAGCAGCCTTTGCTGATGCAAAAGATTTAGTTGTGCAACAGCCTGCTGAGAAGACTGCCTTGACATGTGAAGGAACTGCTGCTGCTGTTGCTGCTGCTGCTGCTGCTGCTGCTGCTGCTGATGATGATGATGCTGCTGCTGTTGCTGCTGATGTTGTTGCTGTTGATGTAAAAACAAAGATTGATCTGAATGTTGAGGTTCCAACTTCACAGTTGGCAAACTTCGCATCGTCTGAATTTGCTGGTGCTCCAACTTAACTGGACCCATATTTCTCAGTGGCTGAGGTTGTTGCAGTTGCCGTGCTCCATGTTGATCATTAGTCACATGTGGCTCCAACTTAACAGGTCCAACACCAGCCAACCCTCCTCGTATTGATTGAAACTGGTGCTGCTGCTGCACCTGCTGAGTGTTATGAGCGCCAGAGAACTGTTGCATTGATTGCTGACCATGCTGGAAATTTTGTGCTTCAAGTTGTTGGGACTGCTGTTGATCTGGCAACAACTGGTTGCCAGAAGGGTTTGAAAACTGATGTCCCTGAACTTGACAAGAAGGACCAGGGTTAACCATATTTGATGGTACAAATGACGATGAAGGAGCATTGAAACCCATTCCATTACCACCATTTGAAAGTGGATCGGACTCTGCCCCAGTATCAATATTTCCGCGCTGACTGCTCCCAGGGCCAGGAAGTCCAGGATTTGGACCTCCATTACCAAAAGACTGGTTCAGCAGGGAGGACATGTTGGGCACATTTCCAAGCATGCTCATGTTATTAAACTGAGTACGGGGGGACACTAGAGACGGGAAGGCTGTTTGAGAACCCAAAGGGCCACCTTGAGCTCCCAGCATCCCCGAATTCGATCTCAAAAGTGAAGGAGAGACAGACTGGGCACCACCAATTGGAGTAGGCGGCCCCGAGGGTAACATCTTATCAAGAATCACAATCAAAAAAACTCTTTGAAGTATAAAACTATCTAAAACAACATAAATTGAATAGCCTAAAATTACATAACAGAGCAAGATAAAGCACTTAGACAACTGGACTCGGTCACCACTTCAAGTACACTCCCAAATCCTGCAGACCTCAAAATCCTTACTGCGCACCAAATAGGTTTTGTGCCTGAGCAAATGGTGCTGCGTTCTATGAAACACGAGGCACACGCCAAAAAAAACCAAAAGCAAAGAAGAATCTTCAATTCTGAACATTCTACAGCCACGGTATCTTGACACGAACAGCAATCTTTAAATGGTTCTCGCATGAATCTCTGTATGTCATGAGGAGTTTCAGATCTATTTGAATCAGGATAGTATGTACAAAGCTAAATATTTCAAAAACCAAAAATACCAATTTTCACTACTAAATACAGCTTTAAAAGAAACTCATAACAAAAACCATATCAAAATCACAACAACTTAGCAAGAAGAACCATTTCACCCAACTCAAACACTCACAAAAGAATATTTATAAAAAAAAACCAACCTTTTTCACAGCATCCAAAGGCTCAAATTCAAATCTCACAATCCAGAAAGAATTCAAGATTGTAACTGTAACTTTCAAAAGAAACCAATATAAACTAAAAACAGTAACTAGCAAGGTTTAGAACACAGCTAAAACAACCTTGATCAAGCTTCAACAAACTAAAGGGATATAAAGGGAAAATGGGTTTTTTAAGGAAATAATAAAAGTTGAAAAAGTTTGTGAGCTAAAAAACTTAAAAACAACTTACCACAATACAATTCTCAAACAGCAGTGAGGCTGATAGTCTCTCAACAAGATTTCTCTTTCAATGAAACTACAGGCTGAAAGAGAGAGAGAAAAAGAACACAACTGAGCTGTTTTAGAAGCACACAAGACCCTAGGGTTTTATTTTGTTTCGCTCAACCTCTTCAAAAATCTAATATTAAGGTTCTTTTTTTCTGTTGCTGTTGTTTTTATTTCTCTCTCTATTGAGGAAGTGCTGCTGTATGTCTTGTTTCTTTGCTGCTGAATCTAGAGAGAGAAAGGGGGGTTATTTCAGAGAGAGAGTGTCCTTGCGGACGTCAAATTTGTATTCGATCGGATTCAATTTTTTCTTCTTTCATTCTTTTTCTCTCTCCAGCAAGCAAGTCAAATGCTATTCTTTCTCTCTTCCTCGCTTGTGTTTTTTTATGTGAACATTGCATGCATGTATGCATGGTTTATCATAGTTTTATGGGTCGTTACATTACATGCCATCATGTATTGGTCATGTTGCATGTATTATTAGGTTTTGAAAATGACATTGGATTGGTTGGTATTTACAGAGACTGCCAACTAGGGTTGGTGCCGTGATGAATTCCGTGTGAGTGCTTGGACCATATTTTGTTGCTATGCTATTGATCGTTTTGCCACGTGTGCTGTGGATTTGTCTTGTTGTTTCTTGTGACGTGATCACGAGATTTTAAGTGTGGGTGGAATTTTATGCTAATAAATGTCTGTAATTAAGTGATTGGTGGAGATTGATTATCTTTAGAAAGCGATATTTCTTTCCAATAAGAATGTCATGTCATTTTCAGATAAGGAATTATTTTAAGAGTTCGAACTAATAAAATAATAATTATGCATTACATTGATTCGGTTTATTATATTTTTATTAAAATAATAAATAAATATGGGTTGTGAGGTGTCTCTGTGATATTATGATATGCTCGTGGCTCTTATATTTTGTAGTTAAAAATATCAACTAATCATGATTAGTTGTGAACATGTGGCATGTTCTTACAATGACATGTGTTAAAAAATTTACTGTATAAATAAAATAACCCAGATCAATATAGTAAATGATATAATTAATGCAGTTGATACGGTGCTGAAATATAAGGAAAACAATAAAAAAATATGTTACATGTTCGAAATTAACTATGATTAGCTGACTTCTTAAATTAATGATACAGGGAGCCATGAACATGTTATAGAGGGACACTAGTTATTTTAACCGTGCCTTTATGCTGGTTAGTTTTTTTTTTTTTTACTAAAACAAATTGAACATATTGGTTTTTTCAATATTTTTTTATATTAAAATATCAAATAAAAAAATTATATATATATATGTATGTATTTAATTAAATAAATTAATAATCATCGATGTCAATAACTAAATAACTAAATACTTGTATGAAAAAGTCAAAAGGCGAATGTAAATCAATATATTTAATATCGTCATACGGTCTATTTATCCAATTGTGTTCAATAATCTTGTTTATTAAAATTATTTTTTTATTTAATGAAATGATATCAAAAATAAACATACATGTAAAAATTGATTGAATAAATCAAATGAAAAAACAATATCTCGCAATGTTGCAATTATTATAAATACCTTCCAAAAATAAATAATTAAATTTAAAAAATACATGTGTTTTTTTTTTTAAAGCAAAATAACAAAAAAGAAAAAAGAAATATGTCAAGCGCCGCTAGGCATGCCCATCTAGGAAGGGCCCACACGCGGGCTCTGATTTTTTTTGTTAATGTAATGGGGGTGGTCGTCTGCCCCATTATGTTTTGAAAAAAGAAAGTCAGATGGCAAGTTGTCTGGTATTTCCTAGAATAACTGAAAAAACAGGTTCAAAATTTTTCTTAAAAACCCATTTTTCAACCAATTCTTGACCCAAAACACCTAGAAAATAGTCTAAACACCTTGACAAACCCATAAATGGCCTTAAAAAACCACTTAAAAAAAATAACCCGAAATAAAAAGTCTTTTTGAGCTCATATCTAGTTTTTTATGCAATTTCAAGTCACAAAATTAAATACATAAGTAAAACTCTTTTCACAAAATAGAACAATTTGACACCAAGATTGACTATTTTGATAGTTAAAATCGATGTCAATATTATTTTTCTCTATCTACTGCTAGAATTTGGCAACCTCTCTCTCTTATCTCTTAAGTCGTAGACTAAAAATAACAAAAGCAAATTTGTATACAAAAACAAATTTGAAAAAATATTGAATGACTGAACATGTATAATTAATAAAGTTTGAAGACTAAATTAAACTTTTTGTGTGAACTTTGAAACCATTACTCATTTGTGGCTTCTTTTTTACTTTGATTTTCTGTCTTTCAATTTTATCATTGCCCAATCAAATTAATCTAATTATCCTTTAATTTAGTTAAAAAATAATGTAATTACACAAAAATATTTGAAGATCAAATTAAAAAAAATGAATAGAATATCTGCAGTAAAATATAAAGGAGTGAACAACATGGTGCGTACGGTGAAAAAACCACACTTTTTAGATTTTTAGTAACAATAATAATAAAAAAATACAATAACACAATGAATATATCATTTTTAAGTGTGGATTCATTATTTAATCTTTATATGGTAATAGTTCACTACAAGAAGACATTGATGTTGTGATGGTCATTTCTTGACGATGTAAGTGTCGAATTATTTGTGATTATAAATCATGGTGCTGGATGCTGAGTTAATCATTACTTGAAACACTTAATCACACAAATATTTATTTTTACTTTATTGTTAATTTTCAATTTTTTTTTATGGTTAGCCTCAATCAAAGCTCAATTTTTCTTTGGTTCCTTGTTCTTTAAGAGTTGCATGTGAATAAAGGGGGGGGAAAATAGCATGTCTCTGTATAATTGAGTATTAATGCTTAATGATTGGTTTTGCCACCACAAACCATGCGACTACAGTTATCAAATATGCCCCAGCCTATTGATCTGAAAACCTCCCTGCGCAGGATCTAACTTGGCTAGGTTTGTAAATAGAACGACCGAGATATTGACTCGGTCAAGACCACGATCGGGTCGAAAGAGTGACTTCAGAAAAATAGAAGGAAAAAAAAATGCTTAGAGTAGGGCATGAATTTAAGGGAGACTGTTTTTATTATTTTTATTATACGAAAAGCATGCTACATAAACACAATACTTGTTCAATTGAGAGAAAAGTTCGTCGGGGCACGTTTTGAGAAAGAAGGCCTTGAATTCTTTTTTATTTTTAGAAAAAAAAAAAAAAAAAAGAAACTTGAGCTAGGCCACTGCTCGGAGGGCTTGCCCCTATTTGCATAAGGTGTATTTGTATATCGTAAATTGCAATTTACTTCTTCTTCTTCTTCCTTTTCTCATGACTTAGCTCGTCAGTACTTTTGATTTTGAAAGTCTTTTTAGTTTTGTCTGTGTTAGGGGCACTGGACATTTTTATTATAAATGAAGTGTACTTTAGAAAAACCATAATTAAATTGTCGTACGAAATTAAGGAAAGGATTGGGTTGCAAACATTTATAAAATGTAGGGTGAAACATTGGATTTTTATACCACACGGTTCTTTGACAGCGCCATCCTCAAAGTCTTACACATTTCAAAATCCCCCCTCCTTTTTCAAACCTGAAGCAGGGATGTTTTTCGATATCATTAGGTCGGGTTTGCATTCATAATTTCATTCAACCTAACTTTTGATATTTTTAAAATTATAAATTCAATCCATTTAATTGTTTTTTACTCGAGCAAGCTAGATATATCAGGTTCTATTAATTTTTTATATATATTACAAATATTCATAAATTAGACTTGTATTGCTGATTTTTATAGGTCTGCATTGAAAGGCGAAACCTACATCATATACTGTAGATATCATGACACCTCCAGTTTTAAGTTTAATTTTCATACCTTGCACGACTATTAAATTCTAATTACCTCCCCATCCCCTTTAGCAAACAAACAAGTTATTTTTTGTTGCGACAAAGAAATCTAATATGAATTCCATTAACAAGAACTTTGAAGCTGATTTTTTTCTAAATAAAACAAAAATAAATGTACAATTCATAAACTATCAAATTTAAAAACAAAAGAAGTATATATAGGGTATATGAGTTGAATACGGTTGACTGGGTTTTAAAAATCTCAACCCGCCACTTGACCCATGATATCTATTTTTTAGGTTTTTCAACTATCATATATAATATTCATATTATTTAAATTTGACGGATTGGATCGGTTTAGACAATGTAAATATTGTAAATAGAATAATTTTTTTAAACACTGCGAACTTGAAGTGTTGGGTTTGAATATTGTCCCAAAACATCTCTAAAAAAAAATAGCCTCCACCCATAATAAAAATTCAATACTATTCCCCAAAAGGAATAATTCGGGATTTGTCATTTATTCCATTCAAGCTCTGATCAACATGGATTGTTTGTTTATTTATTTTTTCCAAGCTTGCATAAACAGGCATGTATTAAATGGATGAAAGACACGAATGTAGCATGCATGCTTGAGTGAAAGAGGAAAATGAAGCACCAATTTCAAGTATAGCATTTGGTTGGTTGATTGGGTTTGTAATCCCCGTCAATGTTGTTGGGTGTTTGGCCTCTTCTCTGTTTTCTCTACCCAGAAAAGCGAAAACATCCA
>Ga0307517_10007343_pt1 | contig 16093 bp, 17 predicted proteins | sample 23_EM_MG_FD_194515 | JGI IMG/M metagenome (GOLD analysis project Ga0307517, IMG submission 194515) | Populus trichocarpa ectomycorrhiza microbial communities from riparian zone in the Pacific Northwest, United States - 23_EM | ecosystem: Host-associated > Plants > Roots > Unclassified | place... | reverse complement strand
ATACGCTGAGCAATATCAAAATAGGCTTGCATAAATTTTCGGTAGCGTATTAGAGGTTTATCGGTGTATAGCGATGTTACTTGTCTTATGACATTTATAAAAACCTGCTCTATTCCTAAACGCCCGAATCTTTCCCCCTGCCTGACCTCATGATAAAATTTTTGCAGGCCATCGTAGCTGATCACCCAGACTATTGTATCCTCTAAAGATTGTATATTGACTGTCGTGGGCACTTTCGGTAAAAAACTCGGATAGTCACAAACCCATTCACCTTCCTTATTAAAGTAGTTGGTTTGCTCCTCGCCGTTATTGGATAGGTAATACCTGACTAATCCTTTCTCGATGAAGAATAAATACCGGCAAACCTGCCCCTCCTCCAACAAGTGTTCATCCTTTTTTATAACTTTTTTGTGAAATAGGCTCTTGATGATTTTTTCATCCACCGCTGATAGTGGCACATGGGTTCTGATATTTTCGATGAGTAATTCCATTTTAATCAGTGTTGGTATTTTTATCTCATTGTTTATCTAATGATTGTGAGAAAAAAATATTTCTCATTTGATTGCTTTGGGTTTTAACTTTAGCTTAGTACTGTAAATTTATCAACCTTTCCCAAACTTTTATGTAAAATTTAAACAATGAAAAATCTCACGTACGTCATGCCTTGTTTTATCATTGCAGACTTGAAAATTTCGGTTGCCTTCTATGTAGACAAACTTGGGTTTAAAGTCCTCTATATTGGTCCGGATGACAATCCCTATTGGGCTATTGTTGGTCGGGACAATATTTCTATTATGCTTAAGGCAGTTGCTCCTGATATAAAACCCATTCCTAATCGGGCGAGACACGAATGGGCGCCATCGGATGCTTATATTTCCGCTGCTGAACCAGACTTGTTGTTTGAGGAATATCGTTCAAATGCTGTTGCATTCAGAACGCCCATCCATGATAATAGTGATGATCTAAGGGGTTTTGAGATAGAAGATGCTGATGGGTACGTTTTATTTTTTGGACATCCTAATCTATAGCATGGAGGATCATATTCCCCAATACCCTGACTTCCCCGCAATCTTTCAATTGTATCATGTCTTTAATATCAGCAGTAGCAGCCGTTTTAATAGTATTCTTCTCAAATTTGATATTACTGGTGTTTTTCGCCGAAAGTACATGCAGCCCCTGCAAATCAAATTTGTTATTGACAATGGATATATTTTGATGTACGGCTCCGTTTGACTGTTTATTTTCAGGGCAAAAAATAATTGCCGGCTCGCCACACTTAAAAGAAAGATTGTTCCGGATGGTCAAATCCTTCACCATGCCTGATTCATACCAGCTGGCAGCGTCGTCGGCAATGGATATAGCGCTCATATGCGCATGCTGAAAAAAATTATTTTCGATGACCACCTTGCGCCGGGTGGTTACCAGTACAGCACGGGTAGGTATTTTGGCAATGGTATCGTGATGTATCCATACCTGCGGTGTCCAGGTAGTGTTTTCGATAACATCATTGGGGTTGATATTGGCCGGCAGAGGTTGTTTGAGGGTTAATAGAAAATCTTTATCATTTATCTTTTGGTTGCTCACTACTACATTGCTGTCATACTGCTGCAGATCTTCCGAATGGATGAAGGCAATACTATCTCCGGAGGCAAAAGCATCGAAGCCATAGGTTTGGTGATGCATGAAACGCACCATGATTTGTTTGGGTTTTGGCGATTCAATGATCCTTAAATAAGTGCCATGAATATTGACGGCATCATCATTAGCCCCGGATAAATAAGAGTTGCTGATCACGATCTTCCCGCGGCAACCTGAAAAGTGCAGGATATCTGCCCAGGCTGCGCAGGTTCTCCCGGAGGCAGCATCGGGCCTTACACTAACTGCATCCATGCTGATATTTTGGCAAAACTGGCTTACCACACCCATGCCATGCATAAAATAAATATGGATGTTTTTGAGGCTGACGTTTTTGCTCCGCTGCATAAATATACCGGCGCAATCGCGTGTTATATCACGGTTCTGATAGACCAGCCCCGTTTCAAAGCCCGGGTTTTGCGCGAAAGATGCCCGTACCATATTGTTCCCCATTTCGGCATATTTAATACCGTCCATAGCAATATCTGTACGGTGCAGATCGCCGGTTATAGGGTCAAGCACCTGCCACAGAGAAATGGACTGGTAGCGCCAGCCTTCGCCCTCCCAGGTAAGTAAACTATCTTTAATACTGTATTTAGAATCAGGATGAATTTTTAGGTCGGCGAAACCAGGACCTGTGTTCGTCACCTGCAATTCAGACACGGTAGGGCGGTAGTAATCATAGCTGATGCCGCTAATGCTGATATTCTCGCTATGATCTATAAAGGTTTCGATCATTTTTCCACGCAGCATTATTTTTGCGCCAATGGCATTTACATCAACAAACACGGAGCCGTTTACATACAGGGCAATCGCTTTAAGATCATAAGGTCTATCGTTAGTATTGGAGATAAAGAGTTGCTTTTTAAAGGCATTTTCCGGATAGAAATTATAAGTGCCGGGAGCAAAGTGTATACTTACATGCGCTGCATTATTACCATGGGCCATTAACACCAAAGACTCCTTAAAATCGCCCGGAGCCACTATCTCCACGTTATCGCCCGCCGAAAGGGTCAGCCTGTTTACCCGTTTAAAGGTTTTCCAGGGGTTTTTAATACTGGTGCCTGAGTTTTGATCATCCCCTTTTTGTGGGTTAATATAATACACCGTTTTGCCCGGAGAATGATGACGGTTGGTAGCTATAGGATAGAATTCCCGATTTACCTGCGCGAATAAACCGCTGACTGCCATTAACAATAAGGTAGGTAGCAGAATAAACAAGCTGTATTTTTTCATATTGGAATAAAAGTAAAAAGAAATTCCGAAGGATGTGAAACCTCTGTGGCTTAGGGGCGGCTCAGATCAGCCGGATCCCCAGACCTCTGAAGTCATCGAGCCTGGGATCATCGGCAGGCAGATCTGTGATCAATCCTTTGATCTCTTTTAAATCACAAATCTTATAATGCTCTATAGCATTTAATTTCGCATTACTGGCCAGGGCATAGGTTTTAGCAGCGTTTTTCAGCATCTGCTGTTTTACTTCACCGTCGGACTGGAAAACGGCGGAAACGCCAAAGTTTTTTTGGAGGGCACAAGTGCCCATCAGGTATAGGTCCGCGATGTATTTAGCGGCTTCGCTACAGGTCTGTCCTCCCGTGTTAGCGGCCGTCTCCCGATCATATATTCCCCCCAGAACGATCAGCTCGATATGCCTGAATGTTGAAATGACAGGCATCAGGGCCATATTGTTGGTTACGAGCCTGAACTTCGAATTGGCGGGCAGATGTGATACCACTGCGCAGATGGTTGAGCCGCCGTCCATAAAGACCGTCTGCCCCTGCCTGATCAGCTGCAGCGCTTTTAAGGCGATAATATTTTTTTCTTCTGACTGGTACCGGGTCCGATCCTGGAAGCTGAGCGGGTTTTTTGAAAGGGATATGGCGCCGCCACGTACTTTCAGGAGCAAGCCGTTATTATGAAGCGATTCTATATCTCTTCTGATCGTGTCTTCAGAGACGTTCAGCTCACCCGCAAGGGATTCGTAATTGGCTTTACCCTTCTTTTTAATAAGGGTGAGGATATGACCGAACCGTTCTTCTTTTAACATCTCTTTTGATTTGGATTAGAGAAGACCCGCTACATGAAGCTCGTGTCTCAAATCTGTTTGCTCCGTCACATGGATCGTGGAAAAGCCCATGCCTTTTGCGGTATCGATATTATTCCGATTATCATCAATGAAAAGCGTGCTTTTAGCCTCTAAATGATAACGTTCCAGGATCACCCTGAAGATCTTTTCATCCGGCTTGACCAGCTTCTCTTCGCCGGAAACAACAATGCCATCGAACAATTTGAAAAAAGAAAACCTTTCCAGCGCTATCGGGAAGGTTTCCGCCGACCAGTTCGTTAATCCGTATAACTTGTATTTCTGCTTCAATTCCTGTAAAACTGCAACATTTTCGGAGATCTCTCCCTTTAACATCTTGTCCCATTGATCATAAAACAGCTGGATCTTAGAATGATAACCCGGGAATTGGCGTTGAAGAAGTTCGGTAGCTTCTGCCAGCGACCGGCCTTTGTCCTGCTGAAGGTTCCATTCTTCCCATCCGATATGAGCGAGGAAAGCTTCCATTGCGGCTTCATCTTCAAATTCCCCGCGATAAAAGTACCGGGGGTTCCAGTCTACCAGGACGCCTCCGAAATCGAATATTATGGTCGTTATTTCCACCTGTAGTCTTTATGCCGAAATTTCTAAAATATTCCCTTCGGGGTCCGGGACAATTAAACCTTCTTTTTCCGTTTGATTATTCGGCGACTATCTTACCCTGCATGGTCCCCCAATGACCGGGGAAACTACAGATATAATCATATATGCCGGGCTGGCTGATCGTAAATTCCACTTCATCCGAGTCCCCGCCGCCGACCAGTTTTGTATGTGCGATCACTAATGATCCCACCGAGGCAGGGACATACTGTTCGTTTTTTGCGTTATGTACCGCATCTGCAAAGTCCGCGATATCGGTTCCTTTCTTTAGAATGACGACATTGTGCGCCATAGCCGTATTCGAGGGGGCGCCCGTGTTTTTGAATAGGAGCCTGATCTTTTTTCCTGTTCTGATCTTAAAGATCTCTTTGTCGAAGCGCATGTTTTCGTTCGCCTGTAATTTGATGGTATCGGTGAATTCGATCTTTTCGGCGCCGGGGATCGTTCTTTCGATGTTTTCGCCTTCTGCCGGTTGTTGGGCTTTGGACAATTCTTTTATCTTGATATTCCTGAATGCTACGCCGTTCGTCCAGTCCTGGACAGCAAGGTGTCCGCTGACGGCAGTGCCGAATTCAGGGTATTTGCTCAGGGAGCCGAGAGCCACCAGGTTTTTCCATTCTGCGCTTTGCAGGTTGACCTGGACAGTTTGGACGTCGTTCAACCAGAATGTCAGCTTTCCGTTTTGCTGAAGGATACGCGATTGGTTCCATTCGCCGGGCTTCGGCATGGAATTGCTGTTGTTCGGAAATACGCCGAAAATGGCCGCGGCCTTATGTGTCGGGTTCTTTAGATACTCTGGCTCTACGTTTTTATCGTCCAGCAACTGGTATTCCGGGCCGGTAGAAAAGGTTGTCGCGAGTTCCGGCCGTTCCTGGACATTTATGAACAAGCCGCTGTTGCCGGCCCTGGATATCTTCCATTCGAATCGCAGGTCAAAGTCCTGATATACTTTGTCTGTCACCAGGTCCCCGTGTTTTACATCTTTTGCATGAGGATTGCATATAAGGCTTCCGCTGTCGACGGACCAGGCTGAAGGGATAGTACCTTGGTTAAACAGATGCCAGCCTTTCATTGTCTTCCCATCGAAGAGAAGGATCCAGCCGTCCTTTTTTTCCTGGTCGGAAAGCATATTTTCCTGTTCCGTGGTGGAACAGCCGCACACCGAAATAAGGATTACTGTGAAAAGTCCGGCAATCGTTAAGTTATGTTTCATTTTTGACGATTTGTAAATCTGCATATCATTTGCAATATTATACAAATTGGCAAAATATTGCAAATAGTTTTCCCAGAGCTGCGAAAACTTGCAAAGCACCCGTGAAGCGGTAAAAATATTTTAAGTATCTTTTCCTCGTTGTCAAATAAACGATGCGGGCTACATTTGCCTGGTGTTCACCGTAGCGCCGCATGATGTTGTACTACTTAAACTGACAAAGTAATGAGACTAATTTTTAAATCATTCCTGTTACTGATTTTTTTCGCTGTATTTGTCCTGCCGGGAAGGGCACAAAAGCCCGCCGCACTCTGCACGCCCAATCCCTCAAAAGAAGCAAAGGCACTGTTTGACTACCTGAACGATATACGCGGGAAGAAGATCCTGTCAGGCCAAATGTGGGCCAGTTGGGGATACGACGAATTGAAGTATATTAAAGAACACACGGGTAAACAACCTGCTATAAGAGGCATGGATTTCATCAACAGCAGGGAGAATGAAGAGGAAGTAAAAAGAGCTATTGACTGGTGGAATGGCGGAGGTATACCAACTATTATGTGGCATTGGGGTGCGCCATCCATAGGCGAAGGCTATGAGAACAGCAAAAAACCGGTAAGCATTGACAGCATTTTTATAGAGGGAACTCCCCAAAACAAATCTTTCTGGAGCGAACTGGAAAAGAAGGCAGACCTGCTGGAAAAGATAAGGGACGCGCATGTGCCCGTGCTGTGGCGACCTTTTCATGAGTTGAATGGCAACTGGTTTTGGTGGGGAAAGCAAGGACCGGAAAAATTCAGGCGCCTATGGACAACCGTGTTCGATTATATTGTAAACAAACGGAAGATCAATAACCTCATCTGGGTGCTTTGTTATACCGGCAGCCCCGACGCGGCATGGTTTCCCGGTAAGCAATATGTGGATATAGCCGGTGCCGATACGTATAATGTGGGCGCCAGCCCGCAAACGGTCATGTACAAAAAAGTAAAGGATATTGTGGGGGGCGACATGCCCATTGCCTACCACGAATGCGGCACACCGCCAAACCCGGATAGTTGTTTAAAGGAAGGAGCCATCTGGAGTTGGTGGATGGAATGGCATACCAGCCATTTACAGAAAGTCGACAAGGAGTACCTGAAATATGTCTATAATCACGACTTGATTATAACCCTCGACGAAGTACCGGATATTATGAAAAAATACGGTGGTAATAAATAGGCGTCTGATCCATAAGTGAGCGCCTATTACACCTCAATGCCTAAGCTTTTATATAATTCAAGTTGTCCTTTTGACGATACAATAATCGCCCTTGAATTTTTGATCCTTCGTATCCAATCCAGGGCCAGCATTTTCTCGAGCATGGCAGCGCCCAGCGCTCCGGCAAGATGATAACGCCTTTCACTCCAATCCAGGCAGGGTTTTGCAAATAATCTTCTTTTTTCTTTTAACAGTTCAACGTCAATGCCAATAGTTGAGAACCATTTAATTCCACCCTTCGTAACTAAATAACTGTTTGCTGATTCTATAATAATCTGCTTCTCTATCAATGCTTCATTGATCTGAACACCGATCTTGCCGGCAAGGTGGTCATAACAAGTGCGGCAGTATTTTACCCCTGTTTTGCTATCCATTAGTTTAGACCTTGTACTATTTTGTGGTATTAAATGGGCAAGAGCCTCTATAGCATACGCTACACGATCATTAGCAAAACGATAATACCGGTGTCTGCCCTGGTTCGCCACTTCCAAAAAATTAGACTTTACCAATTTACTCAAATGTATGCTTGTGTTTTGGGGCGACGAGTCAGCAAATAAGGAAAGCTCGGTAGCAGTATAGGCCCTTCCATCTAACAAAGCCCACAATATTTTAGCCCGAACAGGTTCGCCAATGATAGTTGCTATTTCTGCGATTTGTGTTTCCATATTACATTCATGTTTAAGCCGGTGCTTAAGTGTTTATTATAAATATAACGAATCTTTGCCGTCACAAAATGACAACGATGAAGAATTATATTTTATGGATGTTCATTAGTCTATGCTTCAATTTTAAATCACAAGGACAAAACTTGGACAAAACGACACCTATGAACTTTGATACGATCAGGATCGAGGGCCACGTTAAAGGGCTTAATATTGCAATGCTTCACATGCTACCCAACACCATCACCGGAAATTACCCTGTGCTATTTATACATGGCTCATCCTTTCCTTCTGCATTATCTTTCGGCTTTCGTATGGATGGCCTGTCATGGATGGACTATATGGCTAAAAACAACTTCGAAACTTTCGCTTTGGATTTCCTGGGTTATGGGAATGCCGACCGGTACCCGGAGATGCTAAAGGACCCTCAATCGAACCGGTTAGTTGGGACAGCTTCTGAATCGAGTAAGGATATTGAAAAGGCAGTAGAATGGATCTTAAAAAAGACAGGAAGTGAAAAAGTGATTTTAGTTGGGCATTCATGGGGTGCTTCTGTTGCAGCGCTATACGCTACGCAACAGGGTGAAAAGATCGAAAAGCTTGTTTTATTTGCTGCGATAACGTCACGAAATGATACCGGGATCATTAAAAAAATAAATACATCCTGCGAAATGATGACACCGGCGGAAAGAGTTACGGCAATGAAATCGTTAACGCCGAAAGGGCAAGTATGCCGATTAGAACCAGCGCTTTTTAACGATTGGCAGGAACAATGGTTAGCTTCAGACCCCTTGTCCAAAAATGGTGCGATGGGCCGGGTTAAGTATCCGTCAGGTCCTGAGCAGGATGTAGAAGATCTATTGCACAATAGACCTTACTACGACCCCTCTAAAATTACTTGCCCCGTTTTGATTATCCGCGGCGAGTGGGATCGTTACCCGTCCAATGAAGACGCGGGTATACTATTTTCTGAATTGACTAATTGCACGGCAAAAAAATATGTAGTGATTGAAAAAGGAACACATGTAATGCATCTGGAAAAAAGCAGGAAACAGCTTTACCAGGAAGTGAATAATTTTATTGGCGGTACAAGATATACTGATAGCAAACATGCGATAGCTGTAATATTTGAAGTAATTCCTGCTGAAAGCGAAAAAGCCGAATACCTGGATCTGGCTGCCAGTTTAAAGCCGGAGCTTGAAAAAATCAGCGGATTTATTTCTATTGAACGTTTTCAGAGCATTTATCACCCTGAAAAAATATTGTCGCTCTCTTTTTGGAGGGATGAAAGCGCCATTCAGGAATGGAGGAACCTTGAGGTGCATAGAACTGCACAGTCAAAAGGGCGTAATTATATTTTTAAGGATTATCATTTGCGTATCGCAGACGTAGTAAGAGACTATGGAATGTTTGACAGAAAAGAAGCTCCTTCCGATAGTAAGGCATTTCACAAGATAGTCGATACGGATCCTTAGTAGTTATCGATCGTTCCTTAACTTGTCAACCCGGATGATTTGAAGTCACAAATATTTTCGTTTCAAAGTGATCACTGCCACTTCTGGCCACATACCGATCCGCCCCTTTAACCCCAAAAAACCAAAACCCCGGTTGACGTACAGGAAATGCCCTTTCTTCTGGTAGAGCCCCGCCCATTGCTTGTAAACGTATTTGATAGGGCTCCACTTGAGGCCGAACAACTCGATGCCAAACTGCATGCCATGCGTATGTCCCGATAGTGTGAGGTGGATATGCTGATAATGATCAAGCGTTACACCTTCCCAATGTGAGGGATCATGCGACATCAGGATCTTAAAGGCATCATCAGGCACCCCGGCGGTAGCTTTCTTTAAGTCGCCGTATTTATGGAATCCACCCCTCCCCCAGTTCTCTACCCCTAACAGCGTAATGGACTGCCCGTCCTTCCGGAGCGTGATCGCCTCGTCCAGCATCAGGCGAAAGCCTATCTCGGCGTGTACCTGTTTTAACCGGGTCAGGTTAGCACGTTTAACTTCGGACGTTTCCCACTGAATGTAATCGCCGTAATCATGATTGCCCAGCACTGAAAATTTCCCCATCGGGGCTTTCAACCCGGCAAAAGAAGGTATCCATCTGTCCATTTCAGACGCCTGATTGTTGACCAGATCACCGGTGAACAGAATAACATCGCTGTTCTGAGTATTGACCAGATCGAGCCCTTTTTGCACCCCGGCAGCATTGGTAAAGCTGCCGGAATGGACGTCTGTGATCTGTGTTATAGTGAACCCATCAAAAGATTCGGGCAGGTCCGGGAAATAGATCGTTTCTCGCCTTACACGGTAAAAATGCCGCCCGCGCGTAATGCCGAACAGCACAAGAAGGAACAGCACAGCGGCCATGCCTAAAGTCAGTTCACTTACCCAAACGGCCCTCGGTGGAAATCCGCGAAACATCCGGGTAACATCTTCAACCAATAAAAATGGCAGCGAAAATAGACGGGGGACAAACGCCAGCAGTATCAGTCCCATCAGCCAGGTGATCAGCGTTTGCTGCGAGCGTGAACCGCGCCGGACAATAATTACAGCCGCTATGCCACTCATCAATAACAGATCGATGAGCCAATAGCACCATAGAAATGCGCTGGAACTTACAAATATTCGCACAGCCTGATAAAAGTAGAGATCACTGCCCAGCCAGAGCAGGATAATCAGAGGTAATCTTTTTGCCATATATAAAGTAGATTCATCTAGTATATATATAGGCAGACGATTGAACGCTTAAAATATTTTAAAAGACTGAAAAATATATTTTAGCCCTTGTCAATTCCAAACACCATTCATTTCCGTCAATATAATTGGTTTTCCCTCCGTAACTATAATAGTATGTTCGTGTTGCGCCATAAAGCCACCTTTATTTCCCACCAGGGTCCAACCGTCATTCAGGGTTTCAGCATAAGTCGATGTTGTTGAAATAAATGTCTCAATGGCAACGACAGAGTTTTTCTTAAACCTTGTCAGATTAAACCGATCTCTGTAATTGGCTATTTCGCGTGGTTCTTCGTGAAGGCTTCTCCCTATTCCGTGTCCTGTTAAATTTTTAATTACTTTGTAACCACGTTTCTTAGCTTCCGTTTCGATCAGATGTCCTATTTCTGAAACGAGAACACCACCTTTTATAGTATAGATTGCCTTATACAGGATCTGTTTGGAAGCGTCTATGAGTTTTTGATGTTGGTGAATGTCTTCCCCCAACACAAATGAATTGCCATTGTCCGACCAAAAGCCGTCCAGTTCGGCTGAAACGTCTATATTGACCAAATCGCCTTCTTTCAGTATCCTGTTGTCGGACGGAATGCCGTGACAAAATTCATTGTTTACGCTTATACAAGTCCAACCCGGAAAACCATAGGTTAGGTAGGGGGCGGATCTTGCCCCGAAATCCAGGAGGACTTTTGCCCCATAGTCGTCTAATTGCTTTGTTGTCATACCGGGTTGAGCATAGTTGCTCATTTCTTTTAAGGTGTGTGCAACGGCTTCACTTGCCTTTTTCATCCCGGTTAGTTCAGTTTCTTTTGTTATTGACATATTCGTTTTTGTCTATTTTGTTCTTCAGCAAGGCAGCTCTCCTACACTACGAACCACGCAAGATCTTCTCCATCTTCCTGCCCTTCGCCAATTCATCCACCAGCTTATCCAAATACCTGACCTGTTGTGTCAAAGGGTCCTCGATCTCCTCCACACGATACCCACAGATCACTCCTGTGATGAGATGCGCATTGGGGTTCAGTGAAGCACGTTGGAAGAATGTTTCAAAAGTTACTTTTTCTTTTATTAGTTCCTGGAGATCCTTGTTATCGAAACCTGTTAGCCATTGTATCACCTGGTGTAATTCTTCTTTTGTTCTGCCTTTTTTCTCCACTTTTGCAATATACAAGGGATATACTGTGGCGAAGGTCATTTTTGCGATGCGCTGATCGTGTATGCTGGAAGGGCTCATACCCAAAATTACGGCAGGAAGGCCAGAAAATTGAGGTATAAAACAGACAGGGAGTGTGCGAAATCAGACAGTTTTCAATGAATCTGCGGCCTTAACTAATTGATTAGCAGAGTGTAAGTAGGCTGGCATTTTTATGGCTGTCCTTCAGGTTGTATTCTAAAAATTCTCATTTATGAATAGTCTGCTTGTAAATCTCCTGGCAATATTGGCTTTTTTTCAATCCGGAGAAGGATCTCCCCCTGCTGATCTTTTACTAACAAAAACTTACTGTAATGCCAGATTTGGTTATTGCATAGAATACCTCGACGCGCTGGTGCCACAGGAAGAAGCCCCCAACGGTGATGGGACGGTATTTAAGAACAAACAAGGTGAAAAGATCCTGACTGTATTCGGCCGTCCTAAACAGGACGCAAACGGCCATCCTATCAGCCTGGAAAAGCAATTTTCGGCGGATATTTCCGCGTTAAAGAATGCATCGTATTCTATCAGCTATCAAAAGATAGATAACGGCTTTTATGTTATCTCTGGATTTAGCAGAAATAAAATATTTTACCGTAAGGTAATAGCAAAGGGTAATGCGCTCTGCTTTGCTGTTCTGGAATATCCGAATGGTGAGAAAAGTATCTATGACCAATACAGCGAGGTGATCTTCAGGACCTTTGAGTAAAGATCCAATCCACCCAAAATAGGTACCTTTCAAGATGCGACATCAAGAATTTGAACCTCCTGAAGAGCTTCGGGATGCCATAAAGTGCTTTTGGTACAACAGAAGAGACGTCGGAGAACTACCATCGGGTTTTGAGGTACTTCCTGATGGCTATGCTGAAATTATTTTTCATTTCGGCAGCGGCTGCAGCATTTCTTACAATGGAGGCTTGCAGCCATTGTCATCACCCTTTATGATGGGGCTGCTCAATCAGCCTGTTGTTTTTCATACGAAAAACCGTTTGGAGATCATTGGTATCCGATGCTTTCCCTGGACCGTGTTCGATTTGCTCGGACTGCCGTCCGGTAAAGACGGAGCGCGCATAGTTGAGCATCCCATCGCCCGGCTTCAATCCACGTTGAATAAGTGGATCCAGGCTGAAAAGATAGATGAGGCGGTGGCTGAGGTGCTACAGTATTTCCTGGATGCACGGTCGCGGGTCGCTATGGACAGCATGCTCTTCAAAGCGGGCGTTGCCATGAGGGCCGCAAACGGCGCCATGCCGGTAAGCCAGGTAGCGGCGGCGGCTCATGCGACGGTTCGTACATTGGAAAGGAAGTTCAAGCAATCCTCGGGCTATACCGTTAAAGACGTATCCGGTCTTATGCGCTTTGAGCAGGTACGAAACCAGTTATGGCTTGATCCAGCTATCAACCTGGCCGGCTTGGCTCATGAGCTGGGCTATACGGATCAATCCCACCTAAGCAAAGAATTCAAGCGCTACAGCGGCACTACGCCGGCGGCATTCGCGCGAAAAGCAAAGAAAGGGCAACAGGCTGTCAGCAAGGATTTTGTCGCGTTTATACAAGCTTAACACAGGAGCTTTCCGGAATTTTGTGTCATGAATACTGATGTGATCATTTCCGGCGCAGGGCCTGTAGGGCTATTCCTCGCCTGTGAACTGGCCCTGGCCAACTGTTCAGTCCTGGTACTGGAGAAGGCGGAGGGTCCGCACTCGCCCCTGAAGCGACTTCCTTTCGGGATACGGGGACTCTCGGCGCCTACTATTGAAGCCCTTTACCGCCGTGGGTTGCTAAAAGAGCTTGAAGTACATAAACGCCTTAAAAACCCGCACCAAAATGCCGTACAGGGGCCACGGCGTCAGGCAGGGCACTTTGCCGGCATTCCATTCCATGATGGCGATATTGACAAGGCACAGTGGAAAGTTCGCCTGCCAGGCTCGACCGACACCAGCCTGATCTCTGAAATGGAGGAGCTTGAAACGGTGCTGACCCGCCGTGCAGAAGCCCTGGGCGCAAAAATTATACGGCGGGCCGCCATCACTGACTTTCATCAAACCGGGGACGGGGTAACTGTTCAGTCAGGCGAGGGGTCTTTTAAGGGTAAATGGCTCGTGGGTTGCGATGGAAGCCGTAGCGTAGTTCGCAAGGCTGCCGGTTTTGAATTTGCCGGAACGGAACCGGAATTTACCGGCTATACTGCCCGGGTTGACATTGCCGACCCGGAGAAGCTCAGCCCGGGCCGAAATATGACAGCAACAGGTATGTACCTGCAATCCCAGCCCGGTTACCTGGTGATACAGGATTTTGATGGCGGGGCATTTCATAATGCGGAAAAGCCGGTCACCCTTGAACATGTGCAGGAGGTGCTGCGCCGCATCTCGAACACCAACGTTACGATCAGCGCCCTGCATCTCGCAACCACCTGGACAGACCGGGCACGCCAGGCCACCACCTACCGCAACGGGCAGATACTTTTAGCTGGCGATGCCGCGCACATTCACGCGCCTTTGGGAGGCCAGGGGCTTAACCTCGGTCTGGGCGATGCCATGAACCTGGGCTGGAAGCTCGCCGCAACTATTCAAAACAAGGCGCCGGAAGGTCTCCTGGATAGTTATTATACCGAACGGCACCCAATTGGTGTCCAGGTCCTGGATTGGTCACGGGCCCAGGTTGCGATCATGAAACCTGACCCCAATGCCCGCGCGCTGAATGCCATTATCCGCGACCTGATGAATACGCGCGATGGCGCTACCTATTTTGCAGGAAGGGTATGGGGCATTTCCACGCAGTACAACCTCGGCGGCGACCACCCCCACCCTCTTGCAGGTCACAGCGTTCCCAACTTTGAGTTCGAAGACGGTGCTACCATTGGCGGGTTCATGCACGACGGCCGGGGGATCCTGCTTGATTTTGATAGGAATGCCTCACTTAAAGCTTTGGCGGGTGAATATGGCGACCGGATCAAGTATGTTTCAGGCCCTGCAAAAGAACAATTAGGTTTGAGCGCCATACTGATACGCCCTGATGGGGTTATCGCCTGGGCTTCCGACAACGACCCGGATGGCAGCGAACTCCGAAAGGCTGCCGATCGCTGGTTTGTTTGTAATGCCGCCCTTGGGGCAATCAAAACAACCTCTCATTGGGCGGTTTGATGCCCAACAATCGGATATAGATGGTAGTTTGTCCGCGATGATGTGTTTGATGTTCGAATGCCTTCAGCAGCCATGCAAATCTTGTTTCTTCTGAATTCTGAACTTTTATTTTCTCTTCCAGTTTCGATGCGTCCATGTTTTTGATGGCGCCAATGCCATAATCATACCCGGCGATTACATAAAATCTCACTGAATCGGCAGATTGAGCAGAATTGGTCGCTTCCAGTTTTCGCCCCTGCCAGATTCTTTCTTTGCCTGTCCCATAGGAGACCATAATAACGATGTCTTGCGCCAGGTGCAGCATTTGCTGACTGAAACTCCGGATGCTGTCCTGCGCCTTGAATCCATACTTGTCTTTTGGCATGGCATCAAGGTATTCAAGCGTATAGACTTTTGCCCGCTCCCACTCTTTTACAAGCTGCGATTTTACGGTTTCGGTAAATTGCGCCCGGGTTAGCGTGCAAAAAAGGAATATACAACTGCCAGTAAGAAGAAAGGATCTTATCATAAGTTTTACTTTAGGCTTATACAGTATATTAGCTGATCTAAACTTACAAATTCCAGTATACCCGTCCAAAAAAGGTTCGAAGCCCGGCCAGCAAATAAAACATAATACAACATGGAAGAAGAACAAATACGTGTAGCCCTGGATGCGCACTGGCGCGCGTCGGCAGCCGGCGATGCCGACGCGGAACATGCTATTTACGAGGACGATGCCATCTGTGATTATCCCCAGTCAGGCGAGCGGATCCTCGGACGAAGCAATTTGCAGTCCTTGCGGAGCCACCATCCGGGTAAGCCGTCAGGCTTCCATGTCAGGCGAATTCTCGGAAAAGGCGATCTCTGGATCACGGAATACACCATCACCTACCAGGGGCGACCAGCATACACAGTGAGTATTATGGAATTCCGGAACGGTAAGGTTGTACATGAGACACAGTATTTCGCAGATCCATTCGAGGCGCCGGCCTGGCGAAGTCAATGGGTTCAGCAGAACACGTGATGGGAACTACCCTCATCCGATCATTCACTTCTCAAGCTCTTTACGGGGTTCATTGAGGCCGCCCGGAGGGATTGATAGCTGATCGTCAGCAAGGTGATCAGCAGGGCGAGGGCGGCGGCAGCCAGGAATACGCCGATACCTATATCGGTGCGATAAGGGTATTTCTGCAACCAGCCCCGCACAAAATACAGGGTGACCGGCGAGGCTATGACGCAGCTTATGGCCACCAGAATAATGAATTCTTTGGAGAGCTGGAACCACAACACCGATAGGGATGCGCCCAGGACCTTGCGGATCCCTATCTCCCTGGTACGCCGTTCAGCCATATAGGCAGCCAATCCAAACAAGCCTAAACACGAAATGAAAATGGCCAGCCCGGTGATCAACGCGGCCAATTTACCGACCAGCACTTCCGTGTCGAACTTGCGGGCGTAGCTGGCATCCGCAAATTGATAATCATAGGGGAAGGCAGGATTATATTTGGAAAAGATCGCTGCCGACCGGGCGATCGCGTCATGGGTCGACAGGTGTGGTGAAAGGCGATACATCATGCTT
>Ga0307517_10007342_pt1 | contig 16093 bp, 12 predicted proteins | sample 23_EM_MG_FD_194515 | JGI IMG/M metagenome (GOLD analysis project Ga0307517, IMG submission 194515) | Populus trichocarpa ectomycorrhiza microbial communities from riparian zone in the Pacific Northwest, United States - 23_EM | ecosystem: Host-associated > Plants > Roots > Unclassified | place... | reverse complement strand
TAGCATTAGAAAATATATAAAGAAATATAAGTGAAAAGTACTATTCATGAATAGTACAATTCATATTACTATTCATGAATAGTAATGAATAATAAACCAAGATGAGCCAAAGTAGCTCGGTCAAATCGAACCCTGGAGCTTAGATAGGTCTTGACCAAGGGAAGAGAGAAAGAAAGGAAAGACAGGCTTCGGCCTAACCAAGTATAATTTTTTTTGTATTATCATTAGCCCCTTAAAGTCTTGTAAACATACATGTTTGGAAGACTTTAACCAGCTAGAGAGGAAGAGAAAATAATTATAGTGAATGCTTGCATAAAAATGTTACTTTTATAGGCATGTCTTTGGATGTTTTTCTTTTTTTTTGAATTAGTGAGAGATTTTGTCAATGTTTTATTGAGAAAGATCCATGATCTTTTTAGAGACAATAGTCACAAGGACTTAGGCACAATTGGTAATGGGGGCTTGAAGATAACGGTCACAAGGCCGTGGTGACATTGGTCACTAGGACCTAAAGACAAGTAGTGATAGAGACCTGAAGAAAATCGATTGAGGGAGCAATCGATATAATAAAGATTAATCAATACTTCTTCATGAAAGTTTCATAGAGACCCTATATGTTTGGAGACATGGAAATGCACTATTTTTTATTTTTTTTTCAATTCAAAAGATGATGAAGATATAATTTTTGAGATTTATCTTATTTGAGGTAGTACATCATTAAAATTGTTTTTTGTTTGCTCATATTTTATCTCCCTCTTCACAAATTCTTGGAGGTACCTTTTGGAGATTCTATCTCTTTTGTGAGTGCATGACACTTTTTTTTGTGTCATGTCCATAATCAATGTGAAAGAGGCAAAACTTGTTAGGGTTTCTTGTGTTTGAACCACTTTTCATTGGAGGTTGGTATTGTAAGAAGTCTTTTCCCTTTATGGCAGCCAACATATCAACATATGTTGTTATGAGAGGTGTGGTCATGAGCTTAGATATTGTTAGGTGATCAAGGATGTGCCCTTATATGCTTCTTTTGGATGTTTGTGTTGGAGATTAATGGCGTGGTGAAGACTTTTCTTATATATGGAAGTGTGGGTGACCTTTTATGATCATGCTAGTTTATTCCACCTTAATATAATCTCATCTCATGTTTGATGCTAAAGACATTTTTGCTAGGGAGTGTGTATAACATTTTCCATAAAGAATAGTTATAGAATCAATTGATCATGGCTTCAGTGATGATGGGTTCACGCAGATCATTCATGCTTATCATTTCCTCATTGAATCTCCAAAGACATGCCCTTGTGTTTTCATCATCTCATTGTGTGATGATAATGAGATCTATAATGCTATTTTTAGCACGAATGTTGGTGCTAAAATGAGAGATGAACTTTATGTGTTACTAGCTCCAGGATGCTTCTAATATTTTGTACGTGCTCTCTAAGATTTGTATGGCTATCATAGTTATCTAAGTTGGCTTTAACATCTACAGAATCCTTGGTGAGGTGAGTGTGTAACACTCTGTGATAAAATAAAGACTCTTTTACTTAGTGATAATAGTATGAAGAAGTTGGGATTGGTGTTGTCTCATGCACGTCATGCTTAGTTTTTTTTTTTAGTTATGGGGAGCATGCAAACGAGAAGACTAAGACTCAAAAGAATATTGATGAAAACAACCATGTTTGTGGCTTGGATTTGATGGGGTGTGGTGGCTTATTTAGAGAGTTGGAGTGTGGAGCCTATTTGGTATGTTATTTTGTGTAGTTTTTTTTTTATTGAAATTGAAGTTGTCTTTGTACACCTAGTGCTATGGGTTGACTTTTCTGTTGGTTGTACTGAAGAGAGCGAAGCTATTCTTGTATGGCAAGAGCAAAGTTATTGAGTACTTGCATTTACTTAGGTGAACTGGAGTCAATGTGGGGAGATTAGTTACTCTTCCATGTACTGAAATCCCGTTAGCCACGAATTGTTTTTCGTATAAATTGAAAAGGAATGAAAAAATTGTTTATTTTGGTTCCCACAGACGATGCCACTCATGAAGTCGAGAAAAATTTTCACAGAAAAATATTGACTTTCATTTGCCAATGAGTTCCGTGCTTAAGTTGTGCATGTAAAACAAGTTCCTTATGGAACAAGAGACATTTTGATACTTAAGTTAATATTTAAGCTTTTTTCTCAAATGATAAGCAAATAAAAATTCAAGAAGATAAATTTATGTGTAGAGAAAAGATGTGTGTTCTCTGTCTTGTTAAGAGTGTTCTTTGCGCAGTGTTGTTTAGATGAATTATCTCCTGTTTATTTTAAAAGTTGAGGATATATAATTTTGAAAAATATGTCGAAAAAATATCTAGAAAAATACATATGAAAAAAAAATTATTATTCATGAATAGAATAATATCATATATATATATATATATATTATTCATGAATAATAATAAATAGTAAATCAAGGTGAGCTCAAGTAGTTTGTGTTGTAGTAAACTCAGTTTAGAAGGTCAAGGAAAGCAACCATCAACCACCACTTGCAGTCACCAGCTGTCAACCGTCTCAAACACCACTTGCAGCCAGCCACCAGCTGTGTGCCGCCAGCTGCCTTCACACTTGAAGTTTGATTTTTTTTACTTTCAATTTGTGTATAAATAGACAGCTAAGTTTATGTTATATGTGTGGAGAGATTAAAGAGAAACATTAAAGAGAAAGAGAGGACGTGTATTAAGAGCTTTTGTTTAGTTATTGTAAGCTTATTATTGTTGAAATAAAACAGTATATTTTATCCATTCTGAGTGTTTCAAAGCCACCATCAGTGATTTCTCTCACCAACAGTTTGATCAAACTGAGCCTCAGAGATTGGTTTTGTCTCAGCCAAGAAAATAGAGAGAAAAGGAGGAGAGAGAGAGAGAGAGCTCGGTTGGGTTCCAAACTTTTTTTTTTGTTTGTATTATCATATTTATATATATGATTACACGAGGAGCAGGATGATGGAGTTAAGTTTGTGTTTCTTTTTTTGGTGGTTTTGATTTCTGGGAAGCGAATTTGGTTGCTTGTTGTCGTTGTTAGTTTAAAATTAAGACGGGCTTTAGCGGTGTTAAGATTTAAAGACAAAAGTTTGCGTGTCTGAGTAGGATTGCTTCGAATGGAAGAAGATACAAAAGAAACGAGATCCTTGGCCTTAACTCCAACATGGTCAGTTGCAACTGTGTTGACAATCTTTGTGGTTGTTTCTCTGATTGTGGAGCGCTCAATTCACAGACTAAGTAGTGTAAGTGACATCTTCTTTCTACTGTCTATTATTTTTTCTTGTGTTCTTACCATTTTCTCCTGATGTTGCATTTTGTCATTGTTATGATTTGTGAGGTACTACACTGTATTTGTGCAGAATTTGATTGTTTTTCCTTCCTTTCACTCTATTACTTAAAGTTCAAGGTACATAATGGATTTTCTTAATATTTTATTTATATATTTGATCCCTTTGAAACCTGGGTATATATGGATATATCATTCTTGATGAAAGGTTTTGCAAGCAGTAAGGCACTTTGCTTGGCAATTGATATCTGCCACTACTTCTTTTCTGATGTTTAGAGGAATTTGAGTTTCTAAATAGCTTTTATTGACTTTTTGAGGGCTTTTAGTTGATACCTCTAGCTTTCTGTTTGGTTCTTGGTCATGATTGTAGGCTGAAATCTCATTGATTATTACATAAAATGCTTTAGATGTGAAAATTACATTTTGGAAGACTGTTATGGAAGCACCAGCTTCGTTAACTTTGTTTCAGCAGGTTTATGATAAAATTTCACATGTTTGCTTTAGGAGAACTCAATATCGACAGATGAATTGAAACAGAATCTGTCAGATTATTTTTGGTTGCATTTTCTTTTCTGGAATGCCAGTGTTGGTTTCAATAGCTTTGGCGTCTAATCTGAGATTTGATTCTTTGTTCATTTGTTTTTCAGTGGTTGCGGGAAACCAATCGGAAACCTTTGCTTGCAGCTGTGGAGAAGATGAAAGAAGGTATTTTCCAAGTTAAAAAAACATCAGATGCTGCAGAAAGTTCATCTAGTTCTTTAGCTTACAAGTAATTTTTAATCCCCTTCCTTTCATATTTTTTTTCACTAATTTTCATTCACAAGTGTCATTTTGTACTTGTCTTCAGAGTTGATGCTGCTTGGATTCATATCACTTCTTTTAACAGCTACCTCAAGCACCATAGCCAATATTTGCATTCCATCAAAGTTCTATGAAGGCAATTTTGCTTCTTGCACGAGTCCAGAGAATGATGAGGAAATTAAACAAAATTCTTCCGAGGGACGTAAACTAGTGATGCTTCCTGTTCTTCCTCATCCACTTCGAAGAATGTTGAATGGCTTGGATTGGAATACCTGCGAAAAGGCATGTCATTAATTCATCTATATAAAACGTTGTTGAGGATGTTGCAATATTGAATTTTCAAAGCAGCGAGTTGATAACCTTCTTTTATTATGGCATTCGTTTTCTCAATGACAAATATTCGATTCTGAAAACTGTTTGACGTGCAGGGATATGAGCCATTCGTGTCATATCAAGATCTCGAGCGGTTGCATCGCTTCATTTTCGTCATGGCAATCACACACATTTCTTACAGTTGCTTAACAATGCTGCTGGCAATTGTGAAGGTTATGCATTTTGAGCTGTTGCTTTTGGTTGTTGTATTTAGAGTAATACAGTATTTTCTAGTCGAACTTGTTATGTCTTTTCCCAGGACCCGGGAGAGGAAATTATGTTGACCATAAAAACCATCGTCTTCCTGAACTGCAGTTGATCAAATACAAGATACTAGATTTGACTCATGAAACAAGAGAACCATAATCTCGTTATCACCATGACCAACTGCCTAACATTGTAATTGTTTCACCAGATTCATAGTTGGAGAGTATGGGAGGATTTGGCTCGTTTGGACTGCCGTGATGTATCAACAGGTAAAGCCTTAGACAGGAAAGTGCTTTTGAATAGATTTAAAAGTTTAAACAGTAACAAGTGCTGCCCAATTCTTTTTGCCTATGTCAGCTTTATACTTGATGGCTGATTTAGAATATAACTACTTAATCTCTCTCTTCTGTATGCACTATTTAGCTTGTCCTTATACATGTAAGTCTAGATGCTAGAACTTTTAAAGAGATTGAGATTTTATTGTTTGTATTCGAATGAAGATACTTAGGAAAAAAATAGGAACTCGCAATAAGTTTCTGTTGTTTTCTCTTTTCTTCCTCTCTTGGCATTATTTTTCAAGCGATACCTTCACCTTCCAATATCATTTCAATTGAGAATATTTATTCTTAGAAATACTGCTGTATCACAGAAATCACGACTTAGTAATCTATTCTGTAACAGAAATCAATAGAGAAAAGACATTGCGAAGGCAAACAACCTTCGCAAGACAACGTACATCAAGCCCTTTGGTCAAGAATAGTTTTCTTATCTGGGTGGTAGGTACAAAACTCTCTTTCTTGCTCTTTAATGCTTTCTATGTTGTAATCGATGCTTGCTTGTTATTACCTCAAATTCTGCAATAGAATTAGAGCCTTCCCATCAGGCCTTGTTTTTGTGTTGGTCATCGTTTGATGTGTTTTATCAACTTGCAGACATGTTTCTTTCGGCAATTTGGACCTTCAGTGGCTCGCACAGACTACCTCACTCTTCGCAAGGGCTTCATCATGGTATGATCTGCTGTTATCTGTTAGCCCATACTTGAAGTAAATTTTTATTTCTCAAATAGCATTTACAACATTGCAAGGGGCACATAGGAAGTTCTACTTTTCAACTAGCATTTAGGATTTACTATCAATGCAATATGACACTCTCCTCCAGGAAAAAGAGAGGAGTAGGGGTGTTATCATCCCAGAATCAACCGAGGAATTCAATGGTATTGTACTAGGGTTTAAGAAAGAAGAAGAAAATGAAGTGTATATATACAGATACAACGTGAGCGTCTTTGCTGATATACTGTTGGTAGTATCAGTGATGCTTTATTGACATCCATTCCTCTTTGTTTTTTCTTATTCATGGCAGAATCACAACCTCTTATTGAAATTCGATTTTCACAGCTACATGATTCGCTCTATGGAAGAAGAATTCCAGAGAATTGTTGGTGTGAGGTAACGTCGTCTATGTACTTTGAATGTTTCTTGTATTTTCAGGCCATTCATCTGCATGATTGAGCAAGGAGAAGATGGACCAGCTAAATGCCTGTGTGTTCAATGCCTTGCAGTGGTCCATTGTGGGGATTTGTTGTTGCATTCATGCTGTTTAATGTGGAAGGTATGTCTATGAGAGTGAAAAATAATTAATGCTATGAATCGCTTTGTTTTGCACTTGCCATTGGGTAACAATATACGAATTTCGGTGAGTATTAACAAAACATTAATTAAAACATTTATGGCTAATTCACCGTAGCCACTCATAAAAAATTATTCATTAGTGTTTTGTTTTGTTTTTTTATTTAATATTTTTTTAATTTAACATTTTTATAATTTTATTTTTTAATATTAGGTTATTCTAGAAATTGTATTTTGTAATTATTTTTAAATTTTCTTTCTATTATGTTATATACTAGTTATATGAATTTATTATTATATTTTAATATTTAATACTGGATTTGTTGGAATTGAGACTTGATATTTTTTTTTTCAATTTGCTTTCAATGTATTTATCATGATCTCATGATCTAGATAACGAGTTTAACAAGTTAACTCGGGTTGATTTGCGTTGTTTTTTTCTTTTGCAGCTTTTTTAAATTGATTTTATTTTGATTTCATCTTTTAATATTGGGTTAGTTGAAATTGAACTTCGTAATTTTTTTTTATTTGCTTTTTATAGGATTATTTCGATTTCTTGACTCAGGTTATGAGTTTAATGAGTTGATTCTGTTTATTTTTTTGGATTTTTTTAACTAGATATTATTTTTTTTAATTAAGTTTTCTTATTTTTTTTTATCTCCTTTCTATGTATGTTGCTATATTAATATTTTTAAAAGATATTATTTAAAATACATCAACGCTTAGACAGTTATTTACGTTTAAAAAAATTAATCAGCCCGCAACATACAATCATAAATCATAAATGATCTGGTGTTGTATGATCGGGTTATCCTAAAGTCTCAATCTATCTTACTAATTTATGGTTTGTTCGCTTTGGAACCTTTCAACAGGATCTAATCTCTATTTCTGGATATCCGTCGTTCCAATCACTGTAAGTGCTGCAGGTTCTTTTGAGTTTCAGTTTTATCAATCACTTGTATGCTGCAAATGGAATTTTCCTCGGTAGAAACAAAAAGTATGCAGTGAGAAACAGACATTTGGAAGGACAACAGATTACACGTAACGAATTTTGTATTACTTAAGTCATTGCACTGGGCATCTCTGATATTTCATGTCACGGGCAGCTTGTTCTTGTAGTCGGTGCAAAGCTACAACATGTTATTGCGACCTTGACATTAGAGACTGCTGGCCTTACTGGACACTCTGTAGAAGGGAAGCTGAGGCCTCGAGATGATCTTTTCTGGTTCAAGAAGCCAGAACTGTTTCTGCCATTGATCCATTTTATCCTGTTCCAGGTAAGCAATGCTCACTGTGATCAGTTGCTCAAGTTAAAATGGTAACATATACCGTCCTTTCAGTTCCTTCTTTCCTAGAAAATGGTTCTATGGTGTTGTGCCAAAGTAGCATAACTGACATCTCGTTCTTTTCTTTCTCTGAAATGTGATTGCAGAATGCATTTGAATTGGCTTCATTCTTTTGGTTTTGGGTACCTCCTCTACCCTGACTTGATCATTATTCATTGGACTGCGAGAGTTCACTTTTGTCCTTTCCTTCTTGACATCAACCAAGCTCAAATTTATTATAATTTCCGTGATTGTTTGAACAAAAACCTCACTTTTTCCTGGGTTGATTCAATGTTTACGAAAAGAATGTGTGATAATCACTGACCAGAAGAATCAGAAATGAGGAGATACAAAGTTTTTTCTTTTCCATGATGAGGTGTTGAATCTGTACGTTGAACTGATCTGTCTTTTGTTGATTAATTTACAGTGGCAATTTGGGTACAGATCCTGCTTTATTAGGAACCATTTGCAGGTGTACATACGACTTGTGTTGGGGTATGCATACATCTGAGATAGTTGAGACTTTCTTGAGGATTCATCAGCTTTTACAGCTACTGCATTATTGTATTATCTTGTAGGTTTGCTGGGCAGTTCCTCTGCAGCTACAGCACCTTGCCACTTTATGCACTTGCTACCCAGGTATATCATTGTTAATTTGGCTGAATGACCTCCCTTCATGAGAGTCTCTTTTATTAAAATGGAAGAATTCTGATTTACATTTCATAAAATCTGCTACTATTAACTATAATCTCGGCCTAATTATAGAAAGCTAATTACCCTATGATTACACAAATATTTACAGCTGTTTTCTTGACATAAATAATAAATATGTATAAGGAAACTAATGATTCTACTGAAAAGGAACATGCTGGGCAGTTCCTCTGCAGCTACATCACCTTGCCACTTTATGCACTTGCTACCCAGGTATATCATATTGCCACTATATGCACTTTTCCCCAAGGAAAAAACTGGTCAATTCATATTATATATGCAAGAAAATACTAATGCATAATCTACTAGTCAACAAATATCATGAACAAGACATTAGAAGCACATAATCTACCACAATCTAGCTAGTTTTAACTTGTATCAGATGCAGATACACCACAGCTTCCAGTAACAGAGACTTGACCGCCAATATAGCCCTTCAGCCTCATGGCATATGCCAGCTGCATGTGTCTTTATTCCTGGGCTTGTTGTCAAATCCAACCACAGTATCTAAGAGAAAGAGAGGAGACACTAATGAATATATTGTTGTCTATGCAGTGTATATAATGCAGGAGTTATATAACTAGCTAGTGACTGGCAATCAAATGCAAATGCATGAACATGTCCAAGTAGGACGTCTGAAGTTCTTCATGACCATGTTTATGCAGTATTGTGCAAGCACCTAGTTTATGAGTGTACCCTCAAATTTACCGTTCATGCTGATACATACGAAAGAACAGTGGCCATGGAAATTATTTCTAACGTCAACATTGTTGAAACTAATAAATTTTGACAGCCTGATTTGTCGGCTAACAAACCTCAAGTTTTTTCCTTCTTATTATCTTCTCCACCTTTTCCTTTCTGGGAGCGATGCTGTGGTGTTTTATCACAATCCATTACCAAGCAAGGGTTTTGGAACAAACTTCATATATTTTTAGACATGAGAATAAGTCATGATGTCGAGTCCTTTAAATTGCCATAAATTTTTTATGGCGTTTTAAGAATTGAAATCATCTTTATCCACTTGTGAGTAGAACAAGCCTCTCTCTTCCTAACTAGTAACATGAAATGCTTGAGCAGGTTTTCATCGGGTTAAGGTGGTAGCATTATACCACATTTTTTTTGTTCAATCATTTTCTGGTCATTATTAGCATCACGTATTGTTCTCTCCCTTTTACCAGATGGGAACAAACTATAAGCCGGCATTATTTCCTCAAAGAATAAGGGACACAATCCATGGGTGGGGGAAAGCAGCAGCTAGGGGGAAGAGAAGGCATGGAATTGTCACAGATGATTCTACAATGCACAGAGACACAAGCACATTAATGTCAGAGGAAGACAATCATCATTTGCTTGATATTCCTGAGAATGATGCAGATCCAGTCACTCAAATCGAGTTGCAGCCAGCTTCTTTTATTTCAGTTAGTCCTACCACAGTTGCCAATGAAACTTCAAGCGGGGTAGCTACTCCTTTCCTTCGACACTCAGCTTCTGTTGCTTCATCAGAAACATCAAATTTTCACGTGGAAGATATTCGTAGATCATCTTCTATGCCAGTTAGAAGGTAGTAAATTGGACTTATTCTGCCAGGAATGTAGGCTTTGTAGGGATCTTGTAAAGAACAAGGGAAAGAAATACACATAAGTACTCCGGTTGTTATATATTTCCTTCAATGTTTCCTTTTATTTATTTTTATCTCATTTCTAACGCAGTCATGAATCGTCATTTAACTTTTTAGGAGATGCCTATTTTTTTATTAATACTCTCTATTATTAAAAAAAAAAAGCAACTAGAAAATGCAAGAGTTTTATATAAATACACACACACACACACTTTTTAATCTTTTCTTTTTTTATTTCCTGAAGAAGATACAAGAAGATTGTTTAAGGCAACAAGATTTGATGGTCATCCTGCTTTTCCAAATGTTATATGATTTTTTTTTGTATGGGTAAATTGATGTGTTTGTGTCAGGCTGATTCTACTTCACCTTGTATCTTTCTTATTCTCCATTGATAGCATGCAATGGTCAACTAAAAGGATACTCGTTTAGCTCTGTTTTTATTTTTATCTTTTTTGAAAGTACTTTTGATTGAGATCTGAGAGCAAATATTCGAAACATTTGAGGAAAGAAACTGAGCCTAGTCTCGAACTACATTTCAACTTTGTATAAGAAAAGCAGAGACTGTTGTGCTCAATTATTGGTTTCTGCACTGTTCGTGACGATGCGGCTTTTTAGTTACCCCTTGTTCATGGACTCCATGGCTCCATGCTTGCAATGGATTGGGAGCCTCACGTGGACTCCATGGCTCTATGGCTGCAATGATGGTTCCGTGAGATTCGTGCGGATGCCATGGCTCGATCTGTGGCTACAACGATGGATTCGCGTGCTTGTGGACTCCATGGCTCCTTGGTGACAACAGACTCGTGAGCCTCGTGTGGACTCCACGGCTTTGTGGTCGTGATGGTCGACTGATGAGCTACATCTTCTTCTTTGTCATGGTTATCTTTCCAATTATAGTTTCAACCCTTTTGATTGAATTTTAGCAATCCCTAGTATAATAACCTCTTTTTTTTTAATTATAGCATTTAATTTTTATTTTATAAAACCCGGGTCTTGAATTGCTACTGTCTGAGGATCTGGTCGACTGGTTAGCTTTAATCAGTCGACCGGTTAACCTATTGAGGCTACATCGACCTCCTTTTTCAAATCTGTCTCTATCTCCTAGGTTATATCTAGAGCCATCTTGTTTCTCTTTTATAGAGAATTTTGAGAAGAGTGCTTATGCACCCATGGTTTCTTGAATTTTACTGACTCTTTTTTTATGGGCTTGTAGTTTTCTCATGAGATCTTGAATTGTTAAAAACAATCTATATTTTGCGATTTCTCTATTGCGACCACCACATAGTAGAATTTCTTCTGTAACGATCGTAGGATCTTTTCTATCACACACATTTCTTCCATCTTCTCTCCATGTCTTTTCATCTCATTGTATATGGTTAATACTCTAACAAAGTATTCTAAAATATTCTCTTACTCAAGCATATGCAATTTTTTAAAGTCACCTCGTAACTTTTGTAGGCAAACCTTTTTTACGTTATCAGCTCCTTAGTTTGATTGTTGCAAAACTTTTCATGCTTGTTTGGCAGTGGTTGCGTCAACCACTGTCTCAACAGTGGTGTCATCCAAATATTGATGAATGATTGTGAGTGTTTGTTGATCGTTATTTCATGCCTTTTGCATGGCCTCCCTCTGGACAGGTGTCAACGTCAATCCTTTCGCAAGCTCTTTAAAGCCTTTTGCAACCATTTCTCACACATCTTGGGAATCTAGCCAAGTTTTCACACAGATACACCAAATCTTATACTTATCATTTGTCAAACAAAGAGACTAAAGTGCGAAGTTTGAATTGCCATGTCAAACAATCAGAAAACGTTTTGATACCACTTGTTGAAAGAAAATCAATTCAGGACAATAATGCTTTATTGCAAAGCTAAAGAACAAGAGAGAATTTGAGAGAAAGGTATATATATATATATATATTTTATTAAGTGTTTTTCTCTAAATTTGGGAGGTTCTCCAAATATTTATTTGTTTTTATCTATAACAAATTCAATAAACATAGTTGTTCCAATTCGCTACTTTATCTTAATTATACGAAAATGTATGAATAACTTGTTTTATTATTAAACCTTATTTCCTAAATTCCTGACATTTAGGAAACTAGGATTCCTTTACTTATACTAAAAAATCGTTTTTTTTTTATCATATGAGAAATTTGTAAATATGATATTCTAGATAATACAATATATTTAAGTGGAATCAAATGCTTGAAAAAATATAAAAATATTATACTTTAGGAATCTCATGAATTGATTGTGTTTCCTTTTTCACTTCATCAATATTTTGAAATTTGAATTTCCTGAAAGATTTATTTTTTAATCGATTTTTCCAAATCACTTGTTGAAAGAAAATCAGTTCAGACTATGAACAACAAAAAGAATTCATCCAAGTATCTAAGTTTTTAAAATTGTGTATTTAATACACAATTTTATACTAGAACAACAAAAAGAATTCATCCATATACATGGATATCAAATATGGGTAATTTGCATTCTCTCTTCCTCGTTGAGCAATCTCTAACAGAAAAGGAATTAAAAAAAAACCTAAATCAAGGTGATGAAAATGTAATTCGACATGCTTCGGAGCCTATTTGACACCCTGACAGCCTCTTGGCAACACGTTCTTTTGAATTATGAGTCATGCCCCATCCAAATCTGATAGCCATCTTCTCCAAGACCAGTGCATTCTTTATGAAATATTCCGCCATTTCTATCTCCGAGAAATCCCCTTCAAAATCTACACACTCAATCACTTTAAGGCTTGACCTCATGCACCGTGGCGCGAATTCAGGATTTCGCCATTTGGGAATTGCCGAAGAATTAAGGCATACAAGACTTCGCCATTTGGGAGTATCCTTAGCCTGAACGGTTAAAGCCAGTAAGAAGAAGAACAATACCGATCATGCTTCCAGAAAACATTGCGCACGTATTTATCTTGTAGGAACTAACCTTGTCCTTGTATAAGATGAAGACTTCCAGCTTAACAGAGCATTTGAGTATCTCATGCAAAACCATCCAACGACAATCTCCACTAGCTTCAATCTCCAAACGAGTCAAGTTCTGAAAATTAGGCAGATCTTCGAAGCAAGGCAACTTCTTACGAACCGCGTTTGATAAAATCTGTATAGGGGTAAACATGTGAGGGGGTGCGTCATCAGACCACTGAAAATTTAAGCACAACAGTGAAATGAGGAAGAAACTTACCCTCATAGTAGTCCCACACAAGCGTAAGATCCTGACAATAGGCATGATCAGTCTCAAGAACTGAACCGCCATGTCAATATAACTATCTAGTTGTATGATGAAGAAATGTGTAAAAGCAACACTGATGGATGCCTCGACTAGTGAGCACGGAAGTTGCTGCATGTTTAACTCCTCGGACACGAAATCAGTTAGTATAAGAAGCTCTAGGTTTGGGGTATCAAGAGTGAGTGCTCTGCAACCAGGATCCTTCCTGTAATAACGAATACGCGTGAATCTTATGGTCAAGCGTTTCAGTGAGCTTGAGCATACACGTAAAGCGTTCCTGGATTGACAATATTCATGTTCGATTTTCAGTTCTTCAAGGACTGGGGAACCTGCTAATAGTTTCTCTATGGAAGCAAGATCGTCAAGCATCGGGAGTCCTTCAAGATGAAGGACCTTGAGACATGAAAAGCGCACACCAACACCAAGAAGATCAATAGCAATTCCATAACTAAGGTTCAAAACTACTAATTTCTCACAACTAAAAACTCTCCGAGGCAACGGAACATGAGTAAGTAGGGGTATCCAAAGTATAAGCTCCTCAATATTGTCCTTAATCGCTGCATCAATCCATTGACTTAAACGGGAAGAAGGATAGTTTCCATGTACGCGGAGACGAAATTTTGTAATGGAGTTTTCACGTGAGTTATGAACATAAAAGAACCTATCCATGAAATTCCCAAAGATGATCTTACTTTTCGATGTGCGATCATCAAAATCAAAATTGGGAAGTGATCTCCAGAGTTCTCTCCAACTTTTGGACAAAATGCAGGTACACAGAGCATCTTTAGTAGGAAGAAACGAGAGTATATGACCAATTATCACATTAGGCAAGCTACTAATCATATCTTTATTCACCTCCTCGCAGCGTTTTCGTTTATCGTCTTTGGCCATTGTCTGGAAAGGTGAAAAAGATCAAATCTTTAAAATCAAAGTAACTTAAAAGAAACCAACAAATCATACCACACTTGGAATAATATAAGAGGAAAATCGTTAATCAAATTATAATATCATTTGTAAAATAAATTAAAGAAATGAAAGGAGAAACCAGCTAGAATTAGAAGAAAGATGCATGTTGTTGAATGGTTCGAAGAAAAAGAGAAAATTACAAAAAAAAAAAAAAAAAGTCCAAGAAAGGAGGACAAGATCAACCAAGAAGGTATGTAATTAAGAAAAAGAAACTAAACACTAACCAGGATTAACAGAGAGGACTTTATTGGGGCAAAGATATTAGTTTTTCTGAGGAGAATCAATGGTGATAGTGCAGTTTGGCCTGGGCTTGACTTGACAGTGATGGCGATGTAATCCTAGCCAGCTATGGACAGCAATTCAGAGAGAAGGAAGAGAAAGAGAGAGGAGGGGATCAGGAGGATTTATACAGTGAGCTCCAAGGCTGCCTCCAACGAACCTCTCTCATGAACGAGTGACACGTGTTAATATAACTGAAGGAATCTCCTAGCTAACAACTAACAAGCTACCTATTAATTTGAGGCAACATCCCACAGGTATGCTCGTTTCTCATAAATGAAAAACACACACACACACACACACAATTTTTTTTTTTTATTTATAATTTTTTTAAAATCTTTTGTGTGGATGAATTTTATTTTTTAAAATGAATTTTTTTTCCTAAATGATATTTATAATATATGTAGTCTTGCATAGTATGTTTTTTACTTTTATTTATTCAATCAATTTAATATATGTATCTATTTCTATTATTATTATTTTATTTAATAAAAAACTTATTTTAAAAAATAAATTTAGCAAGCACAGTCAGGTAAATATCACATCTTGCAAGATTAAATATCTTAATCTATATGTCTCTCGATTTTTTTAATTTTATTTTTAGTTATCTTTTATGGATTTTTTCCCCATTTATTAACATATATAATTATTGATTTATTTGATTATATGTATATATGTTTTTGTTTAGAATTTTTTAACTATAAAAATATGTTGAAAAAGCTAGTATATAAAATTTTTTGTTGAAAAATAAAAACTAGCCCATAGAAAAATGTAGATAAGTATCTAATTAATTAACAAAACTCTAAAACATGTGGGATTTCTATTGTAGAGTGAAATACTGTGGATTGCAAGTGCTTTTACTGTGGATTGCACTGTTTAATAAAAAAACTAAAAGAGATCAATAGAGGGATCAATGAATTACTATATACATAGAGTGATTTCAATGTGGATTGCATTATAGATTTATTGTGGACACAGACACATTGCACTATGGACGACACTATAACAATAGAGTCTTTGCACTGTGGGCAACACTGTAGCATCCCAAGGGGTGTTCCCTGCTATGTTTTTGGTCAAGAATTGCGGCTGGCGAGGTTGCCTTCTTTGCCAAGAGCTGTCAAGCCAGACCCAAATCGCTTTCAAAAAGTGCAGCCAAACCCACCAACTATACCCAATTAAATTTTTTGGGCGTTGCCTTCTCTGATTTAAATTTATTTTTTAAAATAAATTGACGAAATTTTTTTATATTGTACAAAAATTGGGTGATGATAATTTTTTTTTTTCCGTTTTAGATTGGGTTGAATTTCCTAATTAAATCATGTTTGATTTTGCGTTTCAAAAATTATTTGAAAAAAATTTGACAATTTTTAAGTTTTTTTCTTTACTTCAAATTAATATTTTTTTTATGTTTTTGTATTATTTTAAAAAAATATGTTGAGCCAAGAAATTTTAAAATTTTTGATTTTTTTCTTTATTTCAAAACAATATTTTTTTTTGATGTTTTTGTATTATTTTTTAAATAAAATATATTGAGATTGTGTGTGACTGGCAAGACCCAAGAAATTTATTTTTTTAATTTTTTTTTACTTCGAATGAATATTTTTTTGATATTATTTTTTAAAATATTATTTTTAAAAAAATTATGCT
>Ga0307517_10007341_pt1 | contig 16093 bp, 14 predicted proteins | sample 23_EM_MG_FD_194515 | JGI IMG/M metagenome (GOLD analysis project Ga0307517, IMG submission 194515) | Populus trichocarpa ectomycorrhiza microbial communities from riparian zone in the Pacific Northwest, United States - 23_EM | ecosystem: Host-associated > Plants > Roots > Unclassified | place... | reverse complement strand
TCGGAGACGAAATAGACTGGGATATTAAATATCACCAATTCACTCATCTTGTCAGGAAAGAAGGGGGGTTAATTTGCTTTTTGACTATTCTAAGGGCGGTAAACAATGATCTCTTTGATGAACTAACGCGCAACTCAATCGTCGACGCCACAAGAAATCGCCGTTCGGGCCAAGGCGTCCCCAGTGGTGGGGAAACGGCCGTTTTACAGCTGTCCTGTTGGCCCAGGGGCCGTGACGCCGGGTACAGGTGCCGTCTGACCCAGCTCGGGCTTCATTGCCGGGAAAAGAAGCACCTCCTTGATATCTATACGCCCAGCGAAGCATCCAGCGTCAGCAACGGATCTTGGGCTCGACTCACATCAGCTCGTGGCACGTACTTGTTGAATTGGTTAGGAACATGACCATACGGTCAATACCCATTCCCCACCCACCAGTTGGTGGCAATCCATGCTCGAGCCTGTTAGTTGGAGTGAAAATTCCCAGAATGAGCACCGAGGATGGACATCGACGTGAGAGGAAAGTTACTTACGCATCCACGAACGTCTCGTCGATGCCCTGAATTTCATCATCACCAGCATCCTTCTGCCTCGCCTATGCAAGCCAAAACAATTCAATAACGTGGTCATCCCGCAACGCAAACGGCACAAACCTGTTCCTCAAATCGTGCTCTCTGCTCGAATGGATCGTTCAACTCGGTGTAGGCGTTGCAGAACTCGTTTCCACACATGAACCCTTCGAAACGTTCACACAAACCAGGTCGCGATCGGTGCCACTTGGCCAACGGGGACATGATTTGAGGGTGTCCAACTGACGGGGCCAAACAAAGTTGTCTTAGTCTCGATTGATTAGCCATACCCGGCCAGGTAACCCACCGATGAATGAAGGGCTAATGCAGAGTGGTTCAATGAATTCCCCAACAAGCTGTGATCCACCGGTGAGTTCATCCATATCTACATTGTTAGACTTTTTGGGCCCTTACCTTGTCTAGTAATCTGGCGTTTGTTCTTGGTGCACTGCAGTCTACGTTGTGCTAGGGAGACATGTCAACACACGGCTGCACTGGACCACCGACCCAGACAATTCTCACCTTTACACACAGGTCGTCCAGGAACTTGGTTGCCTCCGGTGTGTGGAGGGTATCAGATGGTGGAAGCTTTACGCCCAGCTTTTCCTCCAATGTCTCGATCATGTCGTATCTCTTCCACGGTCGCGCGAATTCGAGCTCGTAGACCTTGTCGCTATTCTTTCCTTCGGGGTGATACTGCAGCTTGGTAGATCCACCAGTAAGGTACTTGACGAGACCTTCCACCATAATCTCCGTCATATCCATGAGATCGTACATGTCCGCGTAGGCCATATAGAATTCACAGATCGTGAACTCGGGGTTATGTGTCAAGTCGATACCCTCGTTTCGAAAAACGCGTCCAATCTCGTACACACGATCAAGGCCACCAACCACGAGCTCCTTCAAGTAAAGTTCTGGGGCGACCCGAAGGTACAGGTCGATCCCAAGATCGTTGTGATGGGTGATAAACGGCTTGGCGGTTGCCCCCCCAGCTACCATGCTCGTCATCGGCGTTTCTACTTCAAGGAAACCTAGGTCGTCGAGGTATCGGCGGATATAGTTTACGATCTTGCTTCGGGTGATGAAGATGCGTCGTGTGTCCTCAGAGATAATGAGGTCGAGGTATCGCTTCCTGTATCTTGTTTCCTGGTCCTTCAGGCCGAAGTGACCTGAGGGAAGTTGGTGAAGATTGGGGGAGAGGAGGATCGTTTCTGATGGCGAGATTGAAAGCTCTCCCTTCTTCGTGCGTGAAGGTGTGCCAACCACACCAACGATGTCACCACGACGGAAGTTCTCGTGGGTCGAAATGAAGTCGTCGGGGTTCTTGTCCTCCTGGATGGTGGCCATTATCTGGACCTTCTTGCCCTCGGCATGAAGATCGTAGAATCGGAGCTTCTGACCAGAGTGTCGGATGTTGTGGATCCTTCCGGCAAGAGCAACAGTTTCGCCCGTAAGCTTTTGTCCTGGAGTGACCTTGCCCTCCACGCCGTACTTCTCAATGTATGCGGGGATCGAAAGGGTGGGGTTAAACTTGTGGGGGTATGGCTCGGGGTTCTTAGTCCCCCGGAGTCTTTGAATGTGGCGCGACCGGAGTTCATAGTATTGCTGTACAGCCGGATATACCGAGTCAGCACAAATTTTGAACATGCGTGGTCGAGTCACGGTACCCTCGGGCTCAGAGCCTCCTCGTCTTCTGCGGCGTTGGGGTTGGCAGGGGGGTTGGGCTGAGGTGGTGCGTTGGCAGCGGCCTCAGCCTTCTTTGCCTCCTTCTGGCGTTGCTTTTCGCGTCGCTTCAACTCGCTGTGTAGGATAAATCGAAATAAGCGATTAGACGAATGGGATGGTGAAATGTGCGGACGTCTTGGAAATCATCTCCCCCGTGACGGGGTCCTTGTGAGTGCCGGCAGGGGACTGTTCAGAGGCCATTGTTCTGGCGAAGGCAGGAAAACGGCGGAGGTCTCTGGAAAGAAGAGGAGATCTAATCGAGGTTGATAGCGGCCTGAAGAAGGATATCCTATACATCTATCTCCAATCGCTCCCCCTTGAACTGGGCCTCGCCGATTATGTAACACCCCGAAATTTCCTTTTCCGTCAACCCAGTCATCCACTCGGGGTTTTCCGAAACTCAGCCAAACTCCGACGACGTGTCGCCGGATGTACTCTCGACCAAGGGGCTTATATAAGTCGACTAACAGTCAGCCTCCGTCCGGAGACATCGCCGGCCTCTTCGACTTGTACCACGACCAGCGGTACCGAGCCACTGTCTATTAACGCGCCTTTTACCCAGTCTGCATCTGATAGCATGTCTTCCGACTATGAATACTCCGACGACGATGCCGATTACTACGACGAGGACGAGCTGATGGGTCAGGACGACCAGGGTGAGTGTCATTTGACACTCTTCCAGCTGCAATATACAGTGGCTGACTATCCAGCAGATTCTGCCCCATCCGAAGAGGAGATGGACATTGACGCATTCGACGTTCCTGTCAAAGGGAAACAGAAATCTTATCAAGTCGACTTCACCACGCTTTCCAAGCACGATGTGGAGAGGGCCATGGATGAGAATATCGAGTACATTACCGGAATTTTTGGGATGGAGGTGCGCGGACTGTGAGGCCGCTATGACACTCTGATATATTTAATGGGGATCCTGCAGCCCGATGTGGCGTCAATCCTCCTCCAACATTACGAGTGGAACAAGGAGAAGGTTACGGAGAAGTACATGGATAACCCAAATGGCGTCAATGTTGAGACAGGGGTCTCCGCAAAACCCACATCTTCTCGATCCCCCACGTCTGGCCCTTCTCGGTCCACCCGAAGAACCACTCCGGCATCCACGAGATCAAAGAAGTCACTCTCCGTCGAGGGACCCTTCGTTTGCCCGATCTGTTTTGATGACACTCAAACGCGGACACTTGCTCTGGCTTGTTCCCACAAGTTCTGCACGGAATGCTGGAGTGCGTACGCGACAAACAAGATTAGGTCCGAGGGTGAATTTAAGATCACCTGCATGGCTGAAGATTGCACTCTAGTCGCAACTGACTCTTTCATTCGGTCTGTCTTGACCACGGACTCCCCTACGTTTGATCGTTTCAAGGAGCTGCTTGCTCGTCACTTTGTCTCTTGTAACCGCAAACTCAAGTTCTGCCCATACCCGGAATGTATCCAGACGGTCTCATGTTCCGCTGCCGCTTCAAAGTTTGCGTTGACGACAATCATTCCGATTGTAAACTGCGGGGACGAGAAGCACAAGTTCTGCTTTGCGTGTCCGATTGAGGATGACCACCGGCCATTAATTTGCACTGTTTCGAGACTCTGGAGTCAGAAGTGTCGAGATGACTCTGAGACCGCCAACTGGATCAAGAGCAATACAAAGGAGTGCAGCAAGTGCCAAAGCACGATCGAGAAGGACGGAGGTTGCAAGTGAGTATCATTCATCCGTTTGACAGCGTCGATCGCTCATGCTTTCGCCCCCAGCCACATGACCTGTAAGAAGTGTAAACACGAGTTCTGCTGGGTCTGTATGGGTGCGGTGTTTTGCTATGGATGCTCCTGTGTGGCCGCTGATTGCGCGCTGCGCCTACATCTAGGTCCCTGGTCGGAGCATGGGACGGCATGGTATTCATGTAACCGATTCGATGAGAAGGAGAGCGTTGACGCCCGCGATGCTCAGTCAAAGAGCCGTGCTTCTCTGGAGCGATATTTGCATGTCAGTTGTCGGGGTCTTCTGGTTTTCGGATTCCATAATTCACCTATCCTACAGTATTATAACCGATGGGCCAACCACGAGCAATCAGCCAAGCTGTCGATGGACTTGTACGCCAAGACTGAGAAGAAAATGGAAGAAATGCAACTTACGTCCGCGTTGACGTGGATCGAGGTTCAGTTCATGAAGAAGGCTGTGGATGAGGTGTTCAAGTGCCGAATGACCCTCAAGTGGACGTACGCGATGGGATACTACCTACAGAAGGGGAATGAGAAGGAATTATTCGAGGACAATCAAAGGTTCGGGGATCCGCTTGCCTTGCAAACGAGCGCACAGGGACTAATTATAGCACCAGAGACCTCGAGAAGGCGGTCGAGGACTTATCCGAGTTGCTCGAGCAGCCGATTGATACGGAGACGATTGGTGCCTTGCGTCAGAAGGTGACGGATAAGACGGTGAGTGTTGGCCTCAAGCTGGCCGCAAGCCGATCTGTTGCTAAGCCATGGTGATGTGTCAGGTGTATGTGCAGAAGAGGAACGAGATAGTGCTAGAGGATTCCGCCCAGGGCTACCTTGAGAATCGTTGGAAGTGGAACACACCTGTCGAGGGTTTCGATTAATGTTTTTTCTGTTCACTATACACCCCATACCTGTATCATAACAAGTGCTGCTGAGGATGCATCGACGAATATTTGTTGTGTGACCGAGTATTTTCGCGCACAATGCCGAAAGCGGCTGATGCGGTTGCGCAGCGGTCTCTGAGAAGTGACCCGCCCCATCTGCCGTTATTCCTCCACCCCCTTCCTCCTTGACGGGCCTCTCCAATCGTCTACCACCTCACGCTCCTTTCTTTCTCCAGTCTTCCACCCTTTCTAGCACACGCCCCCCAGTCTCAGGTTTAGATGTTATATCTAACCTCAGACTCTTTCCCCGTCTGTGAGTGTCGCTCCTCCCAACACGCCAGTTCGACGGTGTTCACCTCTTTCTCCGACAGTCGTACCCTTTGGTATCATCGGGTTCGTGCCAGCAGCAAAAACTCGTGGTCCCAGCGGCGTTGGCTAACCCTTCCCCGATGTTGTTCAGGTTTTACCGATACCTATGGTACCTCATTCGTATAGCTGCCTCACTTACATACCGCCCTGTCCCTCTCCCTGAAAACCCCACTTACATTGCCGAGGACGATGTCACCATCATCGTGCCCACCATTGACGCCGGGGAGGAGTTCAAAGAGGCTGCCCGTAGCTGGCTCGTTGGCAAGCCCAAGGAAGTTATCATTGTCACCGAGGACAAGATGCTCGGCCCCCTCCAGGAACTTGCCAACTCCGTCGACCCCCAACGTATCCGTGTCATCACCGTTCCCTATGCCAACAAGCGTCTACAGATGGTCAAGGGAATCAAGGAGGTTACGACCGACATCATTGTTTTCGCCGACGACGACGCCATATGGCCTCCGACCCTCCTCCCCTACCTCCTCGCTTGTTTCGAGGACCAGAAAGTGGGAGGCGTCGGTACATCACAGAGAGTTCAGCCTACCGGAGACAAATTCACCGTCTGGGAGGTCCTTGCGGCTTTCCGTCTGACCATCCGGAACATCGAAATCTCCGCCTCAACCCACATCGACGGTGGTGTCTGCTGCTTGTCGGGTCGTACCGCCGCGTATCGAACAGTCATCCTCAAGGACCCCGAATTCATCCACGGTTTCACGCACGATTATTGGTTGGGCAAATACCACTTGAACTCTGGAGACGACAAGTTTTTGACTAGGTGGATGGTTTCTCATGGCTGGTCGACATACATTCAGTGCTGCAAGGAGGCTGAGTTGCTGAGTACCATGAAGCCAAACTGGAGGTTCTTGAAACAGGTCTTGCGCTGGACTAGGAACACTTGGAGGTCTGACATGAGGTCTCTCTTCACGGAACGACACATCTGGACCGCCCATCCTTATGTTGCCTTCACTATGGTGAGTCCTGTGGTTGTGAACTTCCTTTTTCGGGTTTCTCAGTGTCATTTAGGTCGACAAACTATTCAATCCCTTGACGCTCCTTGTTGGTCCATGTCTCGTCGCCGTTCTCTTGTGGAAGAGTACGAAACCTATAGAACAAGGCGGCTACCATTTACCATGGTGGTAAGTGTCTGAAAATTTTACCCCGCCGCGGTATTGACGTTGCGCTCTGCAGGAACGTCCTCGTGAGTTACATTGTCTGGCTTTCGGCGACACGTACCGCCAAGCTACTCCCTCACTTGTGGAGTCGCCCGCAAGACATCGTTTACGTGCCCGCATACATTTTGTTCGGCTACTACTTCGCCATCATGAAGATTTATGCGCTCCTTACCCTGCACGAGGTTAGCATTCCCGCCTTAGTTCGTTACCTTGCGAGCCATGCTCACCTATGCCACAGACCGGTTGGGGTACCCGCGCTGGTGTCGGCGACCCGTCTCAAGCTATGGCTGCTGCTGCTTCTAATGAGAAGTTAGCCGATACCAAGCAGCACCAGCACCAACAGCCCCCCATGGAGATGCGAGTTGGGTACGCCTCGTGAGCAACCGCAAGGTGATTCGACTGTAGCCATAGCAATAGACACGTGAGAGCGTCTTTCTTCTTCTCTAGTTCTTGGAGTTCACGATACCTCGACGTAGTATACGATCCCTTCCATTACCCCCCCCCCAGATAAATCGTACATATCAAGTCTGATTGGACCTTCGTTTGCCCTTGACTCGTGACCAGTTCTTCCAGCAGCGCATCAGTTAGCCTGGGCTTGAGAACACTTTTCAAGCCAGCTGGTGGTGGTTCGTGTTGCCGACCGTGGCGAGATATTTAAACGACTTATTGTGCGGTCCTCGGTTTTCCTCATTACCCTGATGTTTTTTCTTTTGCATGGGACTTCATTTCTTCCTTTCTCATCCTCGATCCCGTCTTTGATCGCGGGTCGTAGTACCATGTCCCGGTTTCTTCTCACATTTTATCTGTTGCAAGCACACAGACACTCCATTCCACGGTTTCTTGGTCATCTTACTCCCACGCCCTTCTTACCTCTTCGATTGCCTTTTTCCTCAGTGATTTGGGGTTGCGTGTTTGCATCCTCATTTCGTGTAGTCTAAAAGGGCACGGACCATAAGAGAAACGGATACATTAGTAGCTCTTCACAGAATCCTAATCACAGCCATCTTGAACCAGAAAGGATGAGACGGCAGGACGGACAGACGGGATCGCGCTTCCAGTGCGCGCCTTCAAAGTTCAAGCTAGTTCAACCTCCACGGATGATCATCGCAACAATTGACTCCGAAGATTTTCGATCACTCGCTGCCACCTTCTCCGCTCCCGATCTCCAAAGAGCCATCCCTGCTGGACAACTTGTTTTCACCCCGTCCTAGAACTGGGGTGGTGTTCTCGTCGCTTTATTTTCTCTTGCTGCCTGGCCATTGCATCTTATTCTCATAGAAGACAACGAACGAAGTATCGATATAAAGATGACGAAAAACAAGAACAAGAAACCTCAACCGTCCCCGAACCAAGAACGTAATTCCGATCGGACTGAAGGGAGTAGTCAGGGTGGACGGGGGCGAGGGAGAGGAGGGCGTGGCGGCCGTGGAGGCGCCAACGACAGTGGAAGGGAGGACGATTCTTCGCGTTGGTGGGGCGGAATTCGAGGTGGCGGCCCTTCGGGATCAAACACAAGAGGTGGACCCCCTCCTTTCGCATTGGACCGCGGGTTCGCGAGAGGGAGGGGCCGGGGCCGAGGGGGTTGGATGGGTAGAGGGAGAGGGTTTGGAGGAGCGGATTTGGGAGGCCCCACGGGTAACTTCCGCGGTGGAAGGCCCGCGTATCATTCGATGGACGAGATTGACTTTGAGGTTCAGCAGTGGAGTGAGTTGATCAGAACTCTTATTATCCGTATTTGCCTTCTTCATATCCACATTGACCACATTTCCCAGATGAATCATCGCAAAGCGGACAGAACACTCCCGGGGGTCGAGGTCGAGGTCGCGGTCGAGGGTCGCCCTCAGTATCCAGTGGGAACGACACGCCCCGAGGACGTGGTGGTCGCGGTGGTCGCGGAGGCTATACCCCGAAACTTCCATCTACCGCGTCATTGTCTAGTCTCTGGCACGAGGAACGACCGCTCTTACGGCCGATCAAGTTTGTCAGGTCTATCGAGACTGCCACACTTTTTCAAGAGGCCGAGGAACTCCTTGAACCTACCGTCCGAAATCCAGGTAAGGATACCATGCCCTCAATCTAATATCTTAATTGAGAACCCGTAACTCCTCGCACAGACGAAACCGCGGAAAGCCACGTCCCGACGGCAGATAAAGTATCGCGGGTATTCAGTAACACGCATCCACACCTCTTCGATAACTCTCTCCTCGAGATCGAGGAAGGTATCCAGGAGGTCAACTTTGAAGATCTGGCACTCGTTCACGAACGCGTTCTGGATTCTACCCCGGCTACCCTCGCTGCTCCCCCGGTTCAGGAGATTTTCACTGGTATCACTCAGAAGCCTGTACCTGAGCCCGGGTCTCGACTCGGAGGGAGTTCGACTGTAACTTTGGTGACTACCGGGACAACTATACGAACAGAAACTGAGGCCACTACCACCACCGACGTCGAACTACCCGATAGACCCGTAATTACGGACACGACCACGACTACTCGACTGCCGACCTCTGTTCAAGATGAACCGATGGTTGTCGAAACCCAGGAAACGGTCACAACGACCGAACCTGGACCGGTGGTGGTGCCAACAGAGCCTCCCCCTCTCTTTATCGTCGATCCCAATCCTTCCACATCGCAAAGCCAAATCCCTGTCCCCGTATATGACGTTCATTCACACACCGTGTCCCTTGGAGAGAGGGCAAACGTGGAGGTTGAGATTGAACCCGATTCTGAAGACGACGTGATTGTCTACGACGCCCCGAACCCTCGGATATCTACACCTAAGGTCGAACTCACCACACTCGCGAACATTTCTGCCCAGAAAACCATCCCTTCCCCGACCACGCGACAAATCAACCAACTTCGGAGGAATAGATTGGGACATAGGGTCGGTGGAAGGAACGCTAGGCGGCCTGGCGGTGGTACGACAGGCGTGAGACGAAAGATACTTTCAGAAAACGAGAACTATGCGTCGTTTATGGCTACGATACTAAGGTCAGAAGATAACAGGGAGGATAAGGACCCGAAGACACATCTGAGGAGGCAAGGGGATTCGGACCTTGATTGGGGAGATGAGGCAGACGAAGACGAGGAAGAGCGTGGCCCTACTGTTGCTACTGCAGAGGGTATGGATCTAGGTCCGGACCTTGTGGGATCGGGGGTTACGACGGCTGCTATGGAGAGGTTCGTGGAGGGGGTCAATGGAAATCACGTCACGATGGACGACTTGGAGAGCGCGAATGCTGAGGAAGGTTCGTCTTCGGACGAGATGGATGAAGAGGACGAGGACGAGGACGGAACCGACGACGAAGATGTGGAGAGTGACGAGGAGAGAATGTTGATTGAAGACTTCCTCGCTGCCCAAGGTGGCTCTGATTTCTCGGACGACGACGAGGAAGAAAGCGGGTTAGATCCAAGGGCGGGATTCCAAGCTCGGCTGGATAAACTACGGAAGAAACAGCAGAAGATGATAGATATGGAGGACAATGAAGATCAGGACGGGGGCGAGATGGATCCGAGCTTCAAATGGGATAAAGGAGACGAAATCGATGTATGCACGCATGTGTTCCGGAGTTATGCGACTCACACGGTGTACCCAGGATTTTGTTGGAGGACCCCTCGACGGGTACGAGAAGAACCGGGTGGCACGTAACGCGATCTTCAAGGCCATCCAGGATGGCTTTTTCGATGAACTACAGCCAAAAGCTTCTTCATCAAGTGAGTTCTCCAGCCGGGCAGGTACTGCTGTCCTATACTAATAACTGTGTAGAACGTAAAGATCTTCCCACAGAACTTCAAGAGCAATGGGAGAAAGATCGGCTAAAGAAAGCCAAAAAGAAGAGCGAACGAGAGCTCGCTCGCCTTGAGGCCGCCCTCGATCCACTTGTCACGCCGAAAGGTGGGAAGAAGTCCAAGAAAGCGATGATTACTGCGGCGAGACTAGACCCTTCGATTGAGATCCCACGTCGTATTGTGGACATGACCCTGGTCGAACAACAGATCCGACGGTTCCTCGCTAATAAGGACAAAACTGACATGGCCTTGCCTGCCTGTGACATAAGTACGAGGAAGAAGATCCATAACCTTGCTGCTCTGTTCGGGTTGAAGAGCAAGAGCAAGGATGGTGCGCTTGGGCGGTACACAACTCTATTCAAGGCGAAACATAGCGGGAAGAATGTCGACGAGCAGAAGGTGGCGAGGATGATGAAAGGGTTCAAGTATCGCGCGTCCTATGATGTATCTGATGATGACTGGGATGATAGAGGAAAGGGCAAGGGTAAGGGTAAAGGTAAAGGCAAGGGCAAAGGCAAGGGTAATGGTAAGGACAAGGGTAAGTCGAAGAAGGAGAAAGACCAGTCCGGACACCTAAAGACGAAAGAGGGGGACGTCGTAGGACACGTGCGTACTTGGTCCTTCATCGAATCCGGTTCACCTGGGTTTGGACTAATAAACGGTCTCTTTCTCCAGGCTGCCCCAAAGATAGCCGAGACGAACATCGGGTTCATGATGCTAGAGTCGATGGGCTGGTCAGATGGGGCGGCGATAGGGTTGTCCGGGGGTTTAGAAGCCCCAATTACGGCGGTCATCAAGAAGACCAAACTTGGGTTGGGTGCCAATGGAAACGCAAAGGTCTGATCATGGTGCGGTCAGAAAGGTGTTGCAGATTTCCTGGGATCAGGTCGCATTACTCGTCGTACTTGAGTTTGCAACTTCACTTCTCTTTGAAAAAACCCGACTTCTCCGACGCCAACTATCTACTCAACTCTGGAAAGACGACTTATTCTACCGAGTCTTCCGCTCTCTTCGCCCCTCTCCAAGTCGATCGAGTGACCCCCTCGCACCGAGCCGGGTGTAGAATATTAAGCACAACGTTCTTCAGTCACTCGCAACGAATTAATCCTGATAGTGGGTGACTGTCTTCAATAAGGCTATACGTGAGTCTAGACGAAGATCTAGGGATTTTTAAGGTACAGAGACCCCGACCATTTTGTCGGGCCGTGAGCAGCATGAATCTCGGCCACTGGCAGGTTTCTACATACGATGTTAAGAGATGGCTCCAACCTTACGGATAGCCGCCAAGTTTCCTTCCAACATACTCGCTTACACACGGATATAACATTAATTTACGAACAACCACCCAGCTGCACACTACCTGGTGAGCCGAATAATAAAGAACATGACAAAGAACGAAACGAATACGGCAATGATACTGAACAGCGTGAGCCAAGTTGTACTTCTACTCTTCCTACTGTGGTCTCGCAACCTCGTTCGTTCCCTCTGCATCGAATCATAGTTAGATTCCATCTTGAGCTTAGTCTCCTCGACGACGGCCTGATCTCGAGCCAAGGTATCAGAGAAATGAATTGCATTGCGCTTCAGCTGGGTGGCCATCTGAGCAAGCTGAGCCGAGAGCTCTTCGTGTACTGCCGCTGTTGAAAGTGGGACACGACGCGAAGTTGACGTCGATGGAGGGAGTTTCTCGGATGGAGCGGTGAGGAGATCGTCGGTGATGTGAAGTTCTTTGGAAAGTGGCAGTGTTGATTCTGGAGGTGTTGAATCTTCGACCGTTTCGCCCAACTTGTTTTCCTCTTCATACGGTGGCGGAGGTGGCTCCGATGTGACCTTCTCAGGCTCATCGGCCGGTTGAGGCATCAACGGGAGTATCGGTGGGGGCCTCCTTGGAGTCGGCGTGCATTTCTGAATGGTTCAGGTTTCAGACACGAAAAAGTGCATCTCCCCGACACCCCACCTTGTTCACAGCGGAGACCACGTTTTCCAACGTGCTCAGCTTTTTCCGCACATCATCGTAATTAAAGTCCCATTCCCTGTTCACCGTCAAATACAATCAGCACCTCCCTGCAAGTCCAAAGGGTTCAGACGAACTGTAGCTGGTTCGACATCTCCACGTTCTTCAACAACGATTTAGCATGTTTTATCTTCTGCAGGCCAGAAACCACCGCAAAATTAGGTAATTCAGTCGACAAGAGGTTCCAAGGGGAGGACAGAAAGGTAGGGGAGAGAGGCTCACCCCGAGAGTTCCTTGAGTGCGAATCCACATGGCATGAGGGAAGGGTTCGGAATCCTTCGAGTCTGAGTCGTTCCAGCCCTCTTCGGCCACGGATTTTTCTAGTCTCCGTACGAGACGATAGAGATTGATTCTGTCGTGCGCGGCTTGTTGGTTATTCATGATGAATTCGAGTGGAAACGGGTGTTGGCGGAACTAGGGATCGAAAGAAGTGGACACGTTCACGGACGTCAGTCGCTCCCAACTTCAATTCGCGCAAAGTCCCGATCAAAACCCTGTTGCCTCCGTCATTCAGACCGACCCCGCTCGGCGTGGCTCAGTAGATATGCACCGACAATCGATGGCGTCGCGTTCTCAGTTCGGACAGTCTTCGGCACAGTCCGCCACAGCTCAAGCGTTGCGGAATAAGAAGAAAGAATACGAGGCGATATCTGCTCTGGAACAGTCATGTGCAGAGCTGATCGTAACTCTCGAGGATATGGCGACAGATTTGAACACGACTGCCGAGGCGACTATCGGTACGATTTACTCTTCGAACCGACCCTCGAATGGGGCTGAGCCGTGTTTTTGGTCCCTCGATAGCTATCGGGAAGGCGATGGAACACTGGACAGACATGTTCCAGATTCTTAGCATAAGTCGTGCGTCGAAATTAAGGAAACCCTCTTGAGGTTGCGCGTTGAACTCATTTCCTCACAGTCGAAGCCTTGAACGTACAAGATCAGCCATCGCCTCCAAACCGTTTGGTCCGCTTATCAGTCGATGCTCTACAAGGAAAACAGGCGGATGACAAGTGAAGATGGAGTGAAGATGGTCACTCGTTGGCGGTAACTTGTGCCAGAATCACTTCTGGAAGGCAAGCCCTAACGTGGGTTTGTTCGGCAGATTCAGAAACCAAAACAGGACGGAAGTTCGTCCTGGTCCATCCCGGTGAAATCATGCAGACCTTTCATCTCGCACCATGACGGGTGCGGAGCAAGCGGACATTACGCCCCCTGAGGCCCCCTTTCGTCACGTACTCCGGGGTATGAAGATAGTAATTGGACAGAAAGACAAAGCATATGCCCATCGCTATTGTAGCACTGTAGAAAACGGAACAGATGATCAAATCATAAGGTGGCCACCCAAGCCGCGATCTTCCTGAACCCATCCGTCCTCTCTGGCTCGTGCCAACCCAACATGATGTAGTCGTGGACTGCCAGCGGGGCGAGGTAATACCCAACTTTGTCTTCCCCCACGTCCCTCTCCATCGTCTCCTTCAGCACCGTAATTTGATCTTTCAATATTTCCAATTCACCAGCGGTGATGAACGTTTTTGGGAAACCCCCGAATGAGACACCGTTGACATGTTTGGATATAGGGGAGATCCAAGGGCTTGTATTGGCGATATTCGCGTCCAGCTGCCTTCCTATCGCCCAACTGGTGTATTCCTGGGTAAGCGTGGACCCCACAGTATAATCGTATTTCTTGTTTTCGATCTTGCTCCGTGTATCCTCGTACGAATTCCCGACGTCTCCCCAGGGAGAAATGAGGATGAGGGCACCAGGGGCGCGAGGAAGAGTGGCCCCAGAGAGCGACTTCTCATCGGCATACTCGACGAGGTAGCGACACAGAGAGAGCGTGAGATTTCCACCAGCGGAGTCCCCGACAAGGACGATATCTTCTGGGGCGTAGCCGAGTTCGACGAGGTGCACATATCCGTTGAGTGAATCCAAGATCATCGCGGGGAAGGCGCCATCTATGACTGGGAGGGTCCTCAGCAGCCGGTACTCGAGTGCGAAAACGCGTTTGATGGATGGGCAGTGGAGGAGGAAACCTTTCGGTATTCCGGAGTATACTTGGGAAGGGTGGGCCGAACCGGACAGGAAAGCACCACCGTGGATATAATACGCAACTTTCTCGCCAGGCACAGGGCGAGCGGAGTTGTCCGGTGTGACACCATCTTTGTCGTACCAGTAACCTGGGATTTGAACGTTGCGAACGTTGTTAACCTCTTGTGCGTGTTTTATGTCCCCGAAGACGAGGTCGGGGTGGGGCCGGATCCAGACTCCATTGACGTCGAGGCCCGGCGTGATTTTTGTATAGTTGGGAGATGGTTTCCCGAGCTGTGTGGTTCTGCAAACGAGGATGCAATTCTTAGGGCCGCAATCGAGGGATCAGCTGGGTGTGACATACTTGTAAAGTGTCCTCAATATCGTTCTTGTTATCCTGATAATAAGAGCCCTCTTGGCGGAGAACTGAGGATGTAACCGACCCCAAGGAAAGAGGCCTATAGTTAACCAGAAGGGCAGGCGGAAGAGGAGGGTCAAGCCCATCTGGTAGGTGGTATACAATGACCTCCATGGTTGCTCCCTACAGGTATAGAGACGATCGAAAAGCGACCGAGTGTTGGTGGATGAGATAGTCATGAAGAGTCGTCACAAGGCTAAGGGATCTTTGGGAGTGCTGGAAAACCTAACGAGAGAAGAAAGTCCTTAAATGATACGTTGGCGGCGAGCGAACGGAACGGGAGCATTGCACCGCAGACCATCATCAAAGTTACAATTGATTTCTAGTCTGACCCTTGCCAAGTTTCGCGACAGGCGTCAGAGAACAAGCGAGCTTCTCCTTCGCCGTTTGCAATTCGTGGAGGCTGGAAAGAAAAGTGGGAAATGGAGATGGCTACAGATAGGGGCGACACCCGCCCTTCTAAACTCAGATCGTGCGGCGGGTCGAGCGAAATGTCCCCGCCATCGACGATGCTGTCGCGCTGTAATTTTGGCAGATTTTTGGATCATGCCACCTCCATCCCGACCCCAGTTGAGTGTCCCGCGGCGGGGGGTAGATCAGTTTCCTGCCGATATATATCAGATCCCGTCGGTTTCACCTTTGGCTGGGCAACGTCTAACGACTCGATGCACCCTGAGTGCTCCAATACAGAGATCAAATACTCCAAGTGGAGATCACGGGCGCTGCGTCTGAGGAATTCTTCACTGGTCAATACGAACGGAACAACCCGCTCCCTCTGGCGCTTTGGACCCGCTGAGGCTTTCGGGGTCGGTCATGTTCTTGCTACATCCCGAGGCCGATCAGAGTACTGGAAGCCCGAGCTGTGCGAAAACAAACAGCGCGTTCGAGCCGTGGCGATGTTCGTGTTGGATGAACTGTTCCTCTAGCCAAGCGTTTTCCATCCCAACCCGGTCACCGTTTCATCGTGCACTCAATCCAGGTCTTCTGGCCCTCCCGGTGTAGGTTATAACAAAAGCGGCACTCGCCGTCGATCTCGCTGAAACCGACCATTCACTGGGTGTGCATAGGACCCAGACTAGTGCGGATGACACCCTTGAGCACAACCTCTGAGTCTGGGGGAATCTCCTGCTGGAGTCCTGGTAGAGCGGAACACCGTCTACATAGTATGTTACTTTCTGATTCCGTGTGTTCCAGAAACCTGTGACTTTCGACGACCACACACCGGTAGGAATCGGCGTAACCAGCAAGCAAACCAGGGCCTCGTTGCGGTTTTGACAGTGTTGTAGATGTCAAGACATGCTAAAGTAAGAGCACTTGTTGCATTTGCCGTGCACTAGGGATAATTTCATTTGTGGTGTTGGGACATGGACCTCATTCGCTCCCAGCATACTTAGTTGGTGGACTAAGTTCCGA
>Ga0307517_10007340_pt1 | contig 16094 bp, 21 predicted proteins | sample 23_EM_MG_FD_194515 | JGI IMG/M metagenome (GOLD analysis project Ga0307517, IMG submission 194515) | Populus trichocarpa ectomycorrhiza microbial communities from riparian zone in the Pacific Northwest, United States - 23_EM | ecosystem: Host-associated > Plants > Roots > Unclassified | place... | reverse complement strand
ATTAGCATTCCGACGTTACGTCCTGATTCGCGATTAGCATTCCGACGTTACGTCCTGATTCGCGATTAGCATTCCGACGTTACGTCCTGATTCGCGATTAGCATTCCGACGTTACGTCCTGATTCGCAATTAGCATTCCGACGTCCCTGGCGTCAGACGCACGGGGCGCACTGGACGCAACGTATTATTCTTGCTGATGCAGCGGGCACCTTACTGCCTCCCTATCCCCCCCGATCGTTTGTTCACTCCTCGGTTACGCCCTGTCGTGGTATTGCACTACCTCCGTGCCTGGTGTCCAACGCCTTGGCTCGATGTAATTACCGGCGCGACCGTGCATCTATGATTACAAATGTTGGCCCACAAGTCTCGTGGTTTTCTCCTATTACCGCGATCACACATCTTCACCCTCGGGCCCTATCGGGCCTTCACGAATCAATCCTTTCTTTTGTTTTTAGGGGAGCCTGCAGAAGGGTTTGACTCTCTCTCCTGTACGTCTCTATGAATCGTTTCCTGACGTGTCTTAGGTATTATTGTCTTCGGTGCTAGCCGAGGGGGATTTTTCCTATGGATTCGGGGTGTTTGATTTTTCCCATGAAGAGGTGAAGCGGGCCCTTGTTTGAGATTAAGGTTTTGTTCACGCCATAGCTAGCGCTGCATGCGAGTTCTTGTACCTAACAACGAATATATGAATAAAATAAAAATAAAAATAAAAAAATAAAATAAAAAAACAGACCAAGAGATAGGATCTTCACACAACCATCTAAGTACTTTTCTATACTCAAGATATTGCAATACAATTACACTTTACTCTCTTTACATACACTCATCCTCTACGAGTGCCTATGCTGTAAGAATCCAGAAACTATTGTGATAGTCTGAACGGGCCGCCCCAACATAGAACTATTGTGATAGTTCTATCAAGCACGACAATCCACCCTTCTTACTATCTGAAGAGATAGTATCCCACGACGGATTACTCAAGACAAGCAAGCAAGTTCCGTACTATCTGAAGAGACAGTACTTCCCTACACCTTGGCTCAGAAAAGCGAGGTTCGCATACGCAGGTGATGACCGTCGTTGCCTGTTGCATACCTGCTCAACAATAGCATTGTTACAGTTCACGAAACACATACCGAATTGATCTTTATGCCCCCCAACCTGATGATAAATTCTCATTCTCCTCCCTCTGTTCTACCTCTCCCTCCTCCTCCTCCTCCTCCTCCTCATCCACCTTACTCTCCTCGCTCTGGCCATTGTAACCATCATACTCGCCTTCTTGTGAGACATTGCTGTCATCCGCTAATGGCCTCCCGCTGACTCCAAGAATGGGTTCCGGTACCTCAAGTCCTGATGGGGCTATCATTAGGCCGATACCCATACTTTCTCTGGACCCCGACGGACGAGATGTAAGAGGGGTTGGGATGATGGTTAACCTGTCACTGGATCTGGATTTCCAGACACGTCCGCTGCGCACCGCACTTTGTATTTGCCTGCCCTGCCTCGGCAGATGTGTTCTGTCCGCCATAAGCTGCCGTTGTTGTTGTGACATCTTTTGTAGGTATATAGTGATAGAATAGAATGGTAGTGATTGGAAAATGGGTATTCGTAGGTGATGTGGGGTTTGAATCTAGCGGATGAAAAGTAGTCAGAACGCCTGCTTTAAAAGGCAGGGTGGTTTACTGCTTGGGACTCGCTTCCATGTTCAACAACCGGGGGAGAGATCCGCGCGACTGAATTGCCACAAGTTACTGGATTTTGAACCCGAGATAGCAGTCTTCCACCTAGGCGTGCACTTTATCACAATATGAACATTATGTATTTAAGGTTCATGCTGGTGAGGAACTTGAAGGTTATTGCTTGGAATGTGCAGATTAATCTAGTTTGAGAAGGTCCGCCAAGGATATCGTAACAAATGAGGTTAAGCTAGGGCTCGGAGCGCAGAACACTAATATCAGAAGGAATACAGTGCTTCACAGGTTTGACAAATTAGGTATATGATGGATAAAGATAAGGAACGGGACAACTCCCAACTAAAAACACATGGGGGCGAAATGGTCCGCAAAGCTTCCAGCACAAGCATCACAAGCGAGAAAGGAAAACAAGCCACAAACAAAAACAAAACAAGAAATGACTACCCAAACACAAAAAAAGGACCCAGAAAACCAAAATCCAAGATGCAAAGAACGAATGTCTATAGTGTAGAGAAAAAGCAGCAGTGTCCGCTCTCAACAAGTACAGTCCACAGATATCATTGGATATGGACTAATCCGGCCAGCCATATGCAAGTTGGCCAATCCAGAAGGCAAATGTGCAGTGAGATGAGCATGCCGACTGCTAGCATAACTGCAAAAGCTAAACTCCAAATGGGAAATACAAAAAGAAAATATCGATGATCCGTCCGACCTGTATCTGGAGATCAGGGTGCGACAGCCTTCCCACAGGAAGCTAATGTGAAATGGAAAAAGACTGGGAAGGACACGAACAATGCGCCGAACGGCACAAGGGAACATGAACCCCACAAAAAGCAAAGTCCAACCATCTGCATCTGCATCCGTCAGCTAGTATCTGTAAACTCCTTCAAACAGGCCAACACCTCCTGCTTATATTAGTTATTTGGAGTAAGGACAGTCTAGCCTTATTGGTAAAGGTTAAGCGACAACAGAAACAGACTGGAGAGAGCTCAAAATATGTGTTTCTGCTACCGCAGCTGGAAAACATCCTGCCAACATAGTAGGTGGAAAACCTGGTAGTTGTAACCGCAACCTACTAGGGATAGAGGATCCACTGCGACTCTAATTGGCCAGAGGGAGGCCGAACGGGTTGCATTGTTGTGCAGCCTCTGGTACCAGTATATCCACATGATCATATTCCGACCGGGGATCACTCGGGTAATGGTCACTCTCGGGCGTACTGACATGTGCCTCCTCCGACGTGTCCGTATGCTCCCTGGCTCCTGAGGCCAGCATCACAAGATGCTGGGCTGATGCTTCCACCAGGATCTGCTCAGAGGCTGCAGCTGCGAGATTGTTACTGAGATTGGAAGCGCACGGAGGTGGGCTATCGGGTGGACAAAGCCTCACAGTAGGGCAGCGGACGTTTGTTAGCCTCCCGATGGGGTCTTTCCTGTTCAACCATGATTGTGGCACCAATTGTGGGGACAGTGTGGACAATCTTTCTCGCAGGTTCCACAGTGTCGGCCGTACGGTTTGGCTCCCCAGATTCGCTGATTCCTCTTTCGTCATGCTTGCCGTTGCTATTGACTGTACAGGTAGCTAGCTCAGAGAGTTCCTTGATATTAGTCTCCCTTCCCGTTTGTTGGCTAGGCCGCAAGGCCAAGTGGGTTAAGCTAGCGCGAGGGTAAGATGATTGCTTACCAGGAGATGCAATGGAATTGGGAGATGAGGCCTGAATCGCAGCACTGGCTGGATTGGTGCTGACAACAGAAAAACAATCCTCATCAGATACGGGTTCGTTGATATCTGCTGAACCACAGCGCCGCACCATTCCACTCTTTTCATGCTGTTCATTGTGGTCGACCTAGTGCCTCGCCTTGCGGCCGCCGCGGCTGACTCTGAGTTCATGCCGTCGTCTGAGCTATCAGCATCGCTACTCTGGAACATGTCTGGAAAAGGACCTCGATTATTGCGATATGAGAAAGATAAGCTGAGGGGAGATGGAGTCTCGTCTTTATCCGCGGTTTGAAGATGGGAATAGAAAAGCAGATCCGTTGGTTCGTTCAGTGTATTGGTTGACCACAAAATGCAGACATCCCAGTCAGTGAGGAGTGGGACCATTTCAACAAGTGGCAGCCGCTCATCAGGATCGTTCCGGAGCATTTGGATACCTTCTCTCGTGGCATCAACAAGCACCCGCTCTCTGTATGCGCATTCTAAGACCCTATCTCTCACCTCCAGGATGTTGTCCATGGTGGGCTCAGCCATCTCCGGCCAGTAAACCTGCTCCCTTGTCTGCCATCTGACCTTGTGCAATGCGGGAGGGTAGGGGGCACCCGGGGAGGAACTGGACAGCTCCTCTATCGAGCGGCGGACGCTGCGCGTGCCGGGCAAACCTGGAGGCGACATATTTGCATATAGTATACAGATTAAATCTGGACTCATTGAGCCAACTTCCAATCATTTCCGGCCGGAATGGCAGTGGCCAGAATGGGAGCACCTCGTGCTCTCATTAGGCTTTCCACAGTGTTCTGATGTTTTTTTACTACGTCTTTCAGCAAAAAATCGAGGCATTCTGTAAAACGTGTGCCTCGAACAATGTCAGTCTGCCAGAGTGCAGCCCTGCCACTGCCCGCAGTAGCACTCGGTGCAAGAGTTAGAGAATGTGCCTGAATGGCGAGCCATTGGGCGTCCGCACTCTGCCTCCAGCGTGGGATCCTGTCATGCTTCATCTTACCCTTCATGCCATTCCGCCAGCTACTATATTCCTGATTCATAATGCCTGGTTTCGGGAAACTGCAGACATACTTACACCAGGAAACTTCACTATCGTTTTCTTGGCACAGTCTCTTTTTGTAGATGAATCCAGCTTTGGAGGAGGCCATGTTGGCTAGAGGGGTGAGTTGGTTGTGCTGGATAGAGAAATGACAATAGGGTCAGCTGGCCGAAGGAGAAGAGAAGTTCTGCGGACGATTGGGGAGCTCTGCAGACGATTGGGGAGCTCTGCGGACGATAAGAGGAGTCAGTTGACCATAAGAGGAGTCGGTTACTAAGAGGAGTGTGAAGAGGATACAAGGGGTTCTGCGGACGATAAATCGCTGTGAGAAGCCTATTAGCTAGGGAAATGTAGATAGGTGGTGCTAAATTAAGCTGAGGATATACTAGTGTTACTGCTGACAAGTAAGAAGTTGCGCTGAGCATGATGTCAATAGGTTCTATTAAGATGGCTGTGCGGATCGATGAAAGATGTGATTGTGGTTCTGTAAAGAAGTATGGAGAGATAATAGATGAGGGAGGGAGGGGGGAGCTTTATAGCCCGCATGAAGACGGTTGGTTCACAGGATCGTGCCCTGTATAAACTTGAATATTGGGATCTTGAAAAGTTAGGTAATACACAAACAAAGGGGAGGTAAGCTCAAGATAAGCTTTTAAGCTGCAACGGAGCCACACGGGAACCGCAACTCTGAGCCAAGACCTTCCTAAACATCTAGCCTCCATATAGAGAGGCCGACCGGACAATCAGTCAATAGCAGTGGGTCAACCTCGAAGTTCAATTTCACAAGATGATTCTCAGAGTGAATTGTAGTGAATGACAGTTTGAACGTTCAGACCTTTTCGCCATCCTATCAAACAAGCATGAAGTTACCCCCTGCCTGTTGAAAGAAGTCTGCTTTTGTTCTTGAAAGACTAAATCAGCCGCAAGCCGTCTCACCTCATCAGCACACGTCCACTCCATCAGACCACTTGGAAGAAAAACACCACACTTGAACACGATGACCTCAAACTCAACCAACTGTCCTTATTGCATGCGATGCTATCAACAGCCAGCTGCATATGAAAAACACCTTTAAACCATGCATCTTGATATTGTTCTATCCATCCAAGTGCATGCAAAGGCAGACTCACGCTCACTGGAGCCGTCCGCTTTCAGACCGCATGAAAACATTGATCTGGACGACTCAGACTATGAATCTGATCCCAATCTGGAGATTGAAGACCCTGGGGCGTATAATGAGATAGAAAATAATAGGCCAGACGATTCAGATGCGACAGCCACTTCCGAACCACCGGCGTGCAGGCGCCGATCCAGCCAAGAGAGTATTCCAGGTGCTGCAAACCTACTCGGTAATGGTGTTAACTATACAGAGCTCAATTTGGCCACAACAAATAATCCCTGGAGCCCTTTCTCGTCGGAAGAACACTTTAATTTATGGAGTTGGTTTGTCCGGAACAAGGTAGCCAAGTCCGAGATTGAATCGTACTTTGCTGACCAATTGGGTGGTACGGATGGTAGATTCTTCCGCTCTGCGTATAATATGCGACAACATGTTGACGAACTGGACGCTTTAGGTGATTACCTGGTGTGGGCCGAAGCTGCAATTGATGATGGTCAACATGCGACAACTTTCTATTATCAGAATGTGATTGACTCTGTTCGTTTCCTGAGCGGCCAGGTTGCCTATAGATCAGTGATGGTCAACGTGCCTGTGGGGGAATACAATTCAAGTGGAAAGTAATTATACTCAGAGATGCATACGGCAGACTTGTGGTGGGATATACAAGTATGAAATATGTCCTGACATCTGCAAGTGCTCTCTGTTTCCAGTGCTGACTGTTTATTGCATTGCCTGGTAGAACACTCTACCTGCCGGGTCACCTCTGGTATCTATTATCAGATTGTCGGACCAGACTCACCTAAGCAATTTTTCGGGGGACAAGGAAGCCTGGCCGGCCTACATGAGGATCGGCAATATTCTTTGCTTGACCAGAATCAGCCCTGCCAAAATGTCAGTCCTACTTGTACCATTGCTGCCTGTACCACGAAAGCTCCCTGGTGAATCAACCCAGGCTGATGAAAGCCAATAGCATCTCAATGGGGATTCTCTGTGGGCTGGCTGTAATCTTGTCCTCGCACCTTTGCACTATGTTTCCCATAAAAGCATGGTTATGGATTGTGCGCATGGTAAACCACACCTTTGATTTCCAATCCTGTCGGCCTGGATTGTGGATCATGCTGAATATACGACCTTGCATGGGATAGGCAGCTAGTCATACTCAAAGGGTGAGGTTCCATGCAATGAGCTTGGTGGAAATCCGCGGGAGGTATATAAGGTCCGCGACCACGCCATATATGAAGAGAAAGCTAGGCAGCTTGAGTTGGGAAAGGCTGCTAGCACCACGGAGTATTGGGGCAGGCGGGTGTGAAAATAGGCTGCAATTTATTCACAGGACTGCACCGGGTGAACCCTTCTGACCTATACAAGCCGGACCTCTTGCACAACATTTACCGCGGCCTATTGAAACATATGATGCAATGGGTAGAAGGATTCCTGAACAAGCATAAACAGCAACAGGCATTCAACGATGCCTGGAAAGCAATTCCGCCATATCCGGGATTTACTGTACCAAAAAAGGCCTATCATGAGGTTATACTTGAGCAAGGGAAAGGAAATGCGCAACCTTGGCAGGTGTATTCCGGCTGTACTGGTGTCCACGTTGCGAAATCCGGATAGTTCTCAGCATCAAGATTTTCTGATTACCTGGAAGTATGTTAGTGCTCTGGTTGATTTCTCCCTCATGGCCCAATATCACAGCCATACACCACATACACTTTCCTACCTGGAATGGTATCTGCTGACATTTCACGAGGAGACAAACATTTTCCTTGAATTCCGTACCTTGAAAGCTACCCTGGCGGAAGCAAACTACCAGGATCCGGAGTCACCGGAACTAATCGCCAATGAACCGGCTGATGAGATTGGCTGTACGTCAGCCGCCAAACGGTGTCGGCAGGCGGATCAAGAGAGACTTCAGAGGGTTAATCACCTGGTAGCTTTGATCCGTCGGGAAAACCACTTCAACTTCATCAAAATGGACTATCTTGGTCTGTTTTCCTCCCACGTATGACGTTTTGTATCCATATCAATGTATTCAACACAGATCGGTCAGCTTGCATATAAGGATCAAATCCAAGAGGCCTAGCACATATCAAATACAAATGAATCTGCCCGCCAGATCTTGTCAGACTATAGCTGCCAGCAGGCACTAGTAATGAGGCTACAAACACTAGAGATTCTTTTGAAGGCAGAAAATATCATCACGATAGAAGGCACTGTGAGGGCAAGAGTGGGTGGACCACTGAGAATTCTCAAAGGCCGGAGGAAGAACATCAGCACCCTGACCGAGCTCTGCAGAATCTTCAACATCGATTATGGGGACATAGTCGAGGGGATATTACGTTTTACCAAGCAGACTGTAGCGGATAACCATCTGCTGTCTTCTGACCAGACTGAACAGGGGTTACTCAGGCTTCCTGTAGAGCGATTTATAGACACTGAAATTCCGGTGGCGGACTTTCAGGAAACCGACGTTATCCAGATTCACCGAGCGCACAGCACCGGAACAATGGCTTTCCGTAGTTGTGGTTCCAGAAATGATTTGGTATGGATCCAGGCGGGCGGAGAGGACAGTTATCGAAATCTTCGGGGGCGGGGGTGGCACAAGTGTTCGCACTTTTCAAGATAAGAAACCTCTTCAACAATACAGCTGGTGTCCGGCGCTTGGCACTACTTCACGTACTCAATTCCCTCAATTCAGGTTGCCCATCTCGCTAGCGGATATATATGAGTCGGGAAGTGGGGTAGTAGTCGAGAGATGTGAATAGTTGATATAGGGACTGTGATTGGAGAGACCCATGTAATTCCCACGGGGGAGGGCCAATGGATAATAAATCACAGGATTGGTCTGCGGACGTTTAATGAAATATATTAGATTATTCTATACTACTGGATTGTGTATAATATACCCACGGCCAAGTAGATGGCGGAGGCTTAACATAGCAATTGCCACACAGTGGCCCTGATTCAACTGAGCCGTTAGAGTAGGGCGGCTGTGTGAAATATGTTGTGGATTACGATACAGAATTGGGTCTAATAGGAAGGGGGCAAAGTTGAAGCCCGGCGCTTAAGATGGTAATTGCCACCAGGGTGTCCGCATTCAACTTGGCCGTGAGAGTAGGGCGGATGTGTGAAATATGTTTTGAATTAAGCTAAAGAATTGTGTATAATATGCACGCAGCCAAGTTGATGCCGGACGCGTTAGATGACAATTGCCATCCAGGTGCCCTGATTCAACTCAGCCACGAGGGTGTAGCAGACCACCCTTCATGAAACATATAAAATTATATAGAGGCTATGCTAGAAATCAAGAGGGTGAAAGCGGACGAATGTAGGCCTCAGCATAGTGGGATGGGCAGGGTCTGGACGAGAGTACATTAGCAAAAATAATACCCTGCGTCCTGTGCGTCCTGTGCGTCCTGTGCGTCTGACACACCTGACGCCCGAACGCTAATCGCAAATCAGGACGCGATGTCGATCCGACGTTGCGTCCTGATTTGCGTTACTTAGCGCGGTCCGTCCTTACGCCATCCCGATACGGACCGCTACGTCCTGTGTGTCCTGACTGCGTCTGGTGCACCACCTTTGTGTTCTGATGTCACCTGATCTTGGCTTCTCCCGCCCTGACGCCTTCAGATCCACGACTCTCCTGCCCTGACGCCGGTTCCTTCTCACCCAAAGTCAGGGCTTCATGCATCTTCCCACCTTGCATCTCGATGATTTCTGCTGCCACCTCCCTAGTGCGGATCCCCCGATCCTGATCTCTCCGGTCCTGACATCTCGTCACTTCTTCCTGATCTCACCCCCTATTCATGCCGCGTCCTGATCCAATTGTTACTCTATCAGACGTCGCCTTGTGTTCTCGGATGCATCGTGAACTAAGTCTAATACCTGATCCTACACCTACAGACTTCTCTTATTCTTAATGCTCTCCTGATGAGTTTTACCGTATCCAGATAGCCGAGACGCCTCTGTGATCCGTGGCTTTCATTAATTCTACTCTAAATTCGATGACTTAGCTTAACATCGTTATATCAATAGTACTAAGCTTATCCGTGTACCCTTTCCCACATGTGAGAGCGACCGCATCCCAATGTCATTTATTACAGCTATGCTACTTATTCTCAATCTCCTAACTACACGCATCACTGCTCACACCTTGCTCCTGCTCTATATCCCAAAGCTCGCTATCCGCAGCGGCCTCTTCTGGCGGCTCAAGATCATCAAGTCTGAGTGCGAGGTGTCGCAATGTAGTAGGAGTCACGGTATTCTCCAAAGTTGGACCCACGGCCACCTGCTGTGAGCTATTCGGCGTCTGCAGATCGGAATCGGGAAAGGTGAGGAGCCGGGTGGCCGATGCCTGACTGAAATTGGAAGACGCGACAGTTTCCTGGGAATCGTTTCAGTTATCCAGGGCGCCCGCCAGGGTCCCAATACGCAGGTTGCTGCAAGTTTGACTGTGAATCCGTGGAGTGCCACAAGGGGGGGCCAACTCGACAGCTGACTCTGAATCCGTGGAGTCCCACACGGCGGGGGCAGACTCGACGGCTGACTCTGCACCTCGGTGGCGACTGCAGCCCAGTTGTCAGTAAACCCTTCACAGCGATCTTCCCGTATCCTATGCTCCTTCTGAATCTTGTCTTTCATAGTCTCGCATATGTTCTTAAGGATTATAGTCTGTACCAAGTCTGGGCAAGAGGCCCACGTCTCGCTCTGGCATCCAAAAAGGGCTTCCGAGATCAACGTCATGTTAGTATCCTAGCCGGAACGAGAAGATGCCGGGTTCGGGGTCAGGCTCACCTCCTACTGCCTCCGGCGTGAAGTCGCATGTTTCAAGATAGACTCCTGTTTGCCACGCTCGCAGAGTATGGCAGAACCTGGCACAGGTTAAGCAAACCATGGTGCCATTGATCCAACCAAGAAAATCCCGTTCGGAAATCCCAAACATTTTCTTGCCTCTGAAGTACTTTCCCCATATTGCCTCGGGAATCTGGGCCGCGAGGAATCAATTCGTTACTTGCTGTGTCAAGTTCATACGCATTAGTTGTGGCTGGGCTATCATAAAGTGCACACTTACCTTATACCCTCTCGGGGAGCACATAAATCTATCCCTCGCAAGGAGGTAGTCCACTCTAGGCACAATCGCCGTTGGGTCTCCCGGGAGATCATACAATCTTCTAATGTGGTCCTGTACGTCGAAAACAAACTGAGATCTCACTGCAGAGTGTCTCGCGCGTATCTGTCACATTTAGTAAGCACCCCCGGCAGTGTGCGTGATGTTTGAGTATCAGCGTCCACTTACGATTTTTATGCTTGCCTCCGATGCTTCAATATTTCCTGCGTCGGATATGTCATCGAGAGCCTTCAGCCAAGAACGGTGGACCTCGGACATCAAAGTAGTAGGCGCTGGGAATGGATTAACAAACAGGGTGTACTGGAGAATGAGAGTCTTGGCCCGTGTTATTACAGCAGCCTCGGCTCCTGTGGCTATATTTCGCCGTGAGTTAGTACCCGGCCAGATGTGCTCGTGTTGTGGCGTTGTCGGATCGCCGGAAGGACTCGAGCTTCTGACTCCAGACTTAATGACACTGTGGGTGGCTAGGAGCGACGAATACGGTGGTACACTTGAGGATGAGAACCTTGGTGGAGTGTATGCACTACCTTGGATTATACGTCGTGGAGCAGCTGGGGTGCGCCTGACTGGCGCTGCCCCCTGCGATCCAGAGGTGGTCGAAACTCGAACAGTCGAAACCCGGGTGTTTGCTTGTCGTCTGTCCGCAGTTCGTGAGCGGCGACGAGTCTCTGGTGCAGTGTCGTCATCTGGAATGTCATTGTCTTCTGCGTCTGGTTCTGTGTCCGATTCAGTTTGATCAGATCTGCGCGAGTTCTGGTACTCATCGCTGCTATCATCGCTCAGAAGAACTGTCTCTATATGTGGTTGTGCGTCAGGTTCCCCCTCGGGTTCTGTATACGCCGTGATCTGTAATGTACTCCTTCTTGTGCGCATCGCAGGTCGTGATACAAGACGTCTTGTCATTTGTGGTTGGGAAGAACTCCGACCTGACGACTGTCCACGGTGGGAGCTGGCCGATTGGGCCGGCAATGTTCGTGTACAATGGGAGCTGCCTGATTCCGTCAGCCGTGTTCCTGATCCGGATCCCCTATCAGCGGGTACGGCGTCGTGTCTACCCCGCTACAGATTGTCTACTCGAGGAGCTGGCTGGCTGCGTGACTTGCCTTGAGGTTGTCTAGACATTGTGAAATACCGTACTAGACGATTGGCCAAGGTTTCTTCGGAGAGGATAGGAATTAGGACCTAGAAAAGTGTAATGTAACACACGTGTTGTGAAGATTAGGAGTTTGTGGTTGTTGTTCAATGGAACGCGTCAGGCCTTATACGCTATGTCTTGTGGGGGGGGATCACATACTAGCACTCGGTATTGAAAGAATCTTTTCGCCTGCAAAAAGGGGTTTTGTACTTGTTCAACCTTATGTTTGTACTCTGGACAAGCTCAGGGATGATGTTCGTCTGGACTCTGGTATGAAAAGGTTCTACCGAATACAAGGCGTCGCTAATGTAGGAGGCGTCGCTAATGTCGCTGGAGCCTAAGCCAAAACTAGCCTCAAGGAGTATCCGTTAGCGACTCTAATTCTAGCAAGACACCCGCCACGCCTAAAGCTGATTAGTTAAATCAAACCTTATTTCCGGATGTCGAATCAACAACACGAAATCTCTAGATCTCAGTTTTCACGTCATGCACCCCTTAGTTCGGTTGGCTGACACCAGCCTAGTTATCAACCGAGAATGCGAGGCATGCCCAATCAGGAAAAAGGTATCAGACGTCAGCATAAGGGGACGTAAGGATGACAGATGCGGAAGCAAGGGTGCGCAATGGTATCATTACTCAAGTCCTAACACATACGAGTACTAGTTACGATTCCCAAACAGCAAATTCAGGACTCTGAAAAGAAAACTAGATCTAGTATACAGTAAGGTATTTGGGTATTTGGGGTAAAAATGAAAAAAGAATCAAACTCGAAACTAGGAGAACTCCAATTATTTTCCACCTGGGCGATGTCTTCCAGAACGCCGTATTCCAGGTGCGGATGGGGTGTTTTCTGGGGCGTGCTCAGAACTCTGAATTGAAGATCCGCGTGCCGGGGGTGTCACGGATGGTGGTGGCTGTGTCGGGGCCACATTGGTGGTGGATGGCGACAGTTGAGTCGTGGGAGAGGGATGTTGTATTGTTCGCTCCGGAGTCGAGAGATCGAGGTTGGCGGCCGGAGCAGCCGGAGGTGAGACCAGGCGCTCATCGCGAATCAGAGGTCTGGCAGGTGGTGTGTTCTCGGCGCCATCGTTCCCTTGAGGCCTCAAAGTTACGAGCCCAGGATTCGCCAGGAAATTTGTTGGCCACGGGTTCTCCTGCACAAATTTCCAGAGTTTTTGCAGCATCTCTGACTCGGAAGGCCCAGACGTCCCAGAGGGCACCCCCGACCCAGGTGCAAAACGATTAGAGCACGCCGGTTCATCCATTTGCAATGGAATATTCCTCCGGCGCCTTGAGGGGCCCGGGTCTCCCGGTGACCGGTCCTACATCGACAATTAGCTATCTTATTTTGATCTGAGTGTATGTTCAGTCTAGATACTTAGGTCTCTGTCGTCCCCAACGATAACGCCAGCACCAGGAGGCGCCCGAGTTGCTCCCTCTTGGTCGGCCTGTAGCCATTCATCCTCGTCAATCCACTCCTCCTCCTCCTGCATCTCCCGCACAGCATCTTCAGCACCGGCCCATTCATCCCAGACGTCGCGGTCAAAAAAGGTGTACCTCCCATTGAGAGGCTCGGGCGTCTCGTCCAGGTCATCGCGATCTTCGGGATGTGACTCAAGAACCATGAGGTCAAGGAGATCATGGCCATTGTTAGCGAGAAGCCACGCACGAATTTTGTCATCTCTATTCAAGAATATGAGCTGGCGCAGAGGGAGAGGATCTTCGGGCTCCTGATGTAGTTTGGTAGCACCCTCACCTGTCGCACCGATCAGATACTGGGGGCAGTTGATTTCCTCTTCGACGTCTTGCCCTCTTACCACCCAGAGCAGATCCCTGATGCTCGGGGTAGCCAGGACCCCCCACGCGATTCCCCGGTCTGAATCTCTTACACACCAGGGGTGGCGGATAAAAGGATGCTGTGCAGCCGGCGCTCCCGTTCAACGAACGATATGGATTCTCACAGCCCGAGGGGAATACGGGGAATCCCAATCAGAATGAGCCACTGGCAAAACCTGTTAGTGCGGGGCTAAGTAAATAAAGATGGATAAAACTTACTTGGAGGGTCCGCAACGTCGCCACGACCATCCCGCTCAGCCCTTTGACACTCGTTGGATGTCTGCAGTTTCTTTGCCGAATCTTTGACCAGGATCTTCAGATGCCAGATGAGTTCCCAAACGTCGTCTGCGTGATGCTGGCGTTTCATGAGCTCAATGCGCTCCCTGACTGGCAAAAGGCCATGAGCAAACGATATGATTGAATCAACTTGCGATTTGGTTAGGCGCCCAGGGTCCAAAGGGCGAGCTATGATATAGGCCTTTATTTGCTCGCGCCATGTGGCATAGGCAGCAGATGAACCTCGCAGATGTTTGAACCCAGACCGCGATTTCGCATAAGCAATGTCACCGTATACAGTCCTGGTTTGAGTTAGATTGTCAGTATATCAGATTCTGATCGCGGGATAGTTTGGTTTTATATACACTGAATCTCCCGTGGCCGGTTGGAAGTGTGCGCGCACCTCAGGCTCCAGTTCTCTGTTCATTTAAAAAATGTTTGTGAGTTCGATATCTTATGATTCCACATCAAGACCATTCCATGATTGCTGACACTTCTTCCATGGGGCGACGGGCGGCCGCATGTGTCTGATTTCTGTTTCGGATACCGCTCTGAACATCTGGTGTAGGAGGCTGAGCCGCGGGACGTCTAATGGGCAGAGAGCTATTAACTTGCGTTACTAATACTAGGAGAGGTAGCTTGCTTACTTTCCCTTCGGCAACGGACGTCTCGCTATGCTTGGGGGCGCCATTGGTCCGTCAGCGATCTTTGGATCTAATATCAGGGGGCAAAAAAAAGGTGGTGGGGGGGTAGATTGATACCCACATGAACGGCGTTTGATGTTCGTATATCTCATGACACCAGACGTGGGGACGCGGGGTGTAAACAAAGGTGGACGTCTGGGGAGTGGGGAGGTAAGAGGTCTGGAGGGGTCGGAGGGGTCTTTTTGTTTTTTTCTTTTGCTTTTTTTTTATATCATATGTTCGTTGATTTCTAGATCACTAAGGTACAAGAACTCGCGTGGAGCGCTAGCTATGGCGTGAACAAAACCCTCAAGCAAAACAACGACGCGCTTCACCCCCCCATGGGAAAAATCAAACCCCTCGAAACCAGCGCCCATCCTCCCCCCTCGTAGCACCTAAGACGAAAGTAAGATGGAGCAATACCTTCCTCCAGACACGTAAGGAAAGACAAGTATAGAAACGAAACCAGGGAAAGACACAAACCCTTCGGCGGGCTCCTCAAAACAAAAGAAAGGATTTACACGGCACAAGTGCCGACAAAAAGGGAAGATAAAACTACTATTTCTCAGCCTTAAACGAACAGTAACTCGAACCCCAAACCGAACAGCTACAGGGGCAGGCTATATCCCAACAAGGCAAAAGCCAGGGGGGGGCAGCGCTTCGGACTTTAGCATGGGGCAAGGAGGTAGTGCTATACCATGACACAGCGTAACCTAATACGAGGTTTGCGACCGTAGAGTAAATCGCGGGAGCGGAAGGAGGACGAGGGGAGTCACCCAGCGAGGAGAGCCACTCAGCAGTGAAGGTACCAGCTATCGTGAGGGGCAGTAGGGTGCCAGCCGAGGGGGCAGATAAGGTGCCAGCAAAAGAAGGATCCAGCAGTAGGGTGCAAGCGGATCTGACGCGTGGGAAGCGGGAGAGGGAAGGCTCGCCAACGACCGAGAAGTGCGAACACGGAGGATGGAGACGGGGTCACAGTTTTGCGAAAGCCGACCGTACCGATCCTGCAACTCCGGAGAGAGTGCAATACCAGAGAGCAGGGCCACCAGGGCAACTACTTCACCGATAGTCCGAAACTAGCAACCGTGTATTGACGGAGGAAGGGGGGTTGCCGACCGTGCAAATCGCTAAGCGAGACGCGTGGCGAAGTGCGGGGCAAAGGGTAGGAACATCAACACAGAGCGAAGACGAACGGAACCAGAAAGGAATCCATAACCCCCGGGAGGGGAGGCCAAAGGCCCTAGAGGAAGTAAAGAGATGAAGGCGTGATAAACCCCCGAGCAGTTGCCACGGGCGGGGTTGATCAGAGGCGGAGGACACTCTCACGATGATTTCCCATGGTGTTGAGATTTCAATCGCTGGAGGTGGAGCGGACGAGAAAGATGAGGGGTCGGAGGGGTCTTTTTTTTTTTTTTTTTTTTTTAAGTCATGTATTCGTTGTTAAAGTAAAAGAAACCGCGT
>Ga0307517_10007339_pt1 | contig 16095 bp, 23 predicted proteins | sample 23_EM_MG_FD_194515 | JGI IMG/M metagenome (GOLD analysis project Ga0307517, IMG submission 194515) | Populus trichocarpa ectomycorrhiza microbial communities from riparian zone in the Pacific Northwest, United States - 23_EM | ecosystem: Host-associated > Plants > Roots > Unclassified | place... | reverse complement strand
TAGTTGCAGCCTTCGTGACGAGTGTCAGTAGAAACCTTCCCGTACACCCGAGATTCTCCTTTATAGTCGATCCTGCATTCGGCGTTGCTGACTGCGAGTTACCCGCCGTCCTGGCAGAGTTGCTGCTACGCCCTTGACAACGATTACAGGATGTAAGCATCCGACCACCACGAGATGTGAGCATATTCTCACCAGGGGACTGACCAGCGGAGGTGGTCACGGTCGTAGTCGGGTCCTGAAGAGTTGAAGGATCATCCTGACCTATGGGCGACGATCAGTCTGACGAGTGGCGCTGCGTCGGAAGGTCGCTCACTTTATCAATCAGGTCCCGGAAGAGGAGATGGAGTACTTACCGATAGGAGTCTCTCTGACTGGATTCCCTGTTGAAGTCGAAGGGAAAGGTGAAGTCGACCGGTTGGGAGGTTTACTCGATACCTTGTCCGAGAGTTTGCTGAAAAATGTCTCCAGCTCGCTCTTCACACGGCTTCTTAGACCTCTTTCTGAGCCGCCAGGAGGCGAAGGCAAATTCGACTGATTAACTTCCTTCGGCGATTTTTTGGTGCGTTTCTTCATGGTATTAGTAATAAGACCTTCTTGAAGCCCTTGGAAATCGGTGGATGTTCGTTCACCGTGATGATAGACAAAAGGCAATGAAGGTTGGGTTGCTGTGTTGGTCGCTGTTACAGAAGTATATATTGTGAGCACTCAGCACTAGCTTGGAATCGTGGAAGCAAATGTGTACTGCTCACGTGATGGATGAAGGAATTGCTCGAAATCATTTTCGCTTCGTGAATTCTTTACTCATTCCAGGACGGTTGTCTCTAGATACCCCCCCCCAAAAAATGACCTCTTCTTCAAATTCGTCAGCCTCGTCATCAAAAAGCGCCAGTCCTAGCCCACAACCCGAAATCAAGAAGTTGAAGAGGAAAAGAAAGGAACCAGTTCAACAAGTAGCCCCCGAGAGCTCAGATTCAGACGGCTCTGGCGGCGAACACGAATCAGAAGATGAGGTCGAACCCTCACTAACCCCAATAGTAGAAGAACCTGTTCTCTCACACGCTGAACGCCGTAGGCAAAAGAAAGAAGCCAAGCTTGCTGCGAAACTAAAAGAGTCGGCCAAGGAAGAAGGCACAGCAGTGAAAAAGCGCAAACTTAAAGATGGGAGTGCGAAGACCATTGGAGATCCAAACAAACGACAAAATTCAGTTTGGGTGGGGAATATGTCGTTCAAGACGACGGTTGAAAATCTCAGGGCTTTTTTCAAAGAGTGCGGAGAAATTACGAGAATCAATATGCCTACGAAGGCCCCGACGGGACCTGGAGTGAAGCCTGAAAATCGGGGGTGGGTTGTCAGTATTTTTCATGAGTTTTCTTTTTCTGATCGTTCATTGGTGTAGGTTCGCCTATGTTGACTTTGCTACACCAGAGGCGAAGACAGCCGCAATCGCTTTGTCTGAACAACCTCTTGTGGGTCGAAAACTACTGATTAAAGATGGTTCGCTGGTTTTCTTTAGATCCCACTAATTTCTGTTAATTTAATCCCAATTTTAGGTGACGATTTTGCGGGACGTCCAGCAGCAGTCGGTGCCGATATTACAATTAATGACCCAGCTCTTGCACATAAAACACACTCAAAAACTGCACAGAAAATTCTACGCGCCCAAAAGCAACCTCCTGCACCAACTCTCTTTTTCGGGAACCTGGGTTTCGAGACTACTGATGCTGCCATCCGTGAGCTGCTCGAAGCACACCGGCCTGGCAAGAAACCTGCCAAAGATGCTAGCACTGAAGTGGAAGGAGAGGAGAAGGAAAAGGCAAAGGATGTTTGGATACGAAAAGTTCGGATGGGTACATTCGAAGACTCTGGGTTATGCAAAGGGTATGTCGCCAATTGCTGCTTGCCTCATTTTTGTCTTCTTCAACGTGCTTTGTAGATTTGCGTTCGTCGACTTTACTTCGATAGAACACGCCACCGCCGTACTTATCAACCCCAAGAACCACCACCTGAATGGCCGAACTCTCGTCGTAGAGTATGCAGGGGCTGATGCCGTTCGCCGCGGTGCTCCCAAATCGGCCAAACCTGTCGACAGACCGGAGCACAAAGGCAGGGGTGGTCGCAGACCCCCTCGGGCAGATAATCCGAGATATAGGACAGATAGACCTCCCAAGCAGGCTGAAGAAAAACTCGAAGCGGTGGAAACCGCTGCAACCGTGGAACCAAGGCAAAAGAAGCCTTGGGATGGAAAGGACAGGTCTACGAAGGGCGATAACGTTGATGGAGTCAGGCATAAAGGACCCAAAACTCGACCCAAGCCTGGCGCTGCGCTTGCCCTTGCAAAGCGCGAGTCTGTCGCGATTGTTCCCAGCGAGGGTAAAAAAATTACGTTCTAGCTGTTTATTCAACCAAGAACAAGCTTGCGTTCTTCACATGCCCAAATCAGTAGCTATGGGTCCTCGATATGGCGTCTGAATTAATGACCCTTTAGACCCATCTGCAATGAATAATCGCATCACTTCCGGCTATTCTTCATTCCAACTCAATTGACGATCATTATCAGACGATAAAGTGGGTAGTCGTCTTCGAAGGGGGGCTCCCACCTGACGATCTTGAAATCATTTTTCGGATCTCGCTTGAAGCTCGGGATAGCTTCTTGAGTCTGGTCCTTCAGAGTAAATTTGTTCAAGAGCTGCAATAAAACTACTCATAAAGATACATCAGGTGGTTTAGTTGAACATGGCATAGCCTATCTGTCGAAATGGTTTGCGCAGTGCTGGGCTGCGGGCAGTGATTACAGACTTCACTGACAATGTATTAATGAGTCGTTGAATCCGTCGTCGGCTGTCCCTTACCAGTCAGCAAACCGGTTAGTTTGGAGAGTAGAATTTCTAAGAACATGAATAGACTACCCGCCAGCCCAAAAGGTGAACGGATAAGAGGGAATTGCGTCACCGTTCATAAATTGTCTTGCAATCAGTTCCATTCGCATAAATTTCCTTAGTTACACAAACTGTACTTGAGTACTTGGGCAAGAAGCGTTGAGCATGCTGAAAATTCGAAGGATTCAATGCAGGCTCAGCGCAGAAATCCCCACACTCGATTCTCCTTCAATACTATGTGCGCTATCAGAGCTTCTCCGGATCGAGGTGACGCGAGCCGGACGTTCTATATGCAATACTTCCACGTACAGATCGCGTGATTCTAGCATAAACTCTCTCTCCAGGGTCCACTGAACGAGGTGTTCCGACACTATTTCTGGTGGTGGTCCATCACCATCATCCAAGTATGATAGTATCTCCTTTATCTGCAGGTGGGTTATTGTAGGCACCACTTCCAGAAGCTCAGTTACTTTGTTGTCATCGAATTGCCCGGGTTCCGCGCGACCGATGAAGGTAAATTGGGTCAAAGGGCTTCGTGAGCGGTTGAAGAGAGAGCAAAGTGCGACCATAGGAAAGTTTAAGGGCGCGGGCGCAGTGTAAACAAAATGTTCAAGCGCGGGGAGAACTATCTTGTCGAACAGGGTGCTTAGAGCAACGAGGTCAAAGAACGGTGCGAAATGAAGCTCCTTCAAGGATAGATGTGTAATCGGTTTGTCTGGGATCCCAAATGCTGATAAATCATTGACGCCTCCAGCTTTACAGTGAACCAGGAGGGGAGCCACTTGTAAGAGGTACAGTAATTCTTCAACGGAAACCGCTTCGGCCTCAAAGTAAGTGAGACCATCCCATTGGGGCTCAATGTCTACAAGACGTGGGTATGAAATCTCCAAGTGGAAGAGCTGGGGGGTATTGGGAAGGAGCAATTGATGCGACGCGTGAGTTGTGTATTCCTCAGCTGGGAGGAGGCGAAAACTCTCGAGGATAGGAGCGCCAGTAAGGTCGCCTTGGAAGCAAGGATAAAAGTCCATGGGGAGATAGAGTGTTAATTCGCGCCATTGGGCATGATATCTCCGAAGGACTTCGAAAAGGGGAGAAAGTTCATTTGGGTTGATTGCCTCGTCGCTGAAGGAGGACTGGTTGCAATAAACCGTGATAGAAAGTGGGAGAGCACCAGCTCGGGCTAACCATTGGTCTGCTAGTTCCACGTGCAGTGGTATTGGAATAGCGTACGCAAATATGTTTATAGATGTCCACAATTCGGGAGTCGCAAACATGATTTCGTGCCAGATTTTGCAGACACTCGCAACCCGCAGCAATGACCTGAGGGGATCTGAGTAAGGATAGGGATCTGTGGTTTTCTGTGTCGGTGGACAATTGATATCCTTGTAGAACAAGAATATTTGCGAAGCGATTTCGGAAGGGAGCCGATGGATATAGGGATCATGATTTTGGTTGATTCTTGCAGTCAATACACGGCGCTTCTTCGCCAGATTTGAGAGAGTTTCCAAAATCTCTCTGTCAAGATCCTCTAGCTTGGAGCAATCGCATATTCTCCCCGAGTCGAAGTAAGGACATTTATCTGGAGTGCCGCGCAGTGTTTCGAAGACACATTCTAGTTTACTGATGCCGTGCGATTTCATGGTGATGGCGTTGCAACTTGGGTTTTGAGATGGGACGCTTCGAAAAGATTCAGTAGAAGTTCAGGTCCTTTTCAAGCTAAAATACAATAACTCCCGTCTAAGACAGGTACAAGGCACAAATACACTTACCAGAGACAAGGTTAGAGGCGTTTACTGGTAAGTAAATGTTTGACAAATGACTCCACAAGCATTGGATGAAGTCGTGGGAAAATTGCGTCTGACCTTCGACGGGCCGGTGAGTCCAGCGGCTTGAGATGGAAGTACTCTACATATTCTTGCAGGGAGTCTCTTACTACAGTTGGACGGAAGGAAGGTACAGAGGCAATAGGAGTTTCTTCATCCAAAGCGGTCATTATTTCCAAATTGGTACTCATGTAGCAAGACTCTCGGATATTTCGGCCCGGTGATTAAGGCTTGTCTGCAACTTCCCGTGTTTTGTTTGTGCTATTATCACCGAGTACGATTGCTAGTACCTTGGATTTGGACACATTGGTGGACATTATCCAAATTTAACGTTTATCCCAATCCTATTCCCCAACATAAAAAACATGGCGAAACCCGATATATTGCCCAACATGGGACGGGATCCCGGATTAATCGAGCCCCCCTCCGTGGACCACCTTTGTCCAGACCACAATTCTCCACGTACTGTGATGCTCATTATTTGGGACAGCTCAGAAACCTCCACCATCGCTCCTAATGATCGACATTGGGCGATCGCCTGGAAAGTCGGACAATCCTCCAACGGTGACGACGTCCATCGTCTGCTCGGAGTCGTGCGCGAGAGGGGTCCTGATGGTGATTTATTGGGGCACCTGACGAATTGGGGCCCATTAACGAGATCTGCTGCCAGCGCTGGGTGTCACCAAAATACGACTTCAATCCCGATTGGTACACTGAGCCTTCCTCAGAGGAAGGGGTTGGAAGGGGTTGCAGAAGCTGAACCGGTTTTGAAACCGAATGGGTGGTGGAATTGTCAAGATTGGGTGATTTCCATTCTTGTTCAGAGTATTCAGAGTGGTCTATTCGCCAAGGAATCGGTGGAATCGGTGCTCAGGCAGGCAGGCAGGCGTGAGCCGCTACTAGCTATAACTTGATGGCGAGAGACGGTACGTTTTTGCCCGTATAATTCTATTCGACTTATCTTATGCAGGTTCGACTCATAAATGAAAAGTTGTTACATCCTTTCTGCCATCAACATCTTAAATCATTCGAAAATGATCTAACTCGTGTAATTTGTTATACAATTCTGAGCCTCAGGTATTAGTTCTTCACCATGACTCTTTAACCTCCCCCTATTCTTGACTTATTTTCCTTTCTGCACCCTTCGTAATCTTGCTCTTGCCAGCCTTCTTTCCGATCGTCTCGGTCTGCGCTCACAAATCACGTACCGGGGTCTACTAAATCAATAACTCGATGTCCTTGTTAGGCAATAGTTTCTTTGGCAGTACAAATCAGGATTTCATTCAGGTTCATTGTCACCCACAAAGATCTTCCAGCCCTTCCGTTAAAACATGACCGAACTGATGCCCAACATGGGAAGGGATCCCCGTGTACGCGAACCGCCAGGCGTGGATCACATATTTCGCGATGAAGATTCTCCCCGTAGTGTGGGGCTCGTCGTCTGGGACAAGGAGAACTCCAGCGTCCCCCCGAACAGTCGACACTGGGCAATAGCCTGGGAAGTAGGTGTGGCATCCACCAGGGACCGAGTATATCGCAAGCTCGCAATCACCCGAGAGAGGGGTCCTGACGGCTTGTTGGACCACCTGACTAATTGGGGTCCAAAGACACACGTTACGAGCACGCAATCCGAATCGGATACGACGTTCATCCCGATTGCTACACTTACCTATACCCAGAGACGGTGGTTGGAGGGGGTTGCGGCGGAAGAGCCAGTTCTGAAACCGAATGGTTGGTGGAATTGTCAGCATTGGGTGGTGTCTGTTCTCGTTAAATGCATCCGGGCTGGTGTGCTCGAGAAACAACCTGTGGAAGCAGTGCTCAATCAGGCGGGCTGGCATGAGCCGTTTGGAGTTTGATGTTGGCACGCACTTGTTATAAATTGAGACTCACTCTTGGCGACAGCCCTAGCTGTGAATGTGAATGTAAACTTGAGCGTTGTATTTTTACCACGCACCTCAAAATGATTTACGAGAACATGATGATAAATATATAGCGAATCGTACATCCCGCGGGTATCCTGGGAAATGGTTTGGAAGGGGCTAGACGCACGATAGTCCGTGTAATCGTAGTCCAGACTGCCCGAGCGTCGTAGCACGACATAACAGGGGTATCAGATAGCCCTATCTGATAAGTAGTCCCCCAAAAGGGTTGAATATCCAATAAAGGATCGAGGCCGTTTTTTTTATTGGATGGGTACAGAGGAACTAGGCCTGATCTCGATCAAAATTTTGTGGTATATATAAAACCTCTTCTCATCGCTGCCATTACTCTTGCGATAACCACATAATGACACGAACGCGGTCTAGATCGCCTTCTCCTGACACCGTAGCAAAGCGACTGAAGACCGCACACGATCTGTCAACAGGAGAAGCCCTCATTCTGCCTGCTGACCCGACACCACACTTCTCCAACGACCTATTCGATCACAACAACATTGCACGACTTAATTCCGATTATCTCGCAAATACACCCTTCAAGTATGCAGTGGTGGAAAAGCTGTTTCAGGATGAGTTGTTGAAGAATGTCAAGGACGAATGTCTGGCCGAACTCAACTTTACAGAAAAAGAGACAGACATCTACAAGGTACAGTTCTGCAGTTTCGCCTAAATATTACGCACTTCATCTGTTGAGAAGCCCGGTGTTGTGTTATACCCACCCATAAACCCGAATGCCAATGTTTTAATCCTCATGTGTCCAGGTCAACCAAACAGGCGACCTTGCCTCGCTCAATTTTCTCTCCCCGCAACAAATATCCAAGCTCCCATCGCTCCTCGCGCTGCGGGATGCCCTATACTCGTCTCAGTTCCGCAACTTTCTTCGCTCCGTTACTGGATGTGGACCGCTCTCGGGGAAGAAACAAGACATGTCGGTCAACTCTTACACTAGCGGATGTCATCTCCTCAACCACGACGACGTGATCGGGACCCGAAGGGTATCGTACATCCTCTACATGCCCCTTCCACACTACCAGCTGTGGAAAAAAGATTGGGGCGGCGCGCTCGAATTGTACCCAGCGCGAATCAACGAGGAAGGCCAACCGGAGCCAGAGTCAATCCCGTCAAAAGGCATCCCTCCGAGCTGGAACCAGTTCATCCTTTTCGAGGTCCAACCCGGAAAAAGTTTCCATTCGGTAGAAGAGGTCGTTGTGGGCGGGAAGGGCGAAGACGGGAGGGAGCGGCTGAGCATCAGTGGTTGGTTCCATTCCTCACAGGAGGGCGAGGAGGGATACGCCCCGGAAACACCAGTTGAGATGGAGGTCAAAAGCTCACGCGAGCAACTCGTGCGTATTTTTTATAACTTCAATTTGAGAGATTAGTCTATTGAATAAGCATTTGTCTAGACCTCTACATCTACGGTATTCAAATCATATCCAAACCCAGAAGTCCTTCCTGAAGCCACCCTTTCCGAGGAATCCATAGCGTTCCTTACCGAGTTCCTTAATCCAGTTTATCTCCAACCACGTACAATGCAGGCCCTCGCAGCCCGGTTCGTGGAAGAGTCCTCTCTCGAATTACACTCCTTCCTCAACAACCCCCTCGCGGAGGCACTCCAATCACGACTGCGGGACCTCGACACCCGAGACGGACTAGGCGAGAATCGCGCGGGGTACATTCCTCCACATACTTCCGGGACCGCCGACGGGTGGAAGATCAAAGGCCCCCCACACAAATGGCGCTACTGTATCCTGCGCCCGCACTTGGAGGGGGCACCGAACGAGGCCGTCACGCCGCGCTACGCGTCCTCGACGGACCAGATCATGCGCAGCCTCCAGGAAGAGCTCTTCGCGAGCCCGGCATTCCGCGCGTGGCTCGCCATTGTGTCGCGCCTGATGCCGATGCGGTATGCAGTAGAAGCGAGGAGGTTTAGGCCTGGATTAGATTATACATTGGCGACGAGCGAGGAGAAGGAGGCGAGGTTGGATGTGGTGCTTGGGTTGACTCCGCCTGTGAGGGAGACGACGGACTCGGACGATGAGGGTGATCGGTTTTTAAAAAATCAGAGAGGATGGCAGGCGGCCCAATGGGGTGGATGGGAGGTATGCTGTTGCACTTTTTCTTCCTTCTTTCTATTCTTCCTTTTTGACGAAATATCTTCAGTGCTACATGGCCCCACACAATGAAGAGGATGATCCTGCGATTTACCGATCGGGTAGTCAAAAAAAGGCGAAGTCCTCCGCTCACAGCGTAGCTTCGTCATCCAAAACATATGGCGGTGCATCTACAAATGGCGCCGCAAATAGCGATACCGTCGACGTGGATGAAGAAGAGGGAATCGAGCCTGCGCCAGATAGCGACCCGATGGACGAGGACGAGGACGAGGAGGAAGACTCGACACTGCTCGCTGTACAGCCCGGTTTTAACAGGCTCTTGCTTGTCCTGCGCGATGAACGTGTCATGCGCTTTGTCAAGTACGTTTCAGCTGCAGCGGAGGGCTCGCGGTGGGATGTGTGTGGGGAGTACGAGGTGGGCGTCGTACAGGCGGCCGAGGATGAGGACAGCGGGAGTGCGGATGGGCGATAATCTTTATTCTTGAATATGTTGTATTGGTATGTTCTCGTTTCTTCCTTTTTGGGTGGAAGAGGGCCGCGCAGGCTTTCGTTCTGTTACTTATTGAGCATTCTTGGGATCTACAGTTACTGCATCTAATAAAAGAAGGATGCTTCACTTACATTTATTTGATTCGTGTAATCTTTGTTCTTGTCCTACATACACAAACCAGGCCAACAATGATGTACAACTATGCATGCGTGTTCAGTTAAAAACCCGACTCTCAAGATGCCCATAGTAGGTGCTAATGGTGATCATCTGGATGCCATGGGTTCTGGAACCTCTCAGCGAGACACGGAACGGGACTACAGTTGTCCCAAACTTGGGTTGCACAAAAAATATATATTTCAGCATACTTCATACTTATCAATAGCATATCATCCACAAGGATCCTCATACGATCTATACATATAATTAGCAATCCCAACCATACACAAAGTCGGGAGACTTTGTTGTTGGAGGTGTTTTGTCAGTCGCCTGGTGATCGGACTCGGATGCGGAGATCCGTTGACCGCAGATACTGGCGTCGAATTCATCATTCAAAAGAAGGTCAACAACATTCCGAGAAGAAACGGTCTCAGTTTCCATCGTGGAAATGAATCTAATCGCTCGTTAAGATTGGTGAAAATAGCCGAGGAAAGAGTGCACGTACGGCTCGAAGGAGTTGACATAGTACAAGCCTCTATCAAGTTTTACTGGGGGGAATTCGGATGTAGGAGGTAGCTTAGGATACGCGTCCCACTGCGATTGGTCAGATTAAAAATTTAAGAAGCAAAGACAAGACTTGATCTCACTTCTTTTCTATGGACCCATCCGATTTTGCCTGCGAACATATTGGACAACCATTCATCGCTGAGTAGGTGATCAGAAAATATCTTTACAGCCCACTCTCCATCGCGGATAAGGCCATGGTAAGATAAAGAATTGAATTCTGGTTTCTTGCCACCTTCTCTTGCACCCTGATTCGTGGTCAACAACATTTGTGGAACCGACGACGACGACGGAAGGCCGAAGTACAATGGGTTGGCGGTAGGAGAAGTTGTGGACAAAAGGGTCACATGAAGATGAACGTAGGGCTGTTTCGGGATTTTATCTGAGACGGATAATGGGACAGCTAAGCCAGCCGAATGGAAAGGGGCGGCCAGGATGACAGCACGATAGTCGACTGTACCGCGGCCGCTCTTGACCGACCATAGATGGGATGATGAAGATTTGGGTAAAATGCTTGTCACCTGATGAACAATGAATTATTTAATGCATCTTGACATGGAGTTTAGAATGGGAGCGTACCGGGGTATTCAGATAGACGTTGGCACGAGACTGGTTTAAGAACTGCTCGAAGATCTGGAAATTACCACCTGCAATTCCGCTAGCACCAGTGGCCGCCATGGAACAGGTGCCTTCCAACGCGTGTATTACATCAACATTCTGTCCAGGTCGATGAGCCAATTGATATTGTAGTCACTGAAAAAGTGATGTGTTACCTGTCCGTAATTAACACGTGTGGCAGCTTCAACCATTTCGCGTATATATTTATCAGAAACTCCCTGGGCAAGGTAATGTTGTAAAGTCGTGGAATTCGTAATTTCCGACCATCCTAGAACACCAGACAAAGTGGATATATTGTCCCACTTGGGTGGGTTTGCATCATAGAGGGCATAAATCTGGTTGACTAACGAGCGAACACTAACCGATTCTGTGTCAATCAAGGCATTCATGATAGATGAGAAGTTGGCGCTCACATTGATTCGACTCGCCTTGGTGATAGGAATCCATACCTCCATATGAATTTTGCCATATCCCACCATGACCCAGAAAACTGTATGAAGTAGTTAAATAATGCATAGTCAATGGAGGACGTTGTTTTTGTTACCGAGAACAACAAATTCTCCCCGTCCCAGATGCCAGTCTCGGAGTCTTCGTCCTGGAAGTCGCGTCGTGTCAAGTTGAATTCTTCAGAAGCCCTCCACAAGTTCCTGTTTGCATCGACAAATATAGACGCTCCTAGTTCAAGTTCTGGAAGGGAGGTGTCGTTGTACGGATATACGGTGGTGCTACCTGCATAGCTACAACGTCAGAGGATACAGTCATTGGTTGATACGGAGCACTCACGTCCACCAACATAGTCATTGGTCTCGTATACGTCAATCTCAACCTCTAGTCCGAATCTTTCCTTGGCCTTGGAAATCCAAAAGGCGGCAGAACTACCACCTGCTCCTGCGCCAACAATAGCTATCCGAGAAACATTGGAGACCAGTGAATCGGTTGGTTGGGGTGTGGTGAGGGAGTTGGATGAGAATAAATCTGGGAGCTTGAATGGAAACTGAAAGGCTAATGTGCTTGGTAGGAAAACAAGGTATACGTTAAGCCTCATTTTATGAGGGCAAGTTGATGGAAATTATGGAGAACGGTAAAACTTCGGTACCTTTAGCGAACTCAAAACATCAACAAAACATTCGTGTGAATTTGCATTTTGATTTCATTGCACCGAACGACCAAGCTCAGCCAAGCTTGCAGGCTCCGCAAACCGGAGTGATGATATAGAAGACCAGTGGGAGAGGTATACGATAGCAATGATGATCTAGCCAACTCCCGAGTCTTGCATATTTTTTGTCAATCTGAAAAACGATTACTATTAGGGGTATTACCTCTCTGCGACCTTGCTGCGACCCGATATCTAGTATACAAGCCATTAAGGGCAGAGCAAGCCCCAAATACTTCGCACTGGTTGGCCTTCATTTTCAAGGCAAGGCTTTCGATAGTCTGACTCTAGTTCGACGACGTGACGACAAAACTTTTTTTCTCTTCCTATATTTACGATGCCTCTTGTCGAGACCAGATCAAGTATCCTGCACCTCTTAATATCCTTACATGGCATGCTGCCTCAGTTAAAACTTCGCTTCTCCTAGGGATTTTCGGCTCTGGTCGAGGGTGGGCGCAAACTCGTTACGGATGATTGCCATTCGATAAAGGATGCAAACTTGGATTAAGTATTAGACTGTAGCATGGGTGGATCCTTGCCGCCATGTCCCAAGAAATCCTGATTCAGATTGGACCCGGTGATGATTGACGCTCGTTCAAAGAGACCGGTTTTTCGACAATCCAGCCAATGCTTCCAAGCTGCTGCATTTTGCAGTAAGTGTTGCAAGGTTGAGCAACAAGGATGTGGCTTCGAGAGTTGAACGTTGATCCTTCGATTCAGACAAATCTAGCTGGTGGCAATAATTGAATGACGTGTGGTCAGCGCAAAGTTTAACTCTCCTTCTCCAAGATGGACAAATCACCAGCACGGGACCGAGTCAATACATAATACATGCTTGTGAATGCCAGCCCATGGGATTGGAATCTGGATCGGGGAATCCTCTTTTTTTGTCTCCTCTTCACGTGCTCTTCTCGAACATCGAAATTCCATTTGTCAACCCTATCCGCCGTGCGTCGGCCCCGCGTCGGAGAGCGTCGGAGGAGGTTGGAAATTTCAAATTCACGCAACTTTGTTCGATCGACGGGCCAAATATAGCGAGCTTGGACTGGTTTTTGGTATACGTGATCGAATGATTTTAAGCGCCCAGGTTAAAACCCTATGAAGACGACAACCTGGCATTCCAAACCTATTAATGAAGTATTTTAATTAAAATGAAAACAAGCCATGTTCCTACGAAATACGTTTTGACCTGTAATACACTATCATGATGATGATCGGGTTTCCGATTCAACAATGAACGGTGGCCGGGAAAAGGCAGACTGCGAACGTTTACTGGGTCTTTTCCTCAGCGCCGGTTGGACGTGCTCGGTTGGCGAGGGTCGGATAGGACTTGGGGCTGAGAAAACTAAAGTTGTCGGAGCCTTGATCGAAACGCCTCCCGCCAAAAGTCCAACCAACACTATGGATTTTGGAACAACCTCGTCGTTCAGGAATTTACATAAAACACGAACGGGTACGAGCGTCGGTGGGTCGGATCGGACTTGAAGAATGTCAGGTTAGTTTACATAAATTTCCGGCAGTGGTTTTCTCCTTGTCGCTAGAACTTGGCCAAAGGGGCAAGTTGCGTCCGAACTTACTCAGCCTCGTTTTTTTACATAAAAATGAAGTGAAACTCGAGACGGTTTAAATATAACAAAAAGTGGTTAGAACCGGGGGCCACTGAACAATAAAAAGACGACACAGACGACGGAGTCGGAAAAAGAAATGCACAACGCAACAACTGATCAACGAAAATATCTCAACCACATTACATAAATACTGTTCCAGTGCACAATAAAACAAAACAAAGCAAAAAGCCAACTTGCGGTAGTTCCAAATGGTATGTATGCGGAAGATGTCAAAAGTAATTGATGTATCTGCGACGCGAGTCATGAAAAAAAGAGAACCTGTTGTTTCAAAGGGAAGGTCCGGAGAGGTCGGAGGATGAGGTGGGGCAAGTAGATTAGTTTCTGGGGTTCATTCAGAAAATGGCAGTCAAGGACCAAGGTAAACCGGAAGTAGACGATCTTCGATGAGTGACTAACGTTTTTAGGAGTGGGTTAATTCATAACGCTGGGTCAAGAGACCGAGAAGTCACAGAGGTGAGCAGATCTTGAGATCCCTATCATTAGGAGGTGCGGACTCTGCGGAGGCTAGGATGAAGCGAAACTTCACATAAAGAATGGCAGATGGTCGTATGAGTTGAGGCTCGAGTACGAGCAAAATGAAAAAAAGTACAAGTTGGTGTGTAAAAAAAATGCGTAAAGGAGAGGCAGCGATGACATCATATATCCAGGCTGATAACCTGCATGTATGTGTGTCGAGAATCACAGTGGTCGTTTGAGAGAATAAAGTGGGGAGACGTGGAGGGGGAAGAATAAAAAGTACATACATGACCAGGACAGAGACAAATGAAAAAGACTACATCGTATCAGGCCTTTGTATTCGTTTCGTCGACTGCATCTTGATATGGAGGTAGCAGTCCCTCGTCTGGTGCAATGTCCAACTTGATAAGCCCGGTGGTTTCACGCGAGGAGCTTCTGTGGCGCCGTGACGATGAGTGGCGGTGATGGTGCCGGCGATGGTGATGGTGTCGATGCTCCACGCCGCTGCTGGCGATCGATGAACTGGAAGAGGGAGATGGAGTGGAGATCCAAGCTTCGGTAGCTTGTTCTTGGAGGTCTTTCGATAGAGTATGCCTCGGCACTGGTGCGTAGACAAGCTCGACGCCGTTCTCGAGGTCTAAATTGTTGTGGTTGTTCTTGCTTGGCAAGACGAAGATTCGTTGCATGGAATGAGAAGTAGAAGACGCTAGAGAGTGTGATGATGGGGAGCAAGAAGGTATTGTTGAAGAGCAAGAAGGGCTGCGTTGATGGTGATGGTGGTGCCTTACCAGATGGGAATAGTAATTCGAGACTGCGAGGAGGAAATGTAGCTGAAACGGGACAGTAAATAATGGAATGAACAGGAAACTCGGGGCAAGTCGACTTACGCGGATGACCATAATGACAAACATGAAGGCCAAACCAGCGAATACAGCTCTTTCTAGCCACAATTCGCAGTTTTCGAGGTTGAGGCCGATTTCGAGCATGTCTCGCATGAGCTCCGGATGGTGCGAGAATTCCTCACATACGCCCGCCCTCGCAGGACTTAGGAAGGCGCCATATGTAACTAGGGCAGTTAGGAAGGCGCAGAAGGAAAAGTCTGCGATGGAATAGTCGCGGTAGAATCGCACATGGGATGGTTTGTGCTGTACTGTTGTTGGTTCACTAATTTTGGAAGAATGACACTATGACGAACCTTTACGACACCATGGAAACCTACAGCACAAACTGATGCAGCAGACGCAAAGTATATAGAGAGAAGCCCCCAGATAATCTTGACGCTAGTGAGCTGCCACTTCTGCTCTGACAACTCCCACTCGCTTTCCGGTTCCCACTTGATGGAGCGCCATGCCGAGAGGACCTGGATGGTGAGCACGCTGTTGGTGATTGCTCCGAAGAGGGTTATGAGGGTTGAGGCGGACCTGTTGTAACGGCGCATTGAGTGGTAGGAGGAAGAGAGGACGGCAGGTAAGACAGATGGAAACTTAAAGGAGGAAGGAAGAGATGCTTACCAAGCTGCCCCGAATCTTGCCATTGCGCTGACAAAAGTGATACGACGGAACGAGGATATGACTGGAAGAAAAAGAGGAAAAAGACAAGACGTATGGCCTTACGCTTTGTCAACTCGCACCATTCCATCGCACCTTCCCACGCTCCTCAAGGCTCGTTATCCATATTCGGCTGGTCCCCCTCTCGCTCCCGAACCGTTCCGTCAATCCTTTGCCGAATGTCTCTGCAAAGACACAAATGTTCTTGATCCGGCTGCCGTTATCTCATCCGTTCGACTCGTACGCGTCATCCTTGACTCTCAACATACCAAGAAACAGTCAGAAAACGATTTGTCACGACAAAAATAGACGCCTGCTGGCTAAATGGTTCTTTGGTTATCCATCAATTTTTACCAATATTGCATGCAGGATTTGCAGTCACATTCGGCAAATTTAGTCATCAGCGCCGGGTGGGCCGTTAGCTGAACTAACTCTGCGAATATCCATTTTCAGAAAAATCACCAGACGGCCGTCTGAAGAAGTATAGAGTCTAGCTGAACAATAACAAGGCTTCTCGAATCGAACATTCTGAGCTATCTGGATCGCACTTCCTTTCATCTGGGCAGCATATATTGGAAATATTCCTGTTGGATTGTTCAAAACACTGCAAGATAGAAACATAGGAAGGCCGATAGATGGATAACTTTCATGCGACGCGTAAGCCCACGGCATGGTGATTAATGGTTGGCAATGACAGCTTAATAGTGACGTAAGTATGCACATTACACACAA